>SMVB01334206.1_pt1 | contig 32535 bp, 23 predicted proteins | sample 2456461 | NCBI WGS metagenome assembly SMVB01 (sample SAMN11095934, study PRJNA526329) | marine sediment metagenome | biome: Marine sediment; feature: Surficial sediment; material: Deep marine sediment; isolation source: Hadal surficial sediment | place: Pacific Ocean | collected 2014-05 | depth... | reverse complement strand
GGGGAAGGGCGGCATGGGCGAGGTGTACGTAGCCCTGGATACCAAGCTGCACCGTCGCGTCGCGCTGAAGATCCTCTCTCCGGAGACGGCTAGCTCCCCCGATCGCCGAAGGCGTTTCGAAAGCGAGGCGCGCGCGGTGGCAACGCTGAACCACCCCAGTATCGTTACGATCCATTCCATCGAAGAAGATCAGGATACGTTTTTTCTCACCATGGAGCTCGTGGAAGGCAAGACCCTGGCGGAGCTGATCCCCGAAGGCGGGATGGACCTCGAGGCGTTGCTCGAAGTGGCCGTGCCGCTCGCGGACGCCCTCGGCGCCGCCCATGAACGAGGGGTCATCCACAAGGACATCAAGCCGGCCAACGTCATGCTCGACTCCAATCGCCGGGTCAAGGTGCTCGACTTCGGCCTGGCCAAGTTGCGCCAGGAAGAACCCGGCCCGGATGCGATCTTGAGTTCCGACGCGCTGCCCACCGCCACGCAAGCGGGCACGATCGCGGGGACGGTGCCCTACATGTCGCCGGAGCAGCTCGAGGGCAAGTCCGGTGATCACCGGACCGACATCTTCTCCTTCGGCGTCGTGCTGTACGAATTGGCCACAGGGCAAAGACCGTTTCTCGGAGAGTCGCCGGCGGCTCTGATCTCATCGATCCTGCGCGACAGCCCCGAGCCGATGGATCAGGTCCGGCCAGATCTGCCAAGAGAGCTGGCGCGGATCATTGCCCGCTGCCTGGAAAAGACTCCTGAGCGACGCTGGGCGACAGCCGGTGAGATGGGAGCGGCTCTACGCTCGTTGTCGTCATCCGGTCCCGGCGCAACGGAAACGGATGACCGCACTGTCTTTCGCCGGCCGGCGGTTGCGGTGCTCCCCTTCGCCAACCTGAGTGATGATCCGGAACAGGAGTACTTCGCCGACGGAATGACCCAGGACATCATCACCGCGCTCTCCTACTGGCGTTGGTTTCCCGTGATCGCACGCAATTCCACGTTGGCCTACAAGGGCAAGGCGGTCAACGTGATGGAGGTCGGTCGCGAACTCGGGGCCGGTTATGTTGTGGAAGGCACCGTGCGCAAGGTCGGCGAGAAGATCCGTATCACGGCGCAGCTCGCCGATGCCAGCACCGGCCACCAGGTCTGGTCACAGCGCTACGATCGTCAGCTGACCGACGTGTTCGCCCTGCAAGACGAGATCACCGAGTGCATCGTATCCAGCATCGAACCGGAGCTCAGTCGAGCCGAGCAACAACGCGCACTGCGCAAGCCGCCGGAGAATCTGGACGCCTGGAGCTGCTGCCAGCGCGCCATGGCCGAACAGTGGAAAACATCGCAGGCGGGATACACCGAAGCGATCCGGTTGCTACGCGAAGCCATCGACCGCGACCCGAACTCCAGCTTTGCGCTGTCCATGCTGGCGAATTGCATCTACGAGCAAACCATGGCGGGGTGGTCCGATGATCCGCAGCGCTCGTTCGGCGAAGTGCTCGAACGTGCCTCCCGTTCCGTGGAGCTGGACGACGGGGATTGGCTCGGGCACCACCTGAAAGGGTTGGGATTCCTGTGGACCCAGCGGGACTACGACTCCGGAATCGCCGAGGGCCGCCGCGCGATTGCGCTGAACCCCAGCGCGGCCAGCGCTTACCACGGTTCCGCCTGCGTCCTGACGTACTCAGGGAACTTCGTCGAGTCGATCCCGGCGCTGCACACGGTCTTGCGCCTCGATCCGCACTACCGTTTTGCCGGCTCCGCCCTCGCCGACCTATCGCTGTCCCACATGATGGAGCGGGAGTTCGACCAGGCGCTCGAATTCGCCGAGAAAGCGGTGCGGACGCAACCCGGTTTCGTACGCGGCCACCAGCGTCTGGCCTGTTGCCTGGGCCACCTGGGGCGCGAGGAGGAAGCCCGTGCCGCTTTGAAAAAGCTGATGCAGCGCCAGCCCGACTTCTCGCTGCAATACGTGGAGGCGACTTATCCCTTCAGGCAATCCGAGGACCTGAAATTTTTCCTCGACGGCCTGCGTGTCGCCGGTTTTGACTCTTGATCGCCTGCACGGACTCGCCGATCAGGGCGTGCAGCTAGCGGAAAGATCCTGCGCTTCGCCGCAGGCGTTCCCCACGAAGGGAGAGCGCTCGACGCTTCCGTCGTCGCGACCGTAGGAGCCCTCAACCAGAGCCTGGTTGCCCACGACGAGGAAGAAGTAAGAGCCCGTACCGGGGTTGAAGGCTGCCATGCCCGCGATTCCGACGTCGCAGACCTCGCCGGTGAAGCCCAGCGTCGAGACCAGGCTCAGCGGCCCGTAGTAGATGTTGTTGTCGTCGGTGTTGCAGCCCGTCGCGAAGCTGACCGAGATGTCGCCGGAGATATCGTCGTAGCCGGTCGCCAGAAGCGGTTGCAGCGCCGGGTCGGAGGTCTCGCCGGGCGTGCCCGCCGCACCCTCGACGACGACCTGGAGTGTGGTCGTGGCCGCGTTGTCGCCGTTGAAATTGCCGTTCAGGTTGACCGAGTTGCCGGCGCCGTAGATCGTGTAAGTGCCCGGGGTCGTGGGGGCCTGCCAGGTGAAGCTGAAGACAACGGGACCGAGGAAGACTTCGCGCGGAGCGTTATGCGTGATCTCGGGACCGATCGCGCCGGTTTCGGTGTGGGTTCCAGAATCGCTGGCGATCAATGTGCCGCCGTCGACCGACACGTCGAGTCCCCCGGCCGTGGATTGCCCACCGATGATCTGCATCGCGTAGACATTCATCGAGCCGGCGGCGACCAGACTCGGCCCGCTGATCACTACGGTCGGCACAACACCACCGGAATGGCAATTGATGCAAAACTGCCCCGAGCTGGTCGCGGGGTTGCCGGAGAGTCCGATGATGCCGTTGGAGCGGGCGGTCGACTTCGGCACAACAAGCCCCAGGATCGCCGCCGTCCCCAGGATCCCCGCAAACCACCAAGCCCTGCGCATCTGTCCCCCCCTCCCAGTTAAGTCAAAGGTGGCTTATACGATCACCGTGTGCGGTGCACAAGAGCGCCGCAGGGCAGCGAGACGGGCCGTCTCCGGGTTTCTGGACAGGCGCGCCGGGAGGTCCGGACCGCCCGCCAGATTCCTGGCGTGCGAATTCCCGCAAACTCGTTACAATTGTGGATCGCCTCTGGATTTGGACGTATAAAAGATCCTGACCCGCAGGCGTTTCGTGGGGCCGCCATACCAAATTAGGGGGATCGACCAAGATGGGCAATTCGCAATTTCGCAGGGGCATTCTCCTGGCTTTGGTACTGTCCGCTCCCGTCGTCTGGGCCGGTGGGGATCTGAACGTGTGCGACGTTGCGGGGGAATCACCCGATGTGATCGTCGGCGACTTGCCCCAGGTCAATAGCTACGGCAACGTGGGCGATATCTACGCCTACTCGGTCGGAACCACCTCGTGCAACGTCGGGACCTGTTGGCTGAACTGGTTTTCCGACACCCCCGACCATCCGGTCATCGGTCAGAACATGTTCCGTTTCAAGGACGGCCGCCTCACCCACATCGGGCAGAGTTGGCTGAAGCACGGTTTTTTTGCCCTCTCCGAAAATCTCTGTAGCTCCGGCTGCATCGGCACCAGCGGGACCCACCTGGGGGTGAACTGCTCGGATCCGTACACCGCCGGCCTCAATGGGCAGCAGTCCAACCTGGGACCGCGCTCGGAGGTCAATGCCTCCGACGGCGTATTCCTGTACCCCTTCGGCACCATCGGCCAGACTGGCAACGCGATTTACAAGCGGCTGCAGGTGCACAGCGACGATCTCGACCCGGCACTCAACTCCGGAGCTCAGTATTTCGTCGAGGGACAGTACATCTCCGCCGATGACGCCCAGGCCGGCAACGGCAACAATAACAACGCCTACCGGCCCATCGACGTGAACGCGACCAACTTCGATATCTCGCTCACCGGCACCACGGTGCGCGAAAAGGCCGGGGTGCAAATCTGGGCCGCCCAGACCCCGGGCGTGAAGGAGTCGCCAATCTTCGTCGTCAACGACGGAAAGTTCATCATCGCCGGCCTGGCCACCGACAACGGCGACGGGACCTTCCACTTCGAGTACGCGATCCAGAACATCAGTTCCGATCGTTCGGCCCAGGCCTACTGGATCTCCGTGCCGGGCGGCTCGACGGTGACCAATATCGGCTTCCACGACGTCGACTATCACTCGGGCGAACCTTACGACAACACCGACTGGGTCATGTACCACGACACGGACAACAACCGCGTGATCTGGGAGGGCGAAACCTTCGCCGCCAACCCCAACGCCAACGCCCTGCGCTGGGGCACGATGTACACCTTCTGGTTCGACGTGAACGCCACGTCGCTGTTCGGGTCGGTCACGCTCGATCTGTTCAAACCCGGACAGGCTGGAGACCCCGACTCGGTGAACGGGTTGATCTACGCGCCCAACCCCTGCAACAACGACGGCGTCTGCTCGGGCGGGGAGACCTGTGGCAACTGCGCCGGCGACTGCGTCACGACGGGCACCCCGACCGGGTTCTGCGGTGACGGCATCTGCGAAGAGGCGCTTGCTGAAGATTGCGTGAGCTGCGCGTCCGACTGCGCCGGCGTGCAGGGCGGGAACCCCGACCTTCGCTACTGCTGCGGCAGCGGCGGCGGCGAAAACCCGATCTCGTGCACGGACTCGCGTTGCAACTCGGGAGGCTTCATCTGCGGCAGCACCGGAGAGGAATTCTGCTGCGACGGTGGCACCTGCGACCCCAGTGAGAACTCTTGCATCTGCGCGGCGGACTGCGGCCCGCCACCGGCCAGGGAGTTCATTTGCGACGACGCCCTGGACAACGACTGCGACGGAAACGTCGACTGCGACGACCGGGACTGCTGCACTGACGCGGGCTGTTTCACCGGCGTGGACAACGACCTCGACGGCGTGGCCGACTGCGACTGCGACGACAACGACGCCAGCGTCTGGGAGACCCCCGGCGAGGTGCCGCTGCTCACGATCACGAAAGCGGGCGGCACCGGAGCGGCGCTGAGCTGGATTTCCCCGGCCTCTCCCGGCGCCAACTCGGTGAACTACGAGAGTTTGCGTTCGAGCAACCCCGCCGACTTTGTCTTCGCCAACATTTGTCTCAGCGACGCCGACCCCAGCGACCTGACCAACCTGGATACCCAGACACCGGCCGTCGGAACGCTCTACCAGTACCTCATCCGCGCCACGAACGACTGCCCCGGCGCCGACGGCATCGGTACGGTCGGGACGGACTCCGACGACAACCTGCGCCCCAGCTCGACCTGCCCCTGATCGTTAATCGAACTTGACCTTGCCCGGTTCGCCTCGGCGGGCCGGGTTTTTTTTAGCGGAAGGCTTGCGTCATTGTTTGAAGTGGCGGGTCAGGATCTGATCCAGTCCGTTGGCAAAGGCCTGCCGATCGCTCTTGCTCAGTGCGGCGGGCCCGCCGGTGTCCAGCCCCGTGCTTCGCAATTGGTCCATGAGGTTGCGCATCGCGAGTCGCTCCCGGATGTTGTCTTCCGTGAACTGTTCGCCCCTGGGTCCCAGTACATGACCACCCTTCTCGACGACGGCTGCCGCCAGCGGGATATCGCCGGTCACGACCAGGTCACCCGTCTGCATCAACTCAACGATGCGATGGTCCGCCTCGTCAAAGCCCAACGGAACCTGAATCACGCGCAGGTAGGGGGAGCGTGGAACGTACAGTGGCCGGTTGGCCACCAGATTCAGCGAGATCTCCACCCGCTCCGCGGCGCGGTACAGGATTTCCTTGATCACCTTGGGACAAGCGTCGGCGTCGACCCAGATCTGCATGCTGTCGTTCGGTACCTTCTTCTTAGCTAGGACCTGCTCATACTATCGCCGATCCATCCGGCGGGACCTATATTGAAGGTATGCGAATCACGCTGGCCGCATTCATCCTGGGTGCCCTGATCGGCGGTCCCTACCTCGCTGATTCTCCGCCGCGCTGGGCTCCCGAGTACTGCCTCGAATACCGTCAGGCGCCGGCCGCGGGCGATGCGGATAAGAACTGGAACGACTCGTACCAACGTGGGTTCCGAGCGATCGAGCGCGGCGAGTACGACGTCGCCGAGGCGGAGATGTGCCGGGCTCTGCTCGCGGCACGAGAGTTCGGTGCGCGCGACTGGCGTTTCGCCGAGACGCTCGACGAGTTGGGGCTGATCGCATTCCAGCTACGTGATTTCGACCTGGCAGAGCGCGTGCAGGGGGCGGCGATCGCGGAGATGCTGCTCGCCGCCGGACCGCAGGGCGAACCGCTGAGCGGCCACGACGGGTCGAACGGCGCGGTAATCCGTCCGGACTGTCGCTCGGGCATCCGCGTCTACACCACTCGCCTCGGCTGGATCCACGAACGGGTGCCGGCGCGCGCGACGGTGGCCGAACTCCGGAACGAACCGTGGCGTATCTTCGCGGCCGGCTACCTTCCGCTCGACGCCAACCTGGCACGCCGCCTGAACTGGCTCGTTTCGCAGTACCTGCTGCAGGAAGACCTCGCGGCCGCGGAGGCGCTGAGCGAACTGCAACGGGAGATGAAGTTGCCTGTTATGCTCACGGAGTGAACCCCGGCAGGCCGCAACAAGACAGCATCGACCGCTAGTTCGTCGTTCGGCGCGGTCGGTTGTCGTACTTCTCGTACAATCGGTACTGCGGGTTGTCGGCGAGGTCGACCTCAACGCCGCCGATCCATACCCGCTCGATACGGGTTCTGATCTCCAACGGGTCGCCATCGGTGACCAGGAACGACGCGTCCTTGCCGGCTTCCAGCGAACCGACCCGGTCGGCGACGCCGAGGATCTCGGCCGGCGACAGTGTGACGCTGCGCAACGCGGCGTCCTTCGGTAGGCCGTACGCCGCGGCCGTCGCCGCTTCGAACGGTATGTTGCGCACGTTCGATCCACCGTCGCCGGCGATGGCGAACTTCACACCGGCCTCATGCAACTTGGCCGCCGCCACGAAGGGCATGTCGTAGGCCTCCCAGCGCCGCCGCGGCAAGTTGTGCACGCCGTTGAGGATCACCGGGACATGCTCCCTGGCCAGACGTTCGGCGAGGTACTGTGCGTCGGGGCCGGCCAGGAGGATGATCCTTTCGATCTTGCGTTCCACCACCCAGTCCAGCGCGCTTTCGATCTGGTTCTTCTCACCGACGTTGATGAGCAGGGGCATCTCCCCCTTCAGCACCGGGATCAGGCCCTCGAGCCTGGCGTCGAAATCGACGTCGGCCCCTGCATCGCGGGCCTTCAAATAGGCCTCGGCATCATCCAGCGTGGTGTTGATCGTCTTCAGCGACTTCTCCAGCGCCTCCTTGACTTCCTCGGGCTTGGAGCGGTGGCCGCCGGTGACCCGCGGATAGTTCAAGCCCATGGTGACGCCGGCGCGGATGGTCATCTCTTCCCAGTTCCAACCGGAGAGCGAGACTACCGCCGACGAGCCGGTGAAAACTCCGCCGTTCATGACGACGTGAGCGGTCAGCACGCCGCCGCTGACGGCCACCGGCAACAGCCGCGAGTCCGCGTTGATCGCCACCTCGGCCCGCAGGTCCGAGTTGATGTCCCCCATTTCGGAAAAGTCACGCGTGGCCCGCACCGCACCGATCTCGGTCAGCCCGAGGGTCGACCGCGCCGACACGAACCCGGGGTACAGATGCTTACCGGAGACGTCGACGATCTCGGCACCGGGGGGAATCGTGACGTCGGCTCCGACGGCGACGATCTTGTCGCCGTCGACGACCATCACGCCGTTCTCGATCGGCGGGCCGCTGACAGGGTGGATTGTCGCGCCCTTGAAGGCGGTCGGCGCCGCGAGAACCGGCAAGGTTGCCAGCGCTGCGATGGCCAGGAAAGACATGCTCCGCTTCATCGTGCTTCCTCCGGTTCCTCTTCGGCCTTGTCCTCGCCTTCGTCCTCGTCCTCTTTATCCTCTTCTTCTTCCTTCTCCGCCTCGGCCCTTACCTTGGCCAACAGTTCCTGGCGCTCGGCGGCAATCGCCTCGCGAGCGATGAGATCGTCCTCACGATCGAAGTACTTACGGCCATCGATCCAGGTCTGTTCGCAGATCGTGTAGGTCGACAACGGATGGCCGCTCCAGATGACGAAGTCGGCGTCCTTGCCCTTCTCTAGCGAGCCGACCCGGTCGTCGATGCCCAGCTGGATCGCCGGGTTGAGCGTGACGAACTTCAGTGCCTCGGCCTCGGGGACACCGCCATAGCGCACCGCTTTCGCCGCCTCCGTGTTCAGGCGTCGCGCGAGATCGGACGAGTCCGAGTTGAACGAAACGACGACGCCACGATCCCACATGATCGCGCCGTTGTAGGGAATCGCGTCAATCACCTCGAATTTGTAGGCCCACCAGTCCGAGAACGTGGATGCGCCGGCCTTGCCGGCGGCCAGCTCGTCGGCCACCTTGTAGCCCTCGAGCACGTGCTGGAAGGAGCTGATGGTGAAACCGAAGTCCTCGGCGAGCCGCAGCAGCATGACGATCTCGTCGGCGCGGTACGAATGCGAGTGGACCAACCGCTCGCCATCCATGATCTCGACCAGCGCGTCGAGTTGCAGGTCGCGCCGGGGCGGAACCCTGGACGAGTCCTTCTCATGAGCCGCCCGGGCGTCGCGGTAGTCCCGCGCAGCCTCGAACCGCTCGCGAATCGAGCGCTCGACGCCGGCGCGGGTCCTAGGATAGCGCGGGTTGTCATTGTTGAAGTTCGACTGCTTGGGATTCTCGCCAAGCGCGAACTTGATGCCACCCGGCGCGCCTTCGAACTTCATTTCCTCGGGTAGCGCGCCCCAGCGTAGTTTGATCACCGCGTTCTGGCCGCCGATCGAGTTGGCCGAGCCGTGAAGCAGGTTGGCCGTCGTCAGGCCACCGGCGAGTTGGCGGTACACCTGGATCGAGTCGGAGTTGACGACGTCGCCGATGCGCACCTCCGCCGTGGTGATGTTCGAACCCTCGTTGACGCCGCCGACGATCGCCGAGTGGTTGTGGGCGTCGATCAGGCCGGCGGTCACGTGCTTCCCTGAGCCGTCGATGACAACGGCGCCGCGGGGCGCCCTGAGCCCCTTGCCGATCCTGGCGATCTTGCCCTTCCTTATTAAAAGATCAGTATCTTCGAGGACACCCTCGCTGCCGCTGGTCCAGATCGTCGCGCCCTGCACAAGAACGGCGTCGGGCTGCTCGGGCGTCGCGTTCTTCCATGCCGAGGTGTCGCGTGGCGCAGCCGCGCCTGCCGGAGCGGCCAGCGACGTCAAGAGCACCAGGATCGTCGCGATGGCCGTTGATCTGTTCATCGTTGCACCTCCGGCTCCGGCGACCCGCTGACGCGCCGACCCTTGATCGTGAACGGTCCCATCGGGCTGCTCCCCGGTCCGCTGGCGGTGTCGCCCTTGATCTCCAGCGTAAAGGAAAATTCGCCGGACATCCCCAGCGCCGCACCGGAAAAGGCGAATTCGACCTTCTTACCCGATACCTCGATCGACGAGAACTCGACGCGGGCGCCCTGCGCCTCGAGGTATCCAGTGACGTTGTTCATGTCGCCTTCAAGGATCAGCGTGAGCGGGATTTTCTGATCGCCGGTGTCGACGACCATCTCCCACGTTCCCGCCGGGTCGACCTCCGGTGGCTTGGTTTCCTTCAGCTCATGCCGGCGACCGTCGATCCACACCTCGCGCAATTTGACCTTCTCTTCGAACAATTGTTCGCCTTCGATCACGGTAAGATTCGCGATCTTGCCGGCCTCGATGGTGCCCAGCCGGTCGCCGTAACCGAGCATCGCCGCCGGCGTCGTCGTCAGCGCGGCGAGAGCGACGTCGGCATCGAGGCCACGCTCGACGGCCTTGGCAACCCGACTGTGAACTTCCTTGACATTGTCGAGGCCGTGGGTCGTGAAGGCGAAGCGCACGCCCTTCGATGCGAGCTTCGCCGGGTTCTCGGGGGCGGCGTCCCAGTGACGCAGAGTCTCGAGGGTCACCGTGCGGTCGTCTTCCTCGCCGACATCCGGCGCCTCGGGGAAGTTGAGCGGCAACAGCACGGGAAGACCGGTGGCGACCACGGCGTCGAGCCGCTTGTACTCTTCTCCGTTACCGACGATCCAGGCGTCGAGCCCGAACTCGGCGACGATACCGGCGACGCGCAAGATGTCCAGCACGTTTTCCGTTTCGATGACGACGCGCTCCTCGCCATGGGCTACGCCGCCGAGTGCCGCGAGCGCCGTGTTGTACTCGGGTCGCGCCTGGCGCGGGTCGTTCTCGTAGGCCTGTTGAGCCTGGCGGTGCCAGCGCGCGTCAAGCAGCGTCTGACGAGTCAATGCAACCGCGCCCATCAGCGATCTGGGATAACTGCGGTCGGTGCCACTTCCAGGATGAATCGAGAGCACCTGGGCGATGTTACGGGCGAGCACATTCGAACTCGCGGACCCCTCACCCAGGTTGATCAGCACGCTGCTGCCGCGAAACAGACCGCTCTTCGGCGCGACCATGGCGGTGGTGAATCCGGCACCGCGCAGTTTCTTGAACAGCGCGGCGTCCTGAGCGTGGAACGTCATGTCGCGCTCGGGATGAACCAGCGTGTTCGCGTGCCCGCTCTGGGGTGCGATCTTTTTCTTTTCGTCTCCCTCGGGCAGCGGCCAATCCACCGTGGCGTAAGGTTCGATGAGACCGGCGTAGACCGTCAGGTTCTCGCGTTTCCAGATTCTCGCGTCGGCCGGCGGCTCGACGTCGGCGCCGACCGCCTCGATGATCCCGTCGCGCAACACGATCGTGCCGGACTCGATCACGTTGCCGGGCGACGTGACGATTCGCACGTCGACCAGGGCGTGTGCCCGGTGCTCGACAGCGGCCTGAACCGGAAGGGCCCAAAGCGCTGCGGCCAGCGCGAGCGCCACCGCTAGGCGTCTCATGCTCATTCCTACCTCCTGCTGAGAGTCGAAGAGCAGGAGGATAGGGGGATTACCGAAAAGCTGTCAAGCCCTAGTCGTCGCAGCCATCGACCTCGTTGACGCAGAAGCCGTCCTCTTCGCTGAAGGTCGCATTGTCGTCGACACCGATCGCGCCGACCTCGATCTTCACCGGCGTATCGTCGGGAAGAGACATGAGGTAATCGGCGGGCACGGTGACGGCCTTGACGGCAATGTTTCCGGGCACCCGGATGGTGAACTTGAGCGAACCCGTCGGATCACCGTCGTCGACATCCGGCTCGAGAACGATCTCCCACGCCGCAACGTCGACGTCTTCCGGGTGCTGCGGGAGAACGCCGTCCATGACCAGCACGTCGAGTTCCGCGGCCGAGGCGCAGTTCCCCAGGTCATCGCCCGCGTCCCAGGTAATCACGCTGCCGTCGAAGTCCACGTCCGCGGGGGCCGCCGGAAGCGCGTACGTCAACTCGGTCTCTCCCTCTGATTTCTCACCCTCGTCACCCATCCCGGTGAACGTGTAGGTGCCCGCCGTCCAGCGATCGAGGAACTCCTCGAGCGTGACGATCTCGTCGTCGGGATCCGCATCGGGATCGGCCCAGCAGAGCGGCTCCGCGCTCTCCACGAATGTCTCCGTCAACTTCTGCTCCCGCAGCGAACCCTTGGCCTGATCCTCGAAGACTTTCATGCCGTCGGGATCGTTGATTCTCGCTGAGTTCAAATCGTCACCGTCCATCAGGAAGTGGAAGCCGATATCGCCGTCCGTGGCATTGATCTCGATCAGCACCTTGCATTCGCCGAAGTCGTCGCACGGCTCGGTGGCCGTGACGACCGTCGTTCCGGCGACTAGGACCACGGCGACGGCCGTGACCAAGGGAAGTCTGGCCATTAATCTCATTTGCTGCATCTCGGTATTCTCCTCTCAGTTGAGGAAGCGACGTGTCTGCCCCGCCACTTCATTCGTGTCCATGTGTCCAACCCATTGGAGGGGTGCGGCGGGGATGATCCTTCGTAGAAATCAACGTTGTCGCGTGCGTCTGCGGTCCCGACGGCGAAGTTGCCCCCGACAATCCCGCTTATCCACGAAAAGACGGAAGGATTCGTCGCTCGTTGACTCCGGGATTCGAGGCATATACCATCCCCGGCCTTATGCGACGAGTTGGCGTAGCAGTACTCTGTGCAGCGTTCCTGGTCGGAATGCTTACAACCTCGGTGGTTCATGCCCATCCGGCTACGGAACACGAGCACGGCGCCCAGGGCCAACACGACCACGAATCTCTGCTCCACGCGCACCTACGCGGCTGCAGAGAATCGATCCCGGGTTCGCACGCGGCCGACGGCGACCACGGGCCACACGAAGCGACGGCGGTCTATTCGTCCTGTTGTTCGGTAACGCCCAAAGCGCCGAACGTCGCGCCCGGTATGCCTACAGTCGTCGTTGGCGCATGTGACGATCCGGCGCTCGGGTCTAGCCTGGAGTTGGCGAGTTCGAGCCATCTTCGATCGCCGCCGTACTTGATCGGACCGAGTCTGCGCGGCCCGCCCTCCGCCTAAGCATCCATCCGCTCGCATGCCGAATCCGGCATGCACTCTTCGTAGTCGAGTACCGAGTCATTGAGGTAGGCGTATGTCCTTTTTGGGAAGGGCCGGTGTAGCCCTTGCGGTTTTTTACTGCTCCGCACTGCAGATACTTGCAGCGGATCAAGTCTTGAGCGCTTCTGGCCCACCCTCCATCGCGGAAAAGCCTGGGCCTGGCTTTGGCGAAACGCTTGAATCCACCGACGAGTTGTCGCTGCGGCAAGCCGCGGAGCTGGCGTTTTTTCGAAGCCCGGACCTCGCGGCATTCGCCTGGGAAGTGCGCGTCCGTGAGGCTCGGCTCATTCAGGCGGGAGTTCGCCCCAATCCCGAACTGAGCCTACTTCTGGCGGAACTGGGTACGGACCGGGAGGAGATCACTGGTGGCGAACAGACGACAATTCAACTCGGGCAATTGGTCGAATTGGGCGGCAAGCGTTCGGCTCGGACCCAGGTTGCATCTCTGGAGCAGGACCTAGCCGGATGGGATTACGAGATCAAGCGCATCAACCTCCTGAGTCGAGTTTCACACTCGTTTATCGGGGTGTTGAGCGCACAGAGGCGCGTTACCCTTGCGGAAGAGACGGTGCGCCTCGCGGCACAGAGTGCCGGAGTAGTTTCGGAGCGAGTTAAGGGCGGGAAAGCCTCGCCCGTCGAAGAGACCAAGGCGACCGTGGCCCTCGCCACGGTCCAGATCGGGCTTGACCGCACGAGGCGGGAATTGGAGACAGCCCGCAGGGCTCTGTCCGGAACCTGGGGAAACACCACGCCTCGTTTCAGAACCGCGGTAGGAGATTTGGACTCTATTTCTCCTGTTCCCGACCTTGAACAACTCGCAAAGCTGCTGACCCGGAACCCCGAATTCGCACTCCGGGCGACGGAGGTGTCGCTCCGCGAGGCAATCGTCGATCTGGAAAAAGCCGGAAGGGTTCCTGATCTGACCGTGGGTGGTGGATACAAACGCTACTCGGTCTCGGTCGGCGAGGATGTTGACACCTACCTTGTGGGAGTCAGCATCGCGCTCCCTCTTTTCAACCGCAATCGGGCGGGAATCCGAGCCGCGCGTCACCAGGCTGCAAAGTCGGAGGCAGAGCAGGTTTCGGCAAGAGTTCGCCTGGAGATCCTCCTCGCCGAAAGCCACAGCGCGCTCTCGGCGGCTTACTCCCGGGTCATGGCTCTTCGAGACACCGTGCTTCCCGGAGCACAGAGCTCCTTCGAAGCGGTGAGCGAGGGGTATCGCCTCGGAAGATTCGGCCTCCTCGACGTCCTTGATTCCCAACGCACGCTGTTCGAGGCACGCCAGGAGTATCTGCGAGCGGCGACGGATTACCACAAAGCGGTGGTCGATGTGGAGCGCCTGATTGGCGACCGTCTCGATTCCACGGCAACAAGACGAGACGGAGACTTGCCATGATCAGGATACGAAAGATGATTCTGAAGTTCGCGGTCGTCGCATTGGCCGCGCTGGCCCTGCCATTGTTTTTCGCCTGCGCGGAGAATGACACCGGCGAACCGCGCACCGTTGTCTCGAACCTTGGGGACGGCGAAGAGAGTCCGGTCAAAGGGGTGCACGGTGGGCGACTGCTCGAGGAAGACGGTTTTCTGGTCGAGGTAACGATCTACGAACGCGGCATTCCCCCTGAATTCCGCGTCTATGCGTTCGAATCCAAGAGACCCATCGACCCCGCCGAGATGCAACTAACCATTGAACTCAGCCGATTAGGAGGTCGTGTGGATGTGATCGCCTTCCGGAAGGTGGACGACTATCTGTTGGGCGACATGGTGGTCGAAGAGCCTCATTCCTTCGACGTCAATGTCATTGCAAAGTGGAGGGGAAAGACCTACCGCCTGAAGTACTCCCAGATCGAAGCGCGCACCGAGTTGAGTCCGGAAGCCGTTCAGGGTTCTGGAATTGTCATCGAGGAAGCGGGTGCCGTGCAGATGAAGAGCGTTTTCGAACTCCCCGGGGAGATCGCGTTCAATCCCGATCGGGTGGCTCATGTCGTGCCGCGCTTTGGCGGGGTGGTGACGGAAGTTCGCAAGAATCTAGGGGCGAAGGTTTCCAAGGGAGAGGTCATCGCCGTCGTCGACAGCCGCGAGTTGGCATCGTTCCAGTTAGCGTACATCCAGGCCGTACACAAGTTGGAGTTTGCCCAGCTGTCTTTTGATCGGGAAGAGCAACTCTGGAAGAAACAAATCTCAGCCGAAGAGGAATACCTAGCCGCCCGCCACACGCTCGAAGAGAGCAAAATCAGCGTGAACGGGTCGAAACAGACACTTAGAGCGCTGGGGCTTTCGCCCGCGGAGATCAAGACCCTCGCGCACAGCCACGACAAGAATCTCGCACGTTACGAACTCCGTGCTCCCTTAGACGGCGTCGTGATCGAGAAGGACGTCGTGTTAGGAGAAGCCGTCAAGGACGACGCCGACATCTTCACGATCGCCGATCTTTCGACGGTCCTTGCCAAGATCACCGTTTATGCGACCGATCTCAGGTCCGTTCGTGTAGGCCAGGAAGTGAACGTGAAGTCCGATGTCCTGGGCCTGGAAGTTGCAGGAAGGGTGACCTATTTGGGACCCCTTCTCGGAACGGATACGCGGACGGCTACAGCCCACGTCACAATAAACAACCCGGATGGACTGTGGAGACCTGGCGTTTTCGTCACGGTCCGTCTCGTCGAGGAAGAATTCACGGCCTCGGTGGCGGTGCGGTCGGAAGCGATCCAGCGCTTTCGGGATTGGGACGTGGTCTTCATCCAGCACGGCAATCTCTACGAGGCTCGTCCGCTGGAGTTCGGCCGCCGAGGTGGGGAGTGGGTCGAAGTCTTGGCCGGCCTTTCCGCTGGTCAGAAATACGTCTCCAAGAATAGTTTCCTCATCAAAGCGGACATCTTGAAATCCGGCGCGACACACGATCACTAGTACGGGAGCATCATGGTCGAACGACTACTGACATTCAGCATTCACAATCGATGGCTTGTACTCTTGGGGGCACTGGCTATTGCTCTTCTCGGCATCTACAATTTTCGGAAGTTACCTATCGATGCGGTCCCGGACATCACCAATGTCCAGGTCCAGATCAACACCGAGGCACCAGGGTACTCACCACTGGAGGTCGAGCAACGGATCACCTTTCCCATCGAAACGGTGATGGCCGGTCTTCCTGAGCTTGATTACACTCGATCCATTTCGCGCTACGGTCTATCGCAGGTAACCGTCGTCCTGCACGACGGAACCGACATCTATTTTGCCCGGCAGCTCATCAACGAGCGTATCCAGGAAATCAAGGGCGACCTTCCCCCAGGAATCAAACCGGCGATGGGGCCGGTCGCGACGGGCCTGGGTGAGATTTTCCTTTGGACGGTGGAATCGGAACCGGGTGCCCTGCGCGCGGATGGGAGGCCCTATACCTCCACCGACCTCCGAACCATCCAGGACTGGATCATCCGCCCGCAATTGAGAAACGTCCCGGGCGTGGCCGACGTCAACACGATAGGCGGGTACGTCAAGCAGTTCCATGTAACACCAGATCCCGCCAAGCTCATCGGGTATGGACTCACCTTCCAGGATGTCGTGGCAGCCCTGGCCAAGAACAACTCGAACGTGGGCGCGGGGTACATCGAGCGCAACGGCGAGCAGTATCTGATCCGCGCCCCGGGCCAAGTTCGGAATATCCAAGAGATCCGGCAGATCGTGATCAGTAATCGCGAAGGCGTGCCGATCTATGTGACGGATGTGGCGGATGTGATCCTGGGAAAGGAACTACGAACCGGAGCGGCAACGGCGAACGGACAGGAGGTCGTTCTCGGCACGGTCTTCATGCTCATGGGCGAAAACAGCCGCACGGTGTCTCAGCGGGTCGCTGCAAAGATTGCAGAGGTGAACCGGACCTTACCCGAGGGAGTCGTCGCCAAGACGGTGTACGACCGTACGAAGCTCGTGAACGCCACGATTGCGACGGTCCGGAACAACCTCGTGGAAGGCGCCCTCTTGGTAGTTGCCATTCTCTTCCTGCTCCTGGGGAACCTTCGCGCCGCGCTCTTGACGGCCTTTGTTATCCCACTGTCGATGCTGTTCACCATCACCGGGATGGTGGGCAACAGAGTCAGCGGGAACCTTCTCAGTCTCGGAGCGCTCGATTTCGGGATCATCGTTGACGGCGCGGTCATCATCACGGAAAACTGCGTTCGTTGCTTGGGAAAAGAACAGCATCGACAAGGGAGATTGCTGGCTCGTGCGGAACGATTCAAGGTGGTCTTCAATTCCACGCGAGAGGTGTTGCGGCCGAGCATCTTCGGCACGTTCATCATCATGGTGGTTTACCTACCGATCCTGACGTTGACAGGCATCGAAGGAAAGATGTTCCGCCCGATGGCGTTCACGGTACTCACGGCACTCCTTGGTGCGATGATTCTCTCCGTGACCTTCATTCCAGCCGCCATCGCGCTGTTTGTCACCGGACGAGTGAAAGAAAAAGACAACTTCATCATGAAATGGGCTAAGCGAGCCTACGTCCCATCGTTGGCGTTTTCGCTGCGGCACCGAGTCTTCGTCGTGGCAGCGGCCTGCTCTCTCGTCCTCGGCAGCGGCCTCATCGCCACGAGGATGGGAAGCGAGTTTCTTCCCAGTCTGGACGAGGGAGACATCCTCGTCCATGGCCTTCGCATCCCGGGAACGAGTCTGACCCAGGCGATCGAGATGCAGAATGTGGTGGAGAAGCGGATCAATGAATTCCCCGAGGTGGACTACGTCTTCGCCAAGATCGGGACGGCGGAGATTGCCACCGATCCGATGCCACCCAGTGTTGCGGACATCTACGTGATGATGAAACCTCGATCCGAATGGCCCGACCGGAAAGTCACCAAGGCCGACTTCATCGCACGTATGGAGAAAGAACTCACGCAAATACCCGGAAACAACTACGAGTTCATCCAACCGATCCAGATGAGATTCAACGAACTGATCGCCGGAGTCCGGAGCGACGTGGCGGTCAAGGTCTTCGGCGATGACATGGAGGTGTTGGAGGAAGTCGGCCGAAGCGTCGAGGCGCTGCTCAAGGCAATCCCAGGGGCCGCTGACGTCAAACTGGAGCAGACTACGGGATTGCCGGTCCTGACCATTCAGATGGACCGCCGAAAGATGTCTCGTTACGGCCTCAACGTATCGGAGGTTCAAGAAGTGATCGAGATCGCCATCGGGGGCAAGACCGTCAACAAGGTCTTCGAGGGTGATCGCCGCTTCGATCTAATCGTCAGGCTTCCCGAAAACATACGCAGTGACATGGAGCAATTGAAACGCATCCCGATCGCACTTCCAAACATCGTGACCTCCGGCGGTTCCATTGGAGAGAACGGGAATGGCGCCCCGGGCGGTACCCACCAACGTTTCCTTCCCCTGGGCGAGTTGGCCGACTTCGACCTCGCCACGGGACCCAACCAGATCAGCAGAGAGAACGGCAAGCGACATATCATCGTCACGGCCAACGTGCGCGGCCGCGACATCGGGTCCTTCGTCGATGAGGCGCAGGGCGTGATCCAGCAAAACGCCTCGATCCCCTCCGGCTACTGGATTAGCTGGGGCGGCCAGTTCGAACAGATGCAATCAGCGACGAAACGCCTGCAGATCGTTGTACCGCTGGCGTTATTTCTTATCTTTGTCCTGCTCTTTACGACCTTCGGGGGGTTCAAAGATGCGCTCCTCGTCTTCACCGGCGTGCCCATGGCGCTCACAGGCGGAGTGGCCGCACTCTGGCTGAGGGGGATACCCCTCTCCATTTCCGCGGGAGTCGGTTTCATCGCCCTTTCCGGGGTCGCGGTTCTGAACGGGCTCGTCATGATCTCCTTCATCCGAAAACTGCGCGAGGACGGCACACCGCTCGAAAACGCCATCCATGAGGGCGCGCTCACCCGTTTGCGACCCGTCCTCATGACGGCGCTGGTCGCCTCGGTGGGGTTTCTCCCGATGGCCCTCGCCACGGGGACGGGAGCCGAAGTCCAACGTCCACTTGCGACGGTCGTGATCGGTGGGATCCTGTCCTCGACCGCTCTTACGCTCGTTGTCTTGCCGGTCCTCTACCGGGTTTTCCACCGAAACGACGAGTCGGGTTCGCTTGTAACCGTTGCGGAGGCTCGTGATTAACTACGTTTTGCCGGGTTGCGCCTGGTCTCGTTTCTTCTTCCAGGCCAGACCGGCACACAGCAAGAGGGTCACGCCGAACAGGCAAACGATCGTCGGTCCCGTCGGCAGGTCCAGTGTCTCGATTTCGACCGACATCAATAATCCCGTTACACCCGTCACCAGTGCAACAATCCAGCCGATGATCAGACGCGTGAAGATCTTTGCCGAAAGGATGGCCCCACAAACGGCGGGAACGATCAGGTAGGAGAAGACCAGGTAGATCCCCATGATCTGCACGAAGCTGGTCACCACGAGACCGAAGGTTGCGTAGAAGAGAAAATCCCACAGGCGCAAGCGCACCCCCAGCCGTCTGGCTTCCTCTTCGTGGAAGGTGTTCCTGAGAAAGCGTTTCCGCAACAGATAGTGGGTGAATCCGATGACAGAGTAGAGCGCGAACGTGCGCAGCACCTCTGCTTTGCTGACAAGCAGGATGTTGCCCAGCAGCAGACTCTTGAGGGCCTCGTCCCCTTCGGCCGTCCGGCTGAGGACCACCGTCGCTGCCGCGGCCGACACCACATAGATGATGCCGATGATCGCCTCCTGTGGGACGCGCGGATGACTGAAGCGCGTCCACGAGAAGAGTGCCGCACCGAGCAGCGTGAACAGCAGCGACATCAGGTAGGTGTGGGGATGGCCACCTGAATGTTCGCCGATGACGATGGCGACGCAGACACCGAGCGCGGCCATCTGGGCCAACGCGAGGTCGACGAAGATGATCCCTCGTCCCACCACATGAAGTCCGAAATAGACGAGCAATCCAGGCAACAAAACCAGGGCCAGCAGCGGCCAGAGCCAAAGATCGAAAACAGCCACGATCCATTCCTCCCCGATCGGCTCAGTGCGCCGCGGCCTGACCCAGCGCGTCGGCGATCGCGTCCACCACGGCGTCGATCAAGGCAAAGTAGTCATCGTCCGTGCCCGGGAGTCCGCCCGGAAACTGGCAGACCTCCACCACCGTCGCGCCGGTGTGTCCGGCGACGGTCTGGGCGGTCTTGTGCGACTGGAACGGTTCGACCAGGATCACCCGCATACCGTCCGCTTTCATTTTCGCGATCACCTTGGCCAGGTGCGGCGGTGAAGGGGGAATGCCCGGTTTGGGTTCGAGGAACGTCTCGGATCGCAACCCGAAACGCCCGGCAAAGTACTTCCAGGTGTTGTGGTACGTGACGAGTTGCATCCCTTGGTAGGGTGCCAGCCGCTCGGTCCATGCCGGCATCTTCTGCTCGAGGCGTTTGATGAAACGGGCCAGGTTTTCGCGGTAGACCGGGCAGGAGTCCGCATCGAGCGCGCAGAACCGCTCGGTCAGCCGACGGGCCACGATCCCGGAGTTGTCGGGGTTCATCAGAAAATGCGGGTTTCCCTTGGCGTGCACGTCGCCCTGCGCACGGTCGAGCGCCACCGGCACGTCGATCAACCGCACGCCTTCCGAGCCGAGGAACCGTCCGGTCTCGCCCGGTAGGACCTTCTTGTTCCGGCTGCCCTGGACCAGTGGTGGCAGCCATCCGATCTCGAGATCGGCGCCACTCTCGATCAACAGATCGGCCCGATTGAGCGTGACGATGTGACTCGGGCGGGCATCCACGAAATGCGGATCCTCGGTCGGCTTGGCCAGGGTTTTGAGCGCGATCTCGTCACCACCGATCGCCCGCGCCAGGGCACCGTAGTCGGGCGTGGTGGCCACGACCTTCAAGCCGCCGCCGGCCCAGCTATCACTGGGAACAAGCGCGACGATCACCAGCAGTGCAACAAGGAATCCGTATCTCATACTCATCGTTCCTCGCCCCTCAGAATTTGTGAGCTGCATGGGCGCCCAGGGTCAACTCGATCTGTAACCACACCGAGTCCGCGTCATCGAACTCGCTCCGCGTATCGTGGTTGTACTGCAGCCTCAGCTTCGAGTACTCGGTTGGGAACCAGGTCAGGTTGGCCGAACTCCTCCAGCGTTCTTCGACAAACGGGTTCGGAGTCGGGCCTTCGTCCCCGCCCATCCGCCCGAACCGCGCCCCGGCGACCCAGCCGCGTCGGAAGCCCCAGAGCACCTGCCCGTAGGCGCCCCAATCCTCGAGGTCCGCGACCGTTCCGTCGGCGCGGTAGTGACGCCAAATACTCTCGGTCTGGACCTTGACGAACGGAAACCCCTGGTGCGCCCGCGGTGACTTCCACTTCCAAAAGAGATCGGCCCCGTACAACCGGGTTCGTCCGTCCTCACCCGTCCCGTTGGGACCGACTGCGGCGCTCAGACCGGCCAGAACCGTCTGATTGTCGGTGACGTCCACGGAAACCGCGTAGCGTGGAACGTACAGCAGGTCGCCGAGATCTTCGACCGAGCCGGTCACCATCGTCCTACCGAAGACCTCCTCGCCCGCGGTCCAGCCGAAACTGGTCAGCGTTTCGCCGAAAGCGTTCTGGATCGTCAGGGAGAGTTCCGAGTAGAACGGCGTGGGCATCAGCCACGAAACGCGCGCGCCGCTCGAGCGCAGGTTGTCGGGCCCGAACATGCGCCCGTGGCTCAACGGCTGATCCACGAAATCCCAGGCGTGCGGGTGCTGGGCATTGAGCCGCCCGAACTCGGTGAAGAAGTGCCCCACCCTGACCTGGAGACCGAGGGGCAGGCGGCTCGTCGTCGCGAAGAACTCCTCCAACTCGATCTCCGATTCTCCATCGGGCGTTTCGACGAAGACCACGTTAGCCTGAGCCGTGAAATAAGGATCGACCGCGCCGCTGAAAACTAACTCCACGTTCTGCAATGTGAAGCCGCGGCGTGACGGGTCGTGCGACCCGAGCTGCAGTCCGGGCACGTCTCCCTCGGAGGAGCCGCCGGCCACAATCAAGCCGTTGAGGGACAGATTGAGATAGTTCTTCCCCGCGGCACCGGAAGCCAACAAGATCGGGTCGGTCGGTCCAGCGCGTGGGTCCTCGGAACTTTCAGGTTCCTCCGCGGACGTCAACCCAGGATGGATCGTCAACGCCGCAAGGAGGAACAGGCCCACGACGGCTGGTTCACGTTTTCTTCTCGACATGAATGACGCACCTCACGCATTAAATAGGGATGCAGCGACAAACGGTCGCGCCGGCATGCGTGCCACCGATCCGGCTGCGTTGTGGGTCAGGCCCCGAGACCACTGGGTGCAGGAGGTGCGCGAGAGGCGTGAGAGCAGAGCACCGGCGCGCGCGGAAGCGGCGCAGCGCCCGGCGGCTCGAGACGGTGTCCGGGGCAGGGAACGTGGGGTCCGATGCAGTTCACCGCCGGCGCGGGCGAAACATGGACCAAGGTGCAGATCTGACAGACGACGGAGATCGAATGAGAGTGTGGACTCGCGTCGAGGGCATCGTCGTGTGCGTGATACCCCACCGCGAGAAAAGCGAGCACCACGCTCGCCGCGACCAACGCGACCAACCCGACTTGTTGGCGCATGACGCTCACGGAAGATCCTCCTCGACAGCCGGAAGGAGTATGCCCCGGCGTCCCGCGGCGGTCAAACATACCTTCGTCGATCGGATCGGAGCGGCGCGCGCGGTCACGGTGCCGGGCACTCCACAGCTTCCAGAGCTTCCCGACCGGGTCCGGCATCGCCTCCACCGCAAGCGTTGTGCCCACGGGTGAGGTAGAAGTAGCCGTCCCCCGCCGCGGGGTCGGGCCTCGAATCCGCGTACGACGTGCCCAGCCCCCCGGCCACGCAGGTCGTGGCAGCGAGCAGGCCGAGGCTGCGCAAGTCGGAGAGTGTGCCGCCGATCAACTCGTGATCCGGGTTCGTGCCGCCGCTCGGCGAAGCGGCGGTCCAGGTGAGATCGGTGGCGCCGGTTTGGTCCACCACGAGGTTCGACGTCGGACCCGTTCGCTCCCATGCACCAGGATCCGCCGGCGCGCAATCGTCCCCGTTGAGGAAGGTGTCCTCGTCTCGATCACCGCCGAGACGGATTCCCGCGCCCAGGGTGGCGCACAGGAAGTTGATCGGTCCGGCGGCGCCCTCGCGCAATTGGATCATCGTCAGCGCGGTCTCGCCGGCGACATCGGTGACCCAGGAGCCGTCGTCGAAGTGAAAGCTGCGCATCCGGCCGCCCATCAGGGCCGAGGCGACGAGTTCGCAATGCCGGCCCGAGTCGTTGAGATCGCCCAGCGTGGTCAGCGTCGCCAGAGTCGCTTCCTCGCCGCTGCTTCCCGTCGGAGGCGTCCCCGCGGGAAGCGTGACTTGTTCACCCATGGCCGGTTTGTTCCCGGTGGGGAAGTGCATCACGAACGACGACACGTCCCGGACCTGCTGGGCGGTCATGGTGAAGACGTTGATCGAAAAGAACGTCCCCAGATTCGGAAAGGATCCGTCATGACCGAATCCGAAACCGGATCGAACCAGCGGAGGGGCCTGAACGTGATCGCCGAAGACCGGCCCGAGCTTTTCGTACATGTTGCGCAGGTGCGGCACCTTGAGATCACTGTGCGGCGATTGATCGGCGTCGCCGTTGAACAGGGCCGCTGTCGCGGAAGCCGTCGGCTCCTGAGGCGCGACTCCCATGCGCGTCCCACCCGCCGCACCGAACGGATGTGAATGGCATGAAACGCAGGCGAACTGGAGCCCATCGGTCAGGGCAGTGTTGAACAATGTTTCTCCGGTGACCGGATTCCCCGAGAACGGGGTTCCCGCGACCGGCACATCCTGGTTGGGCAAACTGTCGTTCAACCCACGATGTGGATTCGGCGGGAACTCGATCCCCAGAGAAAACTGACGGAACAGCTCCATCTCGGCGCCGGTCAGGCCGGCCGGGCTGCCGTTGATCGGACCGATGTCGGCAGTGCCCATCAGCCCGACGAAGGCCATGTTGAAATTGTTCATCGTGGCGCGATCCCCACGCCAGTGAAGTGGCTCGAGCATGCCCCGAAACGTCTGGGTCGTCATCGGTCCTTTTTGAGGATCGAAGCCGATGTGGGAGGCACAGACCTCCGGTGAGCAATCCGTCGACCCGGTCCCCGTAGGCGCGATGAACCGTACGTTGTCCAGCGCGGTCGAATAGGGCACGAGGTCCCCCTCGGGATTCCCGAGATCCCAGGCCAGGTCGTCACGGTCGCCGGAGATGTGACAACTGGAGCAGGCGGCATCACCGTGCCCCGAGCCGAGAATCGAGTCGTAGAGCAAACGCCGGCCCAGCTTGATCGTGGCCGAACTCGGATCGTGCAACGGGACGTCCGCAAGCTTGGTCATCGCCACCGTATCCACCACCGCAATCGTGTTCCCGAAACGGTTCAGCACGTAGGCGCGGTTGGCGGAATCCAGCAGGGCGACGCCCGTGGGTCCTTCGCCGACCTCGACGGCGCTGGGCGCGGCGCGATTCGATCCAAAAATGCATGGGCCCGACGTACACGAACCGTCCAGACGAAAGAGCTTGCGCGAGCCGATTCCGGTCAGGTACGCCACGGAGCCCGACGGGTTCCAGACCATCATTCCGGGCTGGGAGATACTGGCTTGCCTCTCCGCAAGATTCGTCGAAGGATCGCTGGAACGGTCGATGTGGGTATTCAGATCGACCAGGGTCACCGAGAAAGCGTCCGCGGGGTCGACGATGGCGACCCGGTTCTCGACCATGTGGCCCTGCACGCCGAGTGCGTGCTCGAACCGAACGAAGTTTCGCGCTTCGGTGTGCGGGACGTAGATCTTGCCGTTGGACGGATTCACCGAGACCTCGAACAGCGAAGTCCCGAGATGATCGACCTCCGAAACGGCCAGCGTAGCGGTATCGATCACGAACAAGTCGTGGTCCGCAAGGCGGTACGGTAGGCACTGATTCCAACCGACGCCTGCGTCATCTTCCCAGCGACCGTCCTGCTCGTCCCAACGGACGATGAGCCCCACCTGCGGGATACCGGACAGCGGATCCGTCAACATAGGATTGCGAACGATACCGCTGGGCAGCGGCGGGTATGGGCTCGGGACGCCGTCGCAGGCGATGTCGTTGAGGCCCAGTTGGGCGAGCCGCAAGGTGTTGAATCCGACACCCGTAAAGAAGATTTCGTTGGCATGGACGACCGTCGTTTGGTTGCCCGAAAAGAGCATGACCACGTACACGTTGCTCTCGTCATTCGACACGGCCAGGGCTCGTGGCCGCCTACCGGCCAGCGAAATCACCGCGGGGGCGGCGGCCAGATTGGACAGGTTGTAAACCTTGATCTTGTCCTCGAGAGAAACCGAGACGAAAGCCTTTCCGGCTGCGAACACGACGTCGGTGGGTTCATCACCGACCTCGAGAGTCTGCAGGGCCGTTCCCGCGGTCAAATCGACGAGGGTCACGCTATCGGACATCCGGTTGACCACCCAGGCCTCGGTGTCCGTGCGGGCCACCACCGTGACCGGCTCGAGGCCCACGGGAATCGAGCTTTCATGAACCAGATCCCCTCCCGGCTGCACCGCGAAGACTTCGAGCATCGCGTCGGGTGTATTGACCACGAGCAGACGTGAGCCCGACGGCGTCAACCCGATGGGGTGGACGTGTGATGACTCGAAGTTGGTGTAACTGGAATGGGTCGGGCCGGCGAGCAGCAGCGCCGCGAACAGCAGAACGGCTCGATACTTCATATGGAATGTGTACACCACGATCTCCACCGGGGCAACGAAAAACCCGGGCCCATCCCGGCACCGGGGTAAACTGCCCGGCTACCTGCGCCAGCTCGGAGGCGGCGCGCTGATCGGGTTGATCGGCGGGGTGCTGGTGTTTCTCGGCTCGATGGCACTGATGAAGGTGCTGCCGGACTACCTGGAAGATGTGAAGACGGCGCAGATCGTCTCTCTCGAGCAGTTCAACCCGTCCGAGGATGTGTTGGAGAAGCAGATTACGAAGGTCGAAGCGATCACGCCCGTTTCGTCATCGATGCAGGGCATGGTCGGCACATTTTTCACCAGTCTGATCGTCGGCGCGATCGTCGCAATCTTCAAACGCAAGAAGGAGTGAGGGGTGAGTTAGCCGCCCTTCCGGCTAGTAGTACTCCGCGGCGACGATCCGGAACGTGTGCCGGCAATCGGAGTTTGCCGCCACCTTGCGCAGATGCGTGGAGCGTTGAGACATAAGCCAGTATTCTCGCTCGGTCGGATCCTGATTGGTGGTCGTGCTGGCACAGCTCTTTTTGTGCTGCAACGTGACTCGGACGTTTCTATCCCCGGCGTTGATGAGCTTGTAGACGACGTTCCCCTTAGAGTCCTTTTCCTTGAGGACCCTCACGTCCTGGCTAGCACCGGCCAGAATCGCGGAAGCGACCATGGCCACGATTACGATGATGATGGCGTAGAAAGACTTTCGCACGGTGAAACCTCTCGTCGTTCTTGTGAATGAAGATAGGGTCCCGGCCGTCACGAATCAACGGCGTTAACTTTCGCGGCCGCTCAGAGCGGCCAGAAAATCAGGATCATCGGCAAGCCCACTGCGAGCACGAGCAACTCCAACGGCAAGCCCATCCTCCAGTAGTCACCGAACTTGTAGCCTCCGGGACCCATGATGATCGTGTTGTTCTTGTGTCCGATGGGGGTCAGGAAAGCGCACGAGGCCGCGACGGCAACGGCCATGAGAAACGGGTCCGGACTAACTCCCAGCTGATGCGCCATGTCGACGCCGATCGGCGCGGCGATGAGCGCCGTTGCAACGTTGTTGAGAACGTCCGACAGAGTCATCGTCACGATCATCAAAGCGGCGAGCACCGCGACGACGGGCAGTCCCGCGGACACATCGACAATCGTTTTCGCAATGAGGGCCGTACTGCCGCTCGTCTCCAGCGCCGTACCGATGGGAATCAGGCACCCGAGCAAGATGATGACGGGCCATTCGACGGACTTGTACAACTGGGTCAGCGGCACGATCTCCAGCAGAACGTAGATCACCACCACGGCGCCGAGGGCCACCGGCAGGTACACCCAACCCAGACTCGCCACCAGAACCGCCGCTCCGAAGGAGAGCACGGCAATCCACGCCTTGCTCCGCTGGATCACTTGAATGCCACGGTCGGCCAGCGGCATGCACCCGAGCCACGCCCCGACGTCGGGTAATCGAGTTGCGGGACCAAGGAGCAACAGGATGTCGCCGGCCTCGATGCGCAGATCGCGCACACGCTCCCGGAAGTTCCGTCCACTTCGCGAGACGCCCAGGAGGGTCACGCCATGCCTGTAAAGGAGACGCACATCGAGAGCCGAGCGTCCGACGATCCGGGCCCCCAGAGGGACCACAAACTCGACCAGATCGAGCGTCTTGCTTGCGATTCCGTCGTGCTTCTCGGAGCCGGCGTACTCCAGCCCCGACGCGGCCAGGAACTGTTCGAGGGCTCGCGGGGCGCCTTCCATGACGATCACGTCGCCCTTTCGAATCACCTCGTCGCGAGCCGCGCCCGGAAGACGCTTGCCGCGACGCACCAGGCCAAGCAGATTGATGTCGTCAGCGTCGGCCATATCCTGGAACTCGCGCAGTCGCAGATCGATCGCTTTCGACTCTTCCTGCACCGTGCCTTCGGCGATGTAGCCCCGCAGGTCCCGCAGTTCCACCGGACTGTTGTGTCCCCTGCGCTCGACCGGGATCAGGCGCCAGCCGATCAGTGCCACGAACGCGACGCCCACGGTGGCCACCACCAGGCCGACGGGCGCGAAGTCGAACATCGTGTAGGCCACGCCCAGGGACTGTTCCCGGAATGTCGCGATGACCACGTTGGGCGGGGTGCCGATCAAGGTCACCATGCCGCCGAGGATCGAGGCGAAGGACAGCGGCATGAGTGTGATCGCCGGGCTTCGTTTGGCTTTCGTAGCGGCCTGAAGATCCACCGGCATCAGCAACGCGAGCGCGGCAACGTTGTTCATCACCGCGGACAGCGCGGCGGCAACCGAAGACATCACGGCGATGTGAGCACCCACGCTGCGTGAGGCATCCACGAGATGACGAGCGAGGACTTCGATCGCTCCCGATCTGTAGAGACCCCGGCTGACGATGAGCACGAGCGCGATGATCACCGTGGCCGGATGCCCGAACCCGGCGAAGACCTCCTCCTTGGGGATGACGCCGCCGAGGTACGCGACGATGAGGGCGCTGAACGCGACCACGTCGTACCTCACACGCCCCCACAGGAGCAGTGCGAAGATTGCCGCGAGGAGCAAGAACAGGAATATCTGATCGGGGGACATCTACCGCTTCTTGACGAGCTCGTAGAGGTCGCCGTAGTCCTTATCCTGCGTGTACACCAATTTCTTCGAATCCGGCGACCAACCACCGTTGTGGACGTGCCAGGTTCCCTCCGTTGGGACCACGTATTCCGGCTCGATCAAGCGGTAGTGCAACAGCCGCTGTCCGGGTTCGATGTTCAACTACCCGTTCTCCTCTGTGGGTCGCGAGCCGAGTCTACCGGAGTTGAGCGATATCAACGAGTTGAAGTCGTGGGTCCAGCCGCATACGGGATCCCCGCTGCCCGCCGCGGTTCTCACGACCGTAACGCAAAACGGCAGTACACTTAGGTGCGTGTGGCCCCCGACGGAGTTTGGGGACACAACGGTGTGAATCATGACGAATGTGGATCAGTTCGAAAGCATGTTCCGGGCGGCGTCGCGTGAGGTCTTTCGGCTCGACCGAATCAACATCGGCTCGGTCCTCGTCGTGACCGATCGCGATGAGGAGATGGCCAGGCGCTTCGGCGACCAGCTACGCCAGTTCCTGAAGGTACTCAGCGCTGACGAGAAGGTTCAATGGCGCGACGTGCACGGATCGGAGTTTCAAACCGCGGGCGACCTTCTGGCGCTCGTGGAATCCGCGGCTCCAGATATCATTTGCACGTACCGCAACCTGCATAGCAGCGCTTGGAGATGGCCCTACAGCTTGGGCGCGCACATCGACCTTTTGACCCAGCATACCGACGTACCGGTCATGCTGCTGCCGCATCCGGAAGCGCAACGCTCCGCGGTGCACGCGATCCAGAATACCGATACGGTGATGGCCATCGCGGATCACTTGACCGGCGACCATCTGTTGGTGAACTACGCACTGCGCTTTACGGAGAATGACGGAACCTTGTGGCTGACGCACGTGGAGGACCGAGCCACCTTCGAACGTTACATGGAACTCATCTCGAAGATTCCGACCATCGACACCGATGAGGCCCGCTTGACCATGCACGAGCAACTGCTGAAGGAACCGCAGGATTACATCGACGACTTGGTCGAGGTTCTGCGGGCGGAAGGCACGCACGTCAAGGTCGAACCCCTCGTTGTGTTCGGACACCACCTGTCTGAGTACAGGCGCTTGATCGAGCAACACGAGGTGGACCTGCTGGTGCTGAATACGAAGGACGACGATCAGCTCGCCATGCACGGAATGGCCTATGCGTTGGCGGTGGAGTTACGCCAGATTCCGTTGCTGATGCTTTGATCGACCCGTTAATGAATTTTCCTCTCCTAGCGACAGTGTCGGCACATGGCGAAGGCGTCGTGCCCTTGGGAGTTACGCTCGTATTCGCGGCGTTGCTCGTCGGGCTGATCCTGTGTCTGGCGCTGGAGGAAACGATCCACGCGAAGAAATCGATCATCGCGGTGGTTTTCGCGCTGATCTGTCTGTTCCTGGCCAACGTGTTTCGACTGTACGAATACGTGGACCACAAGTTCCTGATCCGACTTCCTCCGTTCGATTCTGCGCCGGGCCACATGGTCGAACTGCCCGTCTACATCCCCGCGATCGACTGGGGCGTGATCGCACTGATCTTCGGAGCCAGTCTGTTCATCGATATCACCTCCAAGTCCGGGCTATTCACCTGGATCGCCATCAAGCTCACCAAAGCATCCCGAGGCGACCCGCGCAGGCTCTTGTGGTTCTACGGGCTGATGACGGTTGTCTTCTCGGCCGTACTGAACAACGTGGCGGCGATGATCATCGTCGGGGCGCTGACGGGCGTGTCGCTCAAGAAGCTGGGCCGTACGAATCTGATGCTTGGTTTTCTTCTGATCGAGGCATTGCTGACCAACATCGGTGGGCTGCTGACGCTGATCAGCTCGGTGCCCAACATCATCATCGGCAACGCCGCGGGGATCAGCTTCATGACGTTCTTCATCAAGTCCGCTCCGTTCGTGCTCGTGGCGACGATCGGCACGATCATGCTTGGCGCGAAGTTGTTTGGCATCACAAAGCTGCACAGTGTGAAAGAAAAAGAGGAAGCAGCGTTGCTCGTCAGTGGTTTTGACGAGAACGACGGAATCGAAAGCCACGGATTCTTCTGGTTCGGCGCCGTCATGCTGTTCCTGTTCATCGTTACGATCGCTACAACGTCGATCCTGCCCGTCGTTCAAGACCTGGGCATGAGTTTCGTTGCGCTTGCTTTTGCGGCTATCATGTTGGTGCGTTACAAAGCGAGCGTGGACAAGTTCTATCGTGCGATGGACTGGGATTTGTTGGGGTTCTTTGCTGCGTTGTTCGTCGTTATCAACGTGATGGAGCACGCGTTGGTGCTCGACCTGATCGGCAAGGGACTCTCCAGGGTCATCAGCCTCAACGAGACCATCGGATACGGTGCTGGAACAGGTGCGATCCTCGTGTCGTCCGCGGCCTTCAGTTCGGTCACCGACAACATCCCCTTGTCGGCCATGCTGGCGAAGATCCTTCAGGCGCAGGGCACGGCTTCGACCGATCCTCTCTGGTGGTCGGTCGTTTTCGGCGCCAATCTGGGCGGCAACCTGACCCCGATCGGCTCGGCCTCAACGCTGGTGGCCGTGACCATCATTCATAAGAACGGTCTCGTGCTGTCGTTCGGGCGTTTCGTCAGGCTGGCCCTGCCCTTCGCGGCATTGCAGATCGCCCTGGCCACGGTGTACGTCCTGTTGTTTCTGCGGTAAGCCCCACCGCCAAGAGTGGCTGGAGGCGAGTTACTGACCCGTCCATCCGGGTCCACGGACGACGCGGCCCGGCGTGGCGCCGGTGTGCTCGCCATCCTTGAGCACCTGTTCACCGTTGACGAAGACATGCAGCATGCCGGTTGAGTACTGGTGCGGCTCGACGAAGGTGGCGTGATCCTGAATGGTGTCCGGATCGAAGACGACCACGTCGGCGAAGAAACCTTCCTTGAGTCGGCCGCGACGGTCGATCTTGAGATTCAAACTCGGCAGTGCGGCCAGTTTGCGAATCGCCTCTTCCATGGGAATCAACTGCTCGTCGCGTACATATTGACCCAGCACCCGGGTGAAGCTGCCGTAAGCGCGCGGGTGTGGACTGCGCTCCAGGAACACTCCTTCCGGAGCGACGGATGCCTCATCCGTGTTGAAGCTCACCCAGGGCAGCGCTGTTGCTTTGCGAACGACGTCCTCGGACTGCGTGAAATACACCGTTCCGACCCGGCTACCGTCCTCGATGATCAGGTCCATGGCGGTGTAGCGCGGATCCGTGCCGCGCATCTCCGCGACTTCGGCTAACGTCTTGCCGGTCAGTGGCTTCAACGCATCCGTCTTGAACCCCACCAGCAGGATCTTGTCCGGCGTGCCGGCGCCCAGATACAGGTTTTCCCACGCCTCCGACTCCTCGAGCATTTCACGCGCGATTCTTTCGCGAAGAGCCGGATCCTTCATGCGGGCGATCGACGCTTCGAAACCACCTTCCTGGACCCACGGCGGGATGGATGCGTTGAGTCCCGTGGCGCCTGCCGGATACGTGTAGACGTTAGCCGTGATTTGCAAGCCCGCTGCCCGGGCCCGCTCAACCATCGCAACGGCTTCGTCAAACAACGGCCAGTTGGACTGGCCGGACGACTTGAAATGATAGATCTCGGCTCTGATTTTTGCGTCGCGCGCGATCGTGAGGAGTTCCTCGAGGGCTTCCAACATGTTGGCGCCCTCGTCTCGCATGTGCGAGACGTACATGCCGTCGTATTCGGCAGCCACCTTCGACAGCGCGATCAATTCGTCGGTTTTCGCAAAACTTCCGGGTGGATAAATCAGAGAGGACGCCACGCCCAACGCGCCGTCTTCCATGGCCTGACGTACCAGAGCACACATCTTGTCGAGCTCCTCGGGCGTCGGCTCACGGTCTTCGTGTCCGATCACGTACCAGCGAGGGATCGCGGCGCCGATGAACGATGCCACGTTCGGCGAGATGCCACGTCGTTCGAGATGTTCGAGATACTCCGTGAGGGTCGTCCACTCGATGTCATAGTGGATATCGGTTTGCAGCCGAATCATCTCTGCCTTCATCGCATCGTTGAGGGGCCCCATCGATTCCCCCTCGCCCATGACTTCGAGGGTGATGCCCTGACGGATATCGCTCTGCGATCGACCGTCTTCGATCAGCGATTCGTTCGCCCAGGACATCATGTTCACGAAGCCCGGTGCCACTGCGAGGCCCGCAACGTCGATTTCGGTCGGCGCGGTCGCCGCACCCAGGTCGCCAAGCGCGGCGATCACGTCGCCGTCGAAGGCCACGTCCCCGACGTACGGCTGCCCGCCGCTTCCGTCGTAAATCGTACCGCCGCGAAGGATGACGTCGTATGAAGCCGGAGCAGTACAGGCGGACAGAACCGCGCAGACAACAGCGGTTAAGAGGATCGGCACGACGATCGGTTTTCGAGAATTCATGGCAGATTGCTGATGTTACATGCGGGATCCTCGTCCGGATCGATCAGGCAAGATCGAAGCGATCGAGGTTCAACACCTTGCTCCACGCAGCGACAAAGTCACGCACAAACGCCTGCTGCGAGTCGTCACATGCATAGACTTCCGCGATGGCTCGAAGCTGGGAGTTCGAACCGAAGACGAGGTCGACGGCGGTGCCGGTCCACTTGAGCTCGCCCGTCCCGTGATCGCGTCCCTCGAACACCTGCTCGGATGTGGAGGACGTCTGCCACTTAGTGTTCATGTCGAGCAGGTTCACAAAGAAGTCGTTGGTCAACATCTCAG
>SMVB01121512.1_pt1 | contig 32564 bp, 27 predicted proteins | sample 2456461 | NCBI WGS metagenome assembly SMVB01 (sample SAMN11095934, study PRJNA526329) | marine sediment metagenome | biome: Marine sediment; feature: Surficial sediment; material: Deep marine sediment; isolation source: Hadal surficial sediment | place: Pacific Ocean | collected 2014-05 | depth... | reverse complement strand
TTGCGCGAAGTCATTGCCGCCGCCTCGCTGCTCAAAGACGACTGGGGCGTCGAGTCGGACATTTGGAGCGTCACGAGCTTCAACGAACTCGCGCGCAACGGTGCGGAGGTCGACCGCTTCAATTTATTGAACCCGGACGAGAAGCCAAGAATCCCGATCCTTACCCAGCACCTCGCACAGCGTTCCGGACCCGTGATCGCGGCTACCGACTACAATCGCAGCTACGCGGACCAGGTGCGGGGTTTCGTGCCGCCCCGCTATCGGGTACTCGGGACAGACGGCTTCGGGCGCAGCGACACGCGAATCAAGCTGCGGGAGTTCTTTGAAGTCGACCGCCGCTACGTGGCCATTGCCGCGCTCAAGTCTCTCGCGGAAGACGGCAAGCTGCAGAATGAGCAGGTGAGCCAGGCGATCAAGAAATACGGCATCGATCCCCAGAAGCCCAACCCGGCGAAGGTGTAGAACGTGGCGGCGAAACGCGAAGTCAAGGTGCCGGATATCGGCGAGTTCGATTCGGTCGAAGTCATCGAAGTCCTGGTCAGCCCGGGGGATGAAGTCGCGGTCGAGCAGTCGCTCATCACGTTAGAGAGCGACAAGGCCACGATGGAGATCCCGACGCCATTCGCCGGTGTGGTGGCTCAGGTGATGGTTTCGCTCGGGGACCAGGTGTCGGAGGGCACGACGATCGTCGTCCTCGAAGTCACGGGCGCTGCCGCGGAAGCTGAGGCACCCGAACTCGAGGCGCCCCAACCAACAGTCGCCCCGACCCCTGCCGTCGCCGAAGCCGGCCCCGCGCAGATGCTCAGCCAGGCGCCACCGCTCGATAGCCGCCCCGCACCCTCGGCACTGCGGGCTCACGCCACACCGAGCGTGCGCCGCATGGCGAGGGAATTGGGGGTCGAACTCTCGCGGGTGACGGGGAGCGGCAGCAAGGGCCGCATCACCAAGCTCGATCTCGAGAGCTACGTCAAGAATGCGTTGGCCAAGGGAGTTTCCCCCGGTGCGCCCAGCGGGTTTGCGGTCCCCGAAATGCCCGAGATCGATTTTTCGCGCTGGGGCGTAGTCGAACACGAGCCGCTGAACAAATTGCGCAGGATCTCGGCGCGCAACCTGCATCGGGCCTGGCTCACCGTGCCCCACGTCACCCAGTTCGATGAAGCCGACATCACCGAGCTCGAAGAGTTTCGCAAATCCAAGAAGCCGGAAGCCAAGGAGCGCGGTGTCTCGCTCACGCCCCTGGCTTTCTTCCTCAAGGCGACCGCGGTGACGTTGCAAGACTTTCCGAACGTCAACTCGTCGCTTGCGCCCGACGGTGAGTCGTTGATCGTGAAGAAGTACTTTCACATCGGTGTCGCGGTCGATACCGACCGCGGTCTCGTGGTCCCGGTGATTCGAGACGTCGACAAGAAGGGTTTGTTCGAGATCGCCGAAGAACTCGCCGTGATGAGCCAGAAGGCCCGAGACCGCAAGCTGCGGCCCGATGATCTCCAGGGCGGAACGTTTTCGATCTCGAGCCTCGGTGGGATCGGAGGGACCGCCTTTACGCCGATCGTGAACGCGCCCGAGGTCGCGATCCTCGGCATTGCGCGGGCGAGCCAGAAGCCGGTCTGGGACCCGGCCGGCGAGAGTTTCGTTCCCCGGCTGATCGTTCCCCTGTGTCTTTCGTACGACCACAGAGTGATCGACGGCGCCGATGCGGTGCGGTTTACCACGCGCTTGAAGACGGTGTTGAACGACATTCGGAATCTGATCCTATGACGACGCTGGAGATCCGCGTTCCGGACATCGGCGAATTTGAAAGCGTCGAAGTGATCGAGATTTTGGTTTCGGCAGGAGACTCGGTTTCGGTCGAGCAGTCGCTCATTACGCTCGAGAGTGATAAGGCCACGATGGAGATCCCGTGTACGCACGCGGGGACGATTACGGAGATTTGTGTCGAGATCGGAAACGAGGTTTCGCAGGGCGATTTGATTGTGCGGGTTGATATAGTCGACGACGCAGTCGTTGACGAACCGGCAGAAGCATCGACCGCCACAACGTCGACGCCGGAACGCAAAGCACCGCCCCCCCAGCAGGCCAAAACCAACACCCAGCAGGCACCTGCGACGCCCGCGGAACCGCTACCGGACGCGGATTTTGCGGTGGATCTGGTCGTGTTGGGTGCGGGACCTGGGGGGTATACCGCCGCGTTCCGCGGCGCTGATCTCGGCTTGAACGTCGCTCTGATTGAACGCTATGACACACTCGGGGGAGTGTGTCTTAATGTCGGTTGCATTCCGTCCAAGGCTTTGCTCCATCTAGCCGACGTTTTGACCGAAGTCCGCTCACTCGCTCCCCACGGCGTCGAGTTTGGTGAACCCAAACTCGATCTGATTAAAATCCGCGCATTCAAGGATTCGGTCGTGACCAAGCTCACGGGAGGCCTTTCGGGATTGGCCAAGCGCCGCAAGGTGACGGTGGTCCAGGGCGCGGGAAGCTTCGCAGGACCCCACCTGCTCGCGGTGGAGACTAAAGACGGGCGCAAGACCGTCGCGTTCCACCACGCCATCATCGCCGCGGGCTCGAGCGCGGTCGAGATCCCGAGCTTCCCAAACGACGACCCCCGGCTAATGGATTCCACCGACGCGCTGTTGCTCGAAGACATTCCCCAGCGGCTGCTTATCGTGGGCGGTGGCATCATCGGCCTCGAACTCGCCTCGGTGTATCACGCCCTGGGGAGCAAGATCACGGTCGCCGAACTGCTCGATCAACTGATGACCGGTACCGATCCAGATCTCGTGAAGCCCTTCCAGAAGATCATCACCGGTCGCTACGAAAACATCTTCACCGGAACGAAAGTTGAGTCGATCGAAGCCAAGAGCGATGGCCTCCACGTGGTGTTGGACGGCAAAGACGCGCCGGCAAACGACGTCTTCGACCGGATCCTCGTGGCGGTGGGCCGCAGGCCAAACGGCGCAGACATCAACGCCGACAAAGCGGGCGTTGAGGTGGACGAGCGGGGCTTCATCGCCGTCGACAATCAGCTGCGCACCAACGTCCCCCACATCCATGCCATTGGCGATCTAGTCGCCGGCCCGATGCTCGCCCACAAAGCCACCCACGAAGGCAAGACCGCAGCCGAGGTGATCGCCGGCAAGAAATCGGTCTTCGAGCCGCTCACCATTCCCTCGGTCGCGTACACGGATCCAGAGGTCGCGTGGATGGGCTTGACGGAAATCGAAGCCAAGAAGCAAGACATCGAGGTGCGGAAAGCCAGCTTCCCCTGGGCCGCGAGTGGACGCGCGCTCGGGATCGGCCGCAGCGAGGGTTTGACGAAGTTGTTGCTCGACCCGGAAACTGGCCGCCTACTGGGTGCGGGGATCGTTGGGTCGAACGCGGGCGATTTGATCGCGGAACTCGTGTTGGCGTTGGAGATGGGCGCGGACGCCGAGGATCTGGCGCTGACGATTCATCCACATCCGACCCTTTCCGAGACCTCGGCGATGGCAGCCGAGATGGCCGAAGGGACGATCACGGATTTGTACCTGCCGAGGCGGTAGTGGGGGTCTTCGGGGTAACTGCCATTCGGCGCGTGGAAGTAGCACCCGCTCGCTCATCCGAGCTAGCGCGGCAACTGGATTCAAATCCAGTTGCCGCGAGAGGATTCTCTCCCCAAGAACCCAAGATCACTCATCCATAAAAATCTACGTACCCATTTCGCACGCTCTGGGCACCCAAGCTACAGAACCGAGTTGAATTTGCTGCAAGCTGCTATTGGGGACCTGAAACGATGGGACGGTGGCTCCCACGCGCAGTTTCTGTAGAAGTGCGCAACCTGTTTCGCGAGGGGATCACTGCGCGAAACTCCACACCCTGTGTCGGACTCACGGAAAAGTTGAACGCATTGGGTTGCTGAGGGTCGATCTCGAAGGCGTGAAGTTGTCGGTGCTTCAGGAGTTTCCCTGGGATTGGATCGAACCGGATGTCGTGGTTTGCAAATTTGCAGATGAAGAAGCTCGGCTGCCCGATCATCGTTTGAGCACGACTGCGGGGCCTCGCCCAGCTCTGATAATCTCGCCGAAAGGTTTTCGGCGAGGGCTCTTCGACGAATCCCCCCGACAGGACAGCACGAGCCCCCCACCCTATCCTCACCCATGAAACACGGCGCGCCCCAGCGTCACTTCGGGAGTTCAATCCAATATGTCGAGTTTTGCCAGCGTCGAAGAAGCCCGGGCCCAGGGCGGAGTTCGCCTTGTCCTCACCGCGGGAGCGCCAGGACCCTGGAGCGAAGCCGCCAAGGGGATGCTTCACGTCAAGAAGATTCCATTTATCCGGGTGCGTCAAGAAGCGGGAACAGACAACCCGGAGCTCGTCGCCTGGACGGGGATTCGCAACGCGCCTCAGATCATCGACGAAGACGATAAGCCGCTACACGCCTGGTTGGATCTGATTCACTTCGCCGAAAACCGCGTTTCCAATCCACCCCTCATCCCCGAAGATGCCAATGATCGCGTGCTGATGTTTGGCATGATCCACGAACTCGCGGGCGCTGAAGGCTACGCGTGGAACCGTCGGCTCGCGTTGTTCAAGCCCATGATGGACATCGCCAAGCAGGGACCCAACCCCGCGCTCGAGCCGGTGCAGTTGATGGCAGCCCAATACGGATATAGCGAAGAAGCGGCGCTAAAGGCTTCCGACAAAGTCTCAGAAGTGCTTTCGTTGTTGAACGAGAGGCTTCGAATTCAACGTGAAGCGGGAAACGGTCCCTATATGATCGGCGACAAAATCTCGGCGCTGGACATCTACTGGGCCACCTTTGCCGTGCTGGTCTCGCCGATGCCCGAGGAGCGATGTCGGATGCCAGACTTTTTGCGGCAATCCTATGGATCCATTGACGATACGATCGCTGCCGCGGTGGCGCCGTCGCTGCTGGAACATCGTGATTACATTTACGAAACCTATCTGGAGCTTCCGGTTGTGATTGACTGACCCGTCGACGACTTTCAGTCGTCAACGTTTAGGACAGGATCAAAGTCGGGATCAAAGCGCCACTTGCCACGTCGCGTCTCGCCCTCGAGAGCAATCTCGAGGGCCACCAAAAACTCTTCCCTCGGCCACTGAGTTGCGCCAAAGCGCGCGAGATTTTCCGTATGCACCTGACAATCCAAGAACTGGAAGTTCCAGCGTTCGAGTTGTCTCACCAGGTGCACGAACGCGACCTTCGAAGCGTCGCTCTTCTTCGCATACATCGACTCGCCAAAGAACACCCCGCCCAGGGATACACCGTACATTCCGCCGACCAACTCTCCCTCGCACCACGCCTCGACGCTGTGGGCGTAGCCGCGTTCGTGCAGCGCTTCATAACCCGCGATCATGTCGTCGTTGATCCAGGTGCCGTCCTGGTCCGGGCGCGGGGTTTGTGCGCAGGCGCGGATGACATCATGAAAGGCCGTGTCGAACCGCACCTCGAAGCGACGCCTTCGCAAGTTCTTGCCCAAGGTGCGGTTGACCTTCAATTCGGGGAGTCGCAACACCATCCGGGGATCGGGTGAAAACCATAGGATGGGGTCTTCGTTGTACCAGGGGAAAATTCCGTGCGCGTAGGCGGACACGAGTCGCTCGGGCAGCAGGTCGCCCCCGATTGCGACGAGCCCCGTGACCTCGTCAGCAGTTCGCGGGTCGGGAAACGGAACTGCGGCCCTGACCTTGTCCCACATCAATCGAACCCCACTCCTATGTCGTTCGCGCCCATCGAGGTTGAAAGCGCGCAGAAGCTCGGGCTGGAGCCTCGCTTGACCGCGCGCCTGCCGACGCCTACATTGGCAGGACAGGTTCGGAATTTCAACGGGACGATTTCCGGCGCTTGCAGGCCCAAGGACCTCCGTTTCCCATCCGGGACGGGCTCCGCCCGACGTGCTAAGTGCCCCTCACGAACAAACAGCCTATGGGCTGGACGCATCATTGAGTGTCCAGCGCATGAACTCGTGAAAAGAGTAGACCCATGAGCAAGACCTCTCCCGAGCGAGGAGGAGCGACATCCGCCGTGCACGCTGGTGAATTGCGCCAGCAGGAAGCCAACGCGATCACGACTCCCATTTACCAGACCTCGACCTTTTGGTTCGAGAATTCTCAGGAAGTCATCGACTACCAGGAGGGCAAGTCCGAGCGCGAAGAATACGGGCGCTACGGCAACCCCACCTGGCGGGCGGTCGAGCGCAAGCTTTCCGAACTCGAGGGGGGCGAAGAATCCGTCCTCTTCGCGTCCGGCATGTGCGCCGCGACCACGACCTTCATGGCCCTGCTTCCGTCCGGCAGTCACCTCGTCGTGACCAGCGATTGCTACCGGCGCACGCGACAGTTCATCGACCAGTTCCTGTGTCGCATGGGGGTCGAGGTTTCGATCATCGAACCGAGTAGCACCGAAGCCTTCGAGGCTGCGATTCAACCCAATACCGAGATCTTCTTCACCGAGTCGCCCACCAACCCCTATCTGCGGGTCGTCGACGTCCCGGCCGTGGTCGAAGTCGCGAACCAGCACGGCGTCAAGGTCGTGATCGACTCGACCTTCGCGACTCCGATCAACCACATGCCGTTGCGAGACGGCGCGCACATCGTGCTCCACAGCGCGACCAAGTACCTGAGTGGTCACAACGATCTGCTCGCCGGCACCATCACCGGCGAACGGGACCTCGTCGATCCAGTTCGCAAAGCGTTGGGGGTGCTGGGAGGCATCATCGACAGCCACGGTGCCTGGTTGTTGTTGCGCGGTCTCAAGACCCTCGCAATCCGCATGCGGAGTCACAACGCCAATGGACAGGCGGTCTCCGAGTTCCTGGAACAACATCCGAAGATTCGGCAGGTCTGGTACCCGGGACTCGAGAGTCATCCCGACCACGAGGTCGCGGCCAGGCAAATGCGGGGTTTCGGCGGGGTGGTGACCTTCGAGATCGACACCGATCTCCAGGGTGCGATCCGCTTCATCGATGCCACGCGAATCCCCTATCAGGCGCCGAGCCTCGGAGGGGTCGAATCCCTGATCGAGCTGCCGGTGACGATGTCGTTTTGGGACTACCCCAAGGAAGAGCGGGCCGCGATCGGCATCACGGACTCGCTGGTGCGCTTCGCCTGCGGGATCGAAGACCCGGACGATCTCATCGCCGACCTCGAGCAAGCGCTCGAACGAGTTTGAGAACCCACGCGATAGGCTTTGGATGATCGACCTCCAGTTCATCGCTTCGTACATTGTCTCGTCCGGAGACGGCGACCGCTGCGGCCTGTCCGAGCTATTGGTTGCCATCGGCAGCCGGCGCCCCGAGGCCAACCGCGACGAAATCTTCGAAGCCTGTCTCGCCGCATGTCTACACCTGGTGGGCGAGCACCAGGTCCGTCTAGAGATGACTCCCCCCCACGCAGACCGCCCAGGCCGCGGGGGCTACACCGAAATCGCACCCCAAACCGCCTCAAAAATCCTACGCGATCCCGTGTCCTGGGAAAGCCCACGAGAATCCCAGCCCCGCTATTGGCTGATCGCAACCGACGCGGGCAAGGCCGCCTACATCAGCGAAGAAGTCGTTTCGCTCTAGGAGTCTGCGGTGTACAGCACCCCCATCGAAGCTTCTCCAATCCGCGCTACCGTAGTCCCTCGCCACCACTCGTTACGGGGGGTCAACGCATGACCAAGACATCCGCCGACAAAGGTCCTCGAGCGACGAACGTCACTGTCGACGGCGACATGCTCACAGTCGAACTCGCAGACGGAGACGCCCTCGAAGTCCCCCTGGACTGGTTCCCCGGCCTCGTCGAAGCCTCAGCCAAGGTGCTGAAAAACTTCGAAATCACCGAGGAAGGCCGCCGCATCGAATGGAAAGAACTCGGCGAAGAAATCAGCCTCCCCGGCCTGCTGCGCGGAATCGCGGCCCTGGGCAGCGCCGACTAAAAAAGCCGCCCGTTCCCCAGCCCAGTCTGCTCCGCCGCCAACAACCGGGCCTTGACCTCAACCCCGCCCGAATACCCCTGCAGCTTCCCCCTACTCCCCACCACGCGATGACACGGAATCACGAGAGCCAGAGGATTCGCCCCAAGCGCCGCCCCGACCGCGCGAACCGACTTCGCATCCCCAGCCGCCTCGGCGACTTCCTTGTACGAAAGGGTCTCGCCGTAGGGAATCTCCGAGACGATCTTGAACACCCTTTCGTTGAACGCAGTGGCCCGCAGATCGATCGGAAGCTCGAAAGACGTTCGCTCGTGGCCAATGAACTCGAGCACCTGCTCGTAAGCCAAGCGGTTCGCGCCCTCATTCTTCGCAGTTTTGCAGCCAGGCGCAAAGCGCTGCCGCCAACCCACAAAGCCGCGACCGTTGTTCAGTGGAAAGCCCAGGTAAACCAGCCCGCGGTCGGAAGACGCGATGCGAATCATCCCCAGCGTGGTTTCAAATTCCGCGGTTTGGATGATCTCCTGCACGTCGTTCACAATACACATCGCAATCGACTTGTGGAAGAGAAAGTTCGCCAGACACAAAACTCTCTCGAAAAAGAGTCCGAACAACGTTTGGAGTCATCGGGAAACGCGCGACCCGCTCAGCGTTCCGCCGTGTCTTCCGTCAGCCCGAGTCGCTTCATCATCTTCTGCAACGATTGACGCGGGATCCCCAGGCGCTCGGCGGCTCGGGTCTTGCTCCCCGCTTCGCGGATCGCAACCACGATCATGCGGCGCTTCATGTTGTCGACCGCGTGATTGAGGTTCCAGTCCCGGATCTCGTCATCGCTCGAGTCGGCGATCGCGGACTCGGAGAGACCACTGCGGATGTGTCCGGAGAGCATCTCGACCGAGACTTGCTCTTCCTCTCCGGCCAGCGCAACAACGCGTTCGATTTCGTTTTCGAGTTCCCGCACATTGCCGCGCCAGGTGTTGGCGGTGAGAAGATCCATCGCGGCATTGCTGAAGCCCGAAAGCCCGCGCTGCATTCGCTTGTTCGCCCCTTCGAGAAAATGGTGCGCCAGGGCCGGAATGTCGCTGCGCCGGTCGCGCAGGGGCGGAACCTCGATCTCCACCACCCTCAGGCGATAGAACAGGTCCTCGCGAAAGCGGTCTTCTCGAACCAGGGTTTCGAGGTTCCGGTTGGTGGCGGCGAGCACCCGCACGTCGACCGAGAGGGTATCGGAGGAACCGATCGGTCGGATCTCTCCCTCCTGTAGAACTCGCAACAGACGTACCTGCATGCCCGGCTCGGTCTCGCCGATTTCGTCGAGAAAGATCGTGCCGCCGTCGGCCGCTTCGAACAGACCCATCTTGTCCTGATGGGCGCCGGTGAACGCACCTCGGCGGTGACCGAAGAGTTCGCTCTCGAGCAGGGTGTCGGGCAGCGCCGCGCAGTTCTGGGCGACGAAGCGCCGGTCGCGCCGAGCCCCCGTATAGTGGATCGCCCGGGCGACGAGTTCTTTGCCGGTACCCGTCTCTCCCGTGATCAGCACCGTGGCGTCGGTTTCCGCGACCTTCTTCATGATCTCGAAAACCCGTTGCATGGCGGGGCTTTCGGCGATGATCCCCTCAAAGGAGTAGCGCCGCTCGACCTCGTCTCGCAGGTAGCGGTTCTCGGCCTGCAGCCGCTCGTTGGCCTCGGCCAAGGCCCCGGCGAGCGCGCTGTTTTCACTGCTGAGCGCGTAGGACTCGAGCGCGCGCTTTACGTTGATCCGCAGCTCGTCGGGTTCCCACGGCTTGGTGATGTAGCGATAGATGCGACCGCTGTTGATCGCCCGAGCCAGAGATGAGATGTCCGTGTAGCCGGTTAGCATCATGCGGATCGGCCGGGCGTCGCGTTCGATCACCCTTTCGAGAAACTCGACTCCGGTCATCCCGGGCATGTTCTGGTCCACGATCACCAGGGCGATCTCTTCGGCCTCGAAGATCGCGAGGCCCTCGCGGCCGTTGTTGGCGACAAAGACCCGGTACTCGGTACCGAGGGTGAACTCGAGAGATTCGAGGATTGCCTGCTCGTCGTCGACGATCAAGATCCCATAGGGCTGGGTCGGCGGCTCGCGTCCCCCGACCCCTAAATCATCCATCGGCATCTCCGGCACTCCCAGCGAGTCGGGCTTCGACCGCATCGATCACCAGCGCTTCGAGACAAGTGCCGTCGAGCGCATTGATTTCCTGAATCCCCATCGGGCTCGTGAGGTTGATCTCGGTCAGGCGGTCGCCGATCACGTCGATCCCCACGAAGAACAAGCCTTTCCGCCTCAGCACCGGGCCCACTCTGCGGATGATCTCGTGATCGGCCGCGCTGAGCTGCGCCTTTTCAGCTCGGCCGCCGACGTGGAGGTTTGCCCGGACCTCGGCGTCCGCCGGCACTCGCAAAAGTGCGCCAATGGGTTCGCCCTCGAGCAGCAGAATCCGTTTGTCGCCCTGGCGAATTGCCGGCAGATACTCCTGGGCCATCACCCTGCAGGTCTCGAACTGGGTCGATTGTTCGAGAATCGAAGAAATGTTCTTTTCCCCCGCGACCAGATGAAATACCCCTTCGCCGCCCTTGCCGTCGAGGGGCTTCACGATCATTTCGCCCCCCAGAGCGTCCATGAAGCTCAGCAGTTCATCGATGCGCCGAGTCACCGTGGTCCTGGGCATGAGATCGGGAAAATGCAGGGCGAACAGCTTCTCGTTGAGGGCGAGAAGCGACTCCGGGCGATTCAAAACCAGGGTCTTGTTACAGGTGCCGAGGATCTGGGTTGCGGCGATGTACGCCCCATCTACCGGTGGGTCCTTGCGCTGAAAGGCTACGTCGACCGCGTCATCGAGAAATACCCGGCGGGCCGGGCCCAGATCGACGTAGTTTCCCGCTTCCCGGCGCAGGGTCACGGGGGTCACGAGTGCGGATGCGCGACCGTTTTCGATCGACAGATCCGCCTGATCGACGTACAGAATCTCGTGGCCCCGCCCCTGGGCTTCCAGCATGAGGACAAAAGTGGTGTCCGAGGCGATATCGAGCTGGGTCACGGGGTCCATCACGAATGCCATGCTGAACTGGCGAGGTCGCATCTTGAACGTCCTTATCCCGGGCGGTTTCGAAGGAGTGCAGGCAAAGCTCTAGCGCAGCTGGGCCGGCCTCGGCTAGGGTAGGATAACTATTGGAGTTCGCATGGCTTTCATCCGGTCCGGGGGGTTCCGGATCCTGCTATCGCTGGTGCTCTTGCTGGGGTTCAGCGCGGGCGCGGCGGGCGCATTCGTCTACGTCACGTATCTGCGGGATCTCCCCGACCTTCGCACCGTCGAAGACTATCAGCCACCGTTGACCAGCCGCGTGCTGGATCACAGGGGTGTGCTCATCGGTCGCTTCGCGACCGAGCGGCGAGTCATCGTCCCGCTGGGATCCCTGCCCAGTCACACGGGCATGGCCTTCGTGGCCGCAGAAGACAGTCACTTTTTCGAACACGGAGGGATCGACTACGCGTCGATCCTGCGCGCAGCCTGGGTGGACATCCGCGCCGGCGGCATCAAGCAGGGCGCGAGCACGATCACCATGCAGCTGGTCAAGCAGATGCTGCTCAGCCCCGAGCGGCGTTTCTCGCGCAAGCTGCGCGAGATGGTGCTGGCGCGGAAGATCGAAAGTCACTTCACCAAAGACGAGATTCTGTATTTGTATCTGAATCAAATCTACTTCGGCGCGGGAGCTTGGGGGATCGGCGAAGCGGCCGAGACCTACTTCGGCAAGCCCGCGAGCGAGCTTTCGATTTCGGAATCGGCGTTGTTGGCGGGTCTGCCCCAGCGCCCTTCCGCCTATTCGCCGTTCGTCAATCCCGACCTGGCCGAGAACCGGCGCATCTACGTGTTGGGGCGCATGCGCCAAGACGCGATCATTAGCGATGAGGTGTATCGGGAAGCAATCGAGCACCCGCCCGAGCTCGCGGTGCGGAAACGCAATCTCAATTTCGTTGCAGCCAAGCACTTCACCGAAGAGGTTCGGCGTTATCTCTTTCAACGCCTGGGCGGCGAACGCGTGCTCAGCGGCGGGCTGGTGATCGAGACCACCCTCGACATCGAATTGCAGAAGGTCGCGCGCGCATCGGTGCGGGCGCGCCTGATCGAGCACGACCAACGTCGCGGCTACCGGGGACCCGTGCGCCAAGTGCAGGTGTTCGACCTCAACCTCGAGATCCAAAACCTCGCAGAAGCTAATGGGCTCGTAGTTGAAGAGGATGAAGTCGGTGATGAGGCGGAGGTCCAAGCAAAGGTCGCCGTAGAAGCGGAAGCCGGCGCGGTCTCTGCGAATCGAGTCAACCCATTCGCGTCCCCGCTGGACGACGCCCAGCAGGCGACTGAACCCAAGTTGCCGAAGCCCATCGAGGTAGGTCAACAAGTTCGCGGGGTCGTGGTCAGTGTCGACCCGGAACGGGGCACCGCTCGCATCGCCTTCGCTCCCCGTGTCGAAGGCCAGGTCGCACTCGAAGACGTCAGCTGGGCACGCGAGGCCGATTTCAAGCGGCGTCCGCGACCAGTCAAGAGCATCGAAGCCATCTTCGCGGTGGGTGACGTTGCAGACTTCGTCCGCCTTGCGGGCGAGCCGCTGGTCCCTCTCGAGGAGCCGGGTCTAGAGGGTGAGGATGAACTACTTGCAGGCGAAGGTGATGTCGAAGCGCTCGAATCCGCCGACGCGTTTCTGAAGGTGATCGACGAGCTAGCCGATCTAGTTGAACTAGAGCCCCCATCCGCCCCGCTGGTGCGGGTCACGATCTACCAGGAACCGCTGGTCGAAGGTGCGCTGCTCTCGATGGAAGTCGAAACCGGAGACGTGCGCGCAATGGTCGGGGGCTATGACTACAACCGCAGCCAGTTCAATCGCGCTACCCAAGCGCTACGCCAACCGGGTTCTGCCTTCAAGCCCTTTATCTACGGCGCCGCTCTCTCGCGCAACTACACCCCGGTGTCGACCCTCTACGACCGGCCGGCGGTCTACACAGACCCGGTATCGGGTTTCGTCTGGCGTCCACAGAACTACAGCCGACACTTTTACGGACCCATGCCGATGCGCTCGGCACTGGTTCGATCGGTCAACAATGCAACCGTTCACTTGTTCCGCGACGTGGGCGTGGACTACGTGATCGATTATGCGCGCAGGCTCGGAATTCAGTCGCCCCTGAGCCGAGATCTCTCGTTGGCCCTGGGCTCGAGTTCGGTCACGTTGGTAGAACTCACGAGTGCGTACGCGGTCTTTCCCAACCGCGGACGGCGTGTGATTCCGCGCTTCATCACTCGTGTCACCGACCGCAAGGGCAACGTCTTGCTCGAGGACGTGCCCCTGGGCCCGCTCCCGCCCCCGCTTTTGCGACCGCTTCACTTCGTGAATGACAACGATCAAGCATCCCGGCAAGACGCGCCCGACTCGTCATCGGCCAGCGAAGAGGATCTCGCCCTGGGCATTGGCGACGGCTATCCGGACGCCGAAATCGTGCCCACGGATCAGATCATCTCCGAGGCCGACGCGTATTTGATGTGCGATCTCCTGCAGGCGGTGGTGAAAGATCCACGGGGCACGGGTTGGCGCCTGCGCTCGCTCGGGCGGCCAGTCGGCGGGAAGACCGGCACCACCAACGAACAGAAAGACGCGTGGTTCATGGGGTTTTCTCCCGGGATCGTAACCGGGGTCTGGGTCGGACGGGACGATTCGACCATGTTGGGCTGGGGAGAAACCGGGTCCCGCGCCGCGGCGCCGATCTGGGTGGACTACATGAAAGCCGCCCTCAAGGACCGGCCAGTGCTCAACTTTCAAGAACCCGACCACATCGTTACGGTCCGCATCGACCGGGCCAACGGCCTGCTGGCCGACCGGACAACCACAGACGCCTATTTCCAGCCTTTCCTCGAAGGAACCGAACCCACGGAATCGAGCACGACCCGCAAATCCGCCGGCGATACCCAGCGCACGATTCGCGAAGACTTCTTTTAGCTTGGGTCAGGCTCCTTGTTCATGGTGGAAATTGAGACACGACATGGGCTCGCAGATCGCGGCCGAGTGAGGTAGTGAGTTGCCTATGGGGGGTGGCAATCCGATCGCAATCGGTGGCGATCCCGGGCGCGGCGAAGCGCCCGAGATCGAGAGCAACCGGCCGCGCAGAGCGCGCGCTGGCGCTGCGGACTCGGGAGATCTCCAGAGCCTGCTCGCGGATGCGCTCCGGCGACTCGCCGAGACCACCGGGAGCCTCAGAGTTTGCGCCTGGGCGTGGCGACCGCAGGGGGAACCCTACGTGATTGCGGCGACCTACCGCGACGGCACCACGCCTCGCCCCCCGGACCGAGAAGCCGCCGCGGCACTCGAGACGCTCTGGACCCGGGACCGGCCGATCGATCTCGGTGCCGATTTCGGAACTGCTGTTGCAGACGACGAAACCACGAGCGCACTTTTACAATTGGCCGAGCGCTATGACGTGAGCTGCGCGATGCCGCTGGTTTCTACCGGTAACGAGCGAATCGCCCTGTTGCTGCTGGGCGGCCCGGACGATCCGCCGGGGCGGGTTCGGCCCCGCACCCTGGCCGCACTCGACGCAGCCGTGACTCGACTCCGCGCCCCCGCCGCCACCGCAACAGCACTTGTGCGCCTCACCACACTCGATGCCGAGGTCTGTCGCCTCGATCGCTTGGCGGCGATGGGAAGCCTACTGGCCGAAGTCGCGCACGAGATTCGCAATCCACTGGTTTCGGTCAAGACCTTCCTCCACCTGCTGCCCGATCACCTCGAGGATCCGGATTTCCAGGGAGAGTTTCGCAGCGTCGTCCTCGATGAACTCCAGCGCATGGAACGGCTGCTCGACACCCTGCTCGAACACGCGCGTCCCGCCGGCAACCGCATCGCGGGCGCAGCGGCTCACGCTGCTTCGAATCTCGAGCGGGTGCTGGGTTCGCTCCTCAGCCTGCTCAAACAACGCGCGGCAGAACGCAGCGTCGAACTGTTGGCCGACATCGACCTGGCGAGCGACGACGTTGCAATGGACGAAGACTCCCTGCGTCAGGTTGTTCTGAACCTGATGCTCAACGCCCTGGAAGCCGCACCCACAGCGAGTCGCGTGACCCTGCGCGCGCGACCCCGCGACACCAGAGTCGAGTTCAGTGTGGAGGACGAGGGCGAAGGCGTGCCCGAAGCGCTGCGCAAGCGGTTGTTCGAACCTTTCTTTTCGACCCATGACGATCGGGCCGGGGGGTTGGGTCTCGCGATCACCAAAAAGTTGATCGAAGATGCCGGGGGCTCGATTCACATCGAGGAGGGAAGCAACCGCGGTGCACGTTTCTGTATCAGTCTGCCCCGGATCAGTCGCCCGAATTGATGGATCCCGGAGCGGAGTGCAAGGGCTTGCAAAGCGGGGGAATGCAATGGTCGACGCGTTCGCTTGATTCACGGCATGCCCGCGCCGCAGTCGTGTCGTCTTTACTCTTCTGGTTGGAGGGGACGGTAACGTTCTAGCGCGGAGACGCCGCGATGTTTCCACCGTCCACCGTCACGATGCAGCCCGTGGTGCTGCGCGCCAGCGCGAGATTCAAGAAGGCCTCGGCGACGTCTGCAGCCGTTACCTCTGCTCCCAGCAAATTGGACCGGTAGTACTCGTCCGCACTGAGGCCCCGGGCTTCGGCGCGACGGCTCACGTCTTCGGCGTTGAGCAAACTCGTGCGAATGCGGTCGGCGTTGACCGCATTGGCCCGAATGCCGTAGGCGCCACATTCGAGTGCGTATTGTTTGGTGAGTGCCACCAATGCCGCTTTCGCGACCGCGTAGGGGCCGAAGCCCTTGCCCGGATTGAAGGCGGCCTTCGAGGCGTTGAAGAGCAAGAAGCCTCCGGTTCCCTGTTCGCGCAGCCGAGCAGTGACGGCCTGGGCGACCCACTGATGAGACAATAGGTTCACTTCGAGGCTCGAGCGGAGAATCTCGGGATCGCAAGTATCGATGTCCGACTGGGGAGCAGTGCCCGCGTTCGACACTACGCCGTCGACACCGCCGTGCATGGCCACGATGCGCTCGACACAATCCGTCACAGCTTTGGCATCGGTTACGTCGAGGGCCTGCTGCGCCGCTCCCAATGCGTCGGCCACCCGGGCCACGCCCTCGGCGTCTCGATCGACCAGATAGAGCGAAGCACCTGCTCGCGAAAAAGTCTGGGCCACCGCTTCGCCAATGCCACCGGCCGCACCGGTGATCAACACCACCTTGCCGGAGAGGGGAAGGGGCTTTGCCTTGCCGAGTTTTGCCTGTTCGAGGGACCAGTACTCCATGTCGAACAGATCGGCGTTGGGCAGCGCCTGAAAGCTCCCCACCGCCTCTGCATCGGTGATCGTGTCAACCGTGTGCTGGTAGACGTCCGCGGCAATTCGCGCTGCGCCGGGCGATCCCCCGACCGCAATGATCCCCAGACCCGGCACCAGCACGATGCGGGGATCGGGGTCGAGGGGCTTGATCTCGAGCCCGCGTCCCTCCACCTGTTCTTTGACGTAGGCCCGGTAGGCATTGCGATACTCGTCGAGCCGAACCTGAATCTGCAGCCGCAGGTCGTCCGGGTTCGCCGACCCCTCGATTTCCAACAACATCGGCACGCGCTTCGTGCGAATGATGTGATCGGGAGTCACGACCCCGCGCTGGGACCAACTCGCCAGTTCTTCGCGATCGACGAACGCGCGGATCTGCGGAGAGGTCCGCAGACACAAAACATAATTGCGCTCTCCCTCGCCCAGCAGCCCGCGCAAAATCGGCGCAAAGCTCGTGTACTTCACATCAGCTCGCCGGGGCACCGCGACTACCGTGCTGCGCGCCGCGATGTACTGCTCCGCCTCATCCACCGCCCGAACATGTCGCTCATAAGAAACCTTCGCAGTGTCGCCATAGGTAAACAGCCCGTGCTGCAACAACAACAAACCCTCGGCCTCGGGATGAGCTTCCTGCACTTGCGCCGCCAACTTCGAGAGTTCGAACCCCGGCATCACGAACGGCACAACGGCCAATCGCTCAGCGTAAATTTCAAGACAAATTCGCTCGGCCTCTTTTTGATCCAGAATGCTCAAGATCGCATTCGCGTGAGAGTGATCGATGAACTTATGCGGCAAGAACGCATGCAATAGCGTCTCCACCGAAGGATTCGGAGCCCCCGCATCCAACAACCGAATCCTCTGGGCATTCACCATGTCTTCATCACTGAGCGAGTCGCGCTCCCGCAGCGCCCCGAGCGATCCCAGCCGCACCGCCGGCAAGCCCTCGGGTTCGATGTCCCCGAGATCCCACCCACTTCCCTTCACACAAAGAACTTCGATCGGCTCCCCCAAATCATCCGCCACCCGCGTCTTGACCGAAGTATTTCCGCCCCCGTGAAGCACCAGCGTGGGGTCCTGCCCAATCAACCGTGAGGTGTAGACCCGAAGAGCAATGTCTTCGTTCACGTCGTCGGCCGCGTAGCGATCAACCATCGCCCGAGCATCCGCCTCAACCCACTGACTCTTCATTCCGTCACCTCATCCGACCGAGAATTCAGTCTACCCAACCCCACCCCGGCAGTTAGCACGCTGTGCCACCGCGAGCCAGAATCAGCGTGTGGTGGGCTCAGGCGAAGTAAAGCGGAGCCACCAACACCGCAAAACGAATTCAAAGCTAGCATCGCCCCCAGCAAAAAATTGGGACCAAAAAACGTGAACAAACCACAAACCCACAACCGCCCTCGCCGCACCTTGCTGCTTTGTCTCATCGCCATCTCGAGCATCGCAATCTCACTGTGGATCTACCGGACCAACACCACCCCCCGCTTCATCCCCATCCCGATGAAGCCCCTCAAAATCTCCACCGACGCAACCACCATCCCAGCCCTCCCAGCAGCCCCAGCCGCATTGCGAGGCCGCAACGTCGTCCTCGTCACCCTCGACACCACCCGCCCCGACCGCCTCGGCTACCACGGCAACTCCGAGATCAAAACCCCCACCCTCGACCGGCTGGCCCACAACGGCATAATCTTCTCGAACGCCATCGCGACCGCCCCCACGACCCTCCCCGCCCACGCCTCGATCTTCACCGGCCTCTATCCCCATCACCACGGCGCGCGCACCAACGGCCTCTATCACCTCGACCAAGCCCAGCGAACCCTCGCAGAGATGCTGAGCGAGGACGGCTACGACACCGCCGCCTTCGTTTCGGCCTTCGTGCTCGACAAACGCTTCGGTCTGGACCAGGGATTCGCGCACTACGACGACAACATGGGCTCGTCCACCACCGTGGGTGGCTACGCCGAACGCCGCGGCCACCACACCACCGAACAGGCGATCAAGTGGCTCGAGAAAGAACGCACGGGACCCTACTTTCTCTGGGTTCACTACTACGATCCCCATCAACCCCACAGCCCTCCGTCTCCTTTCTTCGAGCAGACCCCACACCCCTATGACGGCGAGATCGCCTTCATGGACTACGAACTGGGGCTGCTGCTCGATACGGTGCGGACAACCAGCGACGCTGAACCGCTGATCGTGGTCGTGGCGGACCACGGCGAAGCGATGGGCGAACATGGCGAGCGAACTCATGCCAGCCTCGCCTACGACGCGACGCTTCGCATCCCACTCATCTTCCATGCACCAGGAGCACTGGGGCGCGGTCTGCACGTCGACACAAGAGTTTCTCAGGTAGATCTATTGCCGACGATCGCAACGCTGCTCGGCATCGCAGCTCCGCAACAGCTCGACGGTGTCGATCTGGCGCGAGCGCCAGACCCCGCTAGACCCCTGATCGCAGAGGCGGTCGACGGTCAGGCAAATTTCGGTTGGGCAGGACTCGCGGTGCTCTATCGCGGCTCCCTCAAATACATCGACGGCCCCAGCCCTGAACTGTTTGATCTGGCTCAGGACCCACTCGAAGAGCACAACATCATTGCCGAGCGCAGGCGAGAAGCCGACGAACTCGAGCGACTCCTGCAAGCGCTGCGAGGGGACAGCGCCCGACTCGCGGTGCCAACCACGACGGACCTCGACCCCAGAGACGTCGCAAGACTCGAAGCCCTTGGCTACGTGATCACCGTCGGGCTCGAGTTTGAGCCGGGCACCAACGGTCCCGATCCCAAGCACGAACTCCCACTACTGCTCGAGATCTTTGATCTGATCGGCAAAGTCCATACGGGTCCGCCGCAGCCTGCGTGGCGTGAGTTCCTGGCCGAGCTGTGGGGTGAGCGATTGACGACCGCAACCGCCATCGTCGCGCTCGAAGCCATGGCCGCGGAACATCCGGACTTTGCACCCGTGTATCGGTACCTCGGCTTCTTGTACAAGATGGACAACCGGCCAGTTCAGGCTGTTCGGGTCAGAAACATTCTCGAAGCAAAGGTACGAGGAAGTCGCGCTACTCGGGGACGTAGCGGCTGATGGTGTCGATCACGCAGGCGGGGCGCTCGCTGCCCTCTATTTCTATCGTGACCCGCACAGTGGACTGCACCGCTCCACCCTTGACGTCTTCGACTTTGATCAACTCAGCACTTCCGCGCAGGCGCGAGCCCACCGGCACCGGTGCGGGGAAGCGCACGCGATCGGCGCCGTAGTTCACTCCCATGGAAATTCCCCGAACCTCGATAATCTGGGGCAAGAACAAGTTGACGAGGGATTGCGTCAAGTAACCGTGTGCGATCGTCGTGCCGAAGGGGCCGTCCTTCGCACGCTCGGGGTCGACGTGAATCCATTGGTGATCGCCGGTCGCGTCTGCAAACTTGTCGATGCGCGCCTGGTCGATCTCCAACCACTCGCTCACTCCGAGCTGCTTGCCCACCGCACTCTTGAGTTCGGCGGGACTGTTGAAGATCATTGGCATCTCGGTTCTCCCTCTCGCGCTATTTCGAGTTGTCACTATCCGCGGGGTTCTTGGCCGCGCCGAGAAACACCGGCTTTTCGCCGCCGCCGTGTACCCAGACACTGGTTCCACTCACATAGCTCGCGAGTGGAGATGCCAGGTAGAGGCACGTATCGCCCACGTCCTTGGGCTCACCCATGCGCCCGAGCGGTACCGTGGCCCCGACCGCAGCAATGCCATCCTCGTCGCCGTAGTGCAGGTGTGCCAGCTCGGTGCGGATCATGCCGGCCACGACCCCCGTCACTCGCACCTTGGGCGCCCATTCGACCGCGAGACTCTGGGTCAAGCTCAACAGCCCGGCCTTTGCGGCCCCGTAGGCTGCGGTGCCGGGGGAGGGACGCGTCGCACTCACGCTTGCAATGTTGATGATGACCCCACCGGTGTCCTGCTCCTGCATCATGGCGTTGGCCTGCTGGGCGAAGTTCAAGGGCGCGAGGAGGTTCAGGCGAATGATCGCTTCCGAAAATCGCGGCGATGCAGTTGCGGCCTCGGCCTCGGGAGCGCCCCCCGCGTTGTTGACCAACACATCGAGGCGACCGAAGCGCTGCTTGGCAAACGACACGACATTTGCAATTTGCTCGACGTCGCGCACGTCGGCTACGATGAACTCGGCCTTGCGTCCCCCCGCTTCGGGGAGGTTCTTAAGAACGCTTCGACCGCAAATCAGGACGTCGGCATTGGCTTCCAAGAAACGCGTGGTGATGCCGAGGCCAACGCCGCGCCCGCCACCGGTGACGATCACGACCTTGCCCGAGAAATCGAGAGGATTGTTCATGGGGCGATGCTCTCCCTGCTCTTCTTTCTATCTACTGGACTCTGCCGACACTACCGACATTACCGACATTAGAGATCAATGCGCTGCGCCAGGATCTCGCGGTGATGTGTCGCGTCGCCGAGCAACGACTCCGACGATTTAGCTCGCTTGAAGTATAAGTGGACGTCGTACTCGGAGGTAAAGCCGACACCCCCGTGAATTTGAATGCAGTCAGCCGCGGCCTGAAAGTACGTGTCCGAACAATAGGCCTTTGCGAGCGGGGCCACGGTATCGAGCTCTGCTTCGTTTTCCTCGGCGACAGCGCAGCCCGCATAGTAGGCCGCGGACCGCGCAGACTCGACCTTCACCATCATGTCGGCACACTTGTGCTTGATGGCTTGGAAGGATGCGATCGGGCGACCGAATTGTTCGCGCTCCTTCGCATAGGCGACGGCGAGATCGAGACAGCGCTGGGCTCCGCCCACTTGTTCGGCCGCGAGCGCAATGGCTGCGAGGTCCAGGATCCGGGAAAGCTTTGGCCAGCCAGCCCCTTGCTCTCCGAGCAGCGCCGACGCAGGCAACCGCACGCCGTCACATTCAATCTCCGCCAGGCGACGGGTCAAGTCCATGGTGGGAAGCGGGTTGCGCCGCAAACCCCGGCTGTCGCCGGGGACGACGAACAAGCTCACACCCTCGTTCCCAACACTCCCCTGACTGCGGGCGGCCACGATGATGAGATCTGCACAATGACCGTCGACCACGAAAGTCGCAACGCCCCGCAGTACAAAATCATCGCCGTCCGGCTCGGCGATGATTTCGATCGACGACGCATCCCAACCGCCGGATGAACCCACGTAGGCCAGGGTCGCCCGGGTCGTGCCCCCGGCGATACCCGGCAGGTATTCGCACTTCTGTGCTTCGCTACCGGCGACCAGCAGTGCATTGGCTGCGAGACAAACACTCGAAAAGAACGGCGCGCAGAGCAGCGAGCCACCCATGATTTCCATCAGTGCCACGAGTTCCACGTAACCGAGCCCCAGGCCTCCATACGCTTCGGGGATGTGGACCGAAGTCCAACCCAGCTCTGCACCGATCTGGCGCCAGACCTCGGGGTCGTACCCGAGTTCGCTCTCCATCGCCTCGCGGATCTGTTCGCTGCCCGAATTTTCTTCGAGAAACGCCCGCGCCATCGAGCGCAATTCTTCCTGTTCTTCGTTGAACGCGAAGTCCATCTCGCCTGCTTTCCCGCCTCGTTACCCGTAACGCGTGCCCGGTCCTCAGGTACCGAAGACCTTCTGAGGGACCAACGACTTTTCGATCACCTGTTGCACCGCGGCCCCCACCTCGTCGGGCTCCCAGCGCCCGCCTTTGTCGACGATGGGTCCGTCTCGGTAACCATCGGAAGTACCGATGATGCCGCCCTTTACTTCGAACACTCTCCCGGTGACTTCGCGCGACTCACAACTACCGAGCCACACGACCAACGGCGAAATGTTCTCGGGGGCGTTCTCGTCGAAGCTGCCGTCTTCGGGCGCCTTCATGTCGGTGAAGATGGCCTCGGTCATGCGGGTGCGGGCCGCCGGGGCAATGGCATTGGCCGTGACGCCGTAGCGTCCGAGTTCTGCCGCCTGGACCAGGGTCAAGGTCGCGATCCCGCCCTTGGCCGCAGAATAGGTCGACTGCCCCACACTTCCCTGTAGACCCGCGCCCGAGCTGGTATTGATGATGCGCCCGTCCACGGGGTTGCCGGCCTTCGATTCATTGCGCCAGTACTCGGCTGCGTGGCGACTCACGCAAAAGTGTCCCTTGAGATGAACTCGGATCACCGCGTCCCACTCGTCTTCGGAAATTTTCAAGAACATGCGGTCCCGCAAGAAGCCCGCGTTGTTGACCACGACGTCGAGGCGACCGAAGGTATCGATCGCGGTTTTCACCAGCTCGCGCGAGGCTTCGAAATCGGCGATGTCCGCGCCGTTGGCAATCGCCTCGCCCCCCATCGCGCGGATCTCATTCACCACCTCGCCCGCGGGTCCGGTCGAATTTCCCTGGCCATCGGCTTCGGCGCCGAGATCGTTGACCACGACCTTTGCTCCCTGACGAGCAAACTCCAGCGCGTGGGCCCGGCCGATCCCGCGTCCCGAGCCCGTCACGATGACTACGCGGTCCTGGCAAATCTTGCTGCTCATCTATTCATCTCCGTGTAGATCGAAGGTCGAAAAGGGTTTCGTGGCGCTGGGCTAAAGCCGTTCGATGATGGTTACGTTGGCCTGGCCCCCGCCCTCGCACATGGTCTGAAGGCCGTAGCGTCCCTGCGTGCGTTCGAGCTCGTGGAGCAGGGTGGTCATCAAGCGGGCGCCCGTGGCACCGAGTGGATGGCCCAATGCGATCGCGCCCCCGTTCGCGTTGACCTTGTCGAGGTCTGCTCCGGTCTCCTTCTGCCAGGCGAGCACCACCGATGCAAAGGCTTCGTTGATCTCGATGAGATCGATGTCCGCAAGCGACATCCCGCTCTTCTTCATCGCGTACTCGGTGGCGGGGATCGGCGCCGTCAACATCCAGATCGGATCGGCGCCGCGAACGCTCATATGGTGAATCCGCGCACGCGGGGTCAAGCCGTGCTGCTTGAGGGCTGCTTCGGAAACGATCAAGAGCGCGGCGGACGCGTCGGCGATCTGACTCGACACGGCTGCGGTCAGGCGACCGCCTTCGACCAAGGTCCGAAGCGATGCCATCTTTTCCAGGCTCGACTCCCGGGGCGGTTCGTCCGCGGAAAGCTCGCCGTAGGGGATGATCTCCCGCTTGAAGCGACCTTCCGCGGTCGCGGCCAAGGCCCGTCGGTTGCTTTCGAGGGCGAAGACTTCCATGTCCTCGCGGCTGATGTCCCACTTCTCAGCGATCATCTCGGCCGCATTGAACTGCGAAACCTCGACCGTGCCGTAGCGCTCTACCCAACCCTTGCTGGTGGAGAAGGGATCGGTGAAGCCCAGGCCCTCGGCGCAGGTCATGGCCGAGGAAATCGGGATCAAGTTCATGGCCTGCACGCCGCCGGCGATCACGACATCTTGCGTGCCGCTCATCACCCCCTGAGCCGCAAAGTGCAGGGCCTGCTGTGCCGAGCCGCACTGACGATCAATCGTCGTCCCCGGCACCTCTTCGGGCAAGCCGGCTGCGAGCCAACAGGTGCGCGCAATGTCGCCGGCTTGCGGGCCAATCGTGTCGACACAACCAAAGACCACATCTTCTACCGCCAGCGGATCGATGTCGTTGCGGGTCATCAGTGACTTGAGAACGTGCGCACCAAGATCCGCGGGATGCTCTGCCGCGAGGCTGCCCTTCTTTTTCCCCACCGGGGTCCGGACTGCATCGACGATGTAGGCCTCTGGCATGTTGTTCTTCCCTTTCTGCTCGCTACCGATTGCTCGCTTTCGGGCTCGCTTGAAGTGCGTTGCTCGTGTTACGACTAGCGGGTGCAGATCACCGAAGAACCGTGACCGAAGAGACCTTGGTTGGCCGTGATACCCGCCTTGGCGCCCTCGACCTGGCGCTCGCCCGCTTCTCCGCGCAACTGCCAGACCAGCTCACACACCTGGGCGATCGCCTGGGCGGGAACCGCTTCTCCGAAGCACGCCAGGCCGCCGCTCGGGTTGACGGGGATGCGACCCCCGATGGCGGTGTCGCCGTCGCGCAAGAGCTTTTCGGCTTCACCGGGCTTGCAGAGGCCGATGTTCTCGTACCAGTCGAGTTCGAGGGCCGATGAAAGGTCGTAGACCTCGGCCAGCGACATGTCTTCCGGACCGATGCCTGCCTCTTCGTAGGCCGCGGCGGCGATCGAGTCGCGAAAGCCGGTGTCGGGCACCGAAACACTATATGCAGAATCCGTGGAAAGATTCGGCATCTCGATCACCGTGCTCGGAAACTTCGGCGTCACGGTCGAGACCCCGGAAATCCGTACGGGCTTGAGTGAATGCTTGCGCGCGTACTCCATGCTGGTCAGCACCACGCAAGCCGCACCGTCGCTGGTTGCGCAGATTTCGAACAGGCGCAGGGGGTCCGCCACCATGTTCGAGGCCAGCACTTCTTCCATCGTGAACTTCTTCTTGTAGCGCGCGTTGGGATTATTGAAACCGTGGCGGGAGTTCTTGACCTTGACTTGTGCGAAGTCCTCTTCGGTGGCCCCGTGAATGTCCATCCGCCGTCGCGCGTACAGGGCGAAGTAGGTGGGGTTCGTGCAGCCCATCAAACGAAAGCGCAGCCAGTCGGGGTCGTCCCAGCGCTCGCCGGCGTTTGGGGCGAGAAAGCCCTTGGGTGTCGTGTCTGCACCGATCACCAGGGTCACGTCGCTCATGCCTGCCAGGATACGAGCGCGGGCGGCGTTGATCCCGGTTGCGCCGGAAGCACAGGCGGCGTACGAGGTCGCGACCGAGGCGCCCGACCAGCCCAGGGCCTGGGCAAAGGTCGCCCCAGCGACGTAGCCCGGGTAGCCGTTGCGAACGGTCTCGGCGCCGGAAATGAAATCGACGTCCTTCCAATCCACGCCGGCGTCCTTGAGTGCGGCGTTGCAAGCCGCAACGCCATACTCGACGAAGTTCTTTCCCCATTTGCCCCAGGGATGCATGCCCACACCCAGTACTGCTACGTCTTTGCTCATTGTCTCTCTCCTCGCAAAAAAAATTTTATCAGGCCGCGAGCGGCTTCCACTTCCACATGGTGTGCTCGGTGTCGTCCAGGTCGTAAGTGCGTTCGACCACGAGTTCCACCTGCATGCCCGCCTTGAGATCGCTGTGCTGGACCCCGGATGCAATCTGGCCGAGCACGACGAGTTTTTCATCGGCGAGTTCAACCGCCGCGATCGTGTAGGGCTCGAAGGGATCGTCGGCGATGTAGGGCGCCGGGGGCTTGTAGTAGTGCTCGGTATAGGACCAGATGGTCCCGGTGCGACTCAGCTCCACTTCTTTGAATTCAGTCGACTGACAGCTCGGGTTGCGGCAGTAGGTCGTCTCTTTGGGAAAGAAGTAGGTGTTGCACTCACTACATTGGCTGCCGAGCAGCCGAGGCTCAGGGCCCGTGGTAAACCAACCTTCAATTGCGGGTACTTGTTCTGCCATCTTCACTCTCCTCGTTCTGCTCGCTGCTGGGCCTTCTGTTTTAAAGCCGATTGGCCAAATTCTACTTCGCCCGGACTGCCGTCAGGCCGCGGGGGCCTGGTAGCCGAAGTTTACCGCGGGACTGCTTCCGTCGATCACCGCATTTGCTAGTCGTGCGCGATGATAGGCGGTCGAGCCCCAGGCCGAATCGAGCGACCAGGCCCGGCGCATCCAAACGTGAAGATCTTGCTCCCAGGTGTAGCCGAGCGCCCCGTGGACCTGAAGCGCAGTTTTGGCCGTCGATACCGCGGCTTCGGCCGTGGCGATTTTTGCCATCGACACATCCACTGCGCGGCTCGGCACATCGTGGGCAAGCGAATCCGCCGCGCGATAGACCAGCGTGCGGGCGTATTCGGTTTTTACCTTTTCGTCGGCCAGCATGTGCTTGATCGCCTGGAATGAACCGATCGGTACCCCGAACTGCTTTCGCTGGGTCGCGTACAGGACCGCCATTTCGATGAGTTTTTGCACGACACCCAGCAGCTGGGCCGCGCAGGCCAGGGCGCCGCGATCGAAGGCCATGGCTTGAAGTCGTTTCCCCGCTTCGCCGTCCACCAGCAACGTGTTCGAGGTCGGAGTCCAGTCCACCGAAAAAATTCGCTTCGCCGGATCGTTTGCGGTCTGCGGAGCAACACTTGCCTCCCCGCGCGGCACGCCGTGAACCGCGTCGCCATCGCTGAGCAACAGCAGGTCTGCAATATGGGCGTCGCTCACGAAGGGGCTTTGGTCGTGGCCGACGGCCAGGATCGCCGAGCCCTCGGCGACCTTGGGCAGCCATTGGTCCGCGATCGCTTTTGCCCCTGATTCCACGAGCAACGGAACACCCACGAAGGCGGTGTGGATCACGGGCTCGGCCAGGGCCGCGCGACCGGTTTCTTCGAGGACGAGCACCATATCGACCTCGTTCATTCCCAGGCCCCCGTGCTCGTCGGGAACCATCAGTCCCGCGATCCCGATCTCCGCGAGCTTCTGCCAGAACTCCGGACTGCGGCCCGTTTCGGTATCCCACAACCCGCGCACGTGCTCTACCGTGCACTCGCCCTCGAGAAAGTCGCGCACGGTTTGCTGCAGGAGTTGTTGATCTTCCGTAAATGCGAATTCCATGCTGACTACTTCCTTGGAAGACCGAGAATGCGTTCGGCGATGATGTTGCGCTGCACTTCGTTGGTGCCCGCGTAGATCGGGCCCGCGAGAGCGAAGATGAAACCGTCGAGCCACTCACCAACACCTTTTGCCGCGGGAGAACTCGGGAGCAGTTCGCCCCGGGGCCCCAGCAGTTCGAGAGCCAGCTCGTGCATCTTGATGTCGAGTTCGGACCAGAAGATTTTGTTCACACTCGACTCGGCGCCGATCTTGCCCCCAGACAACATGCGTGAAACTGTCTGGTAGGTGTTGAGCGCGTACGCCTCGGCGTCCATCCAACAACGCGCGACGGCGTCGCGAACCGAAGCGTCGATGAACTCACCCTGGGCATGGGTCTCGCGGTAGAGTTCGACGAGTTTGCGCGCGGTGTTCTGGAAACGCGCCGGGCTGCGGAGCATCAAGCCGCGTTCGAAGCCCGCGGTCGCCATCGCGACCCCCCAACCTTCGCCCACCGGACCGAGCCGGTTCTCTGCCTTGACCCGAGCGTCGTCGAACCACACCTCGGCAAAAGCCGCCTTGCCACTCAGCTTTTCGATCGGCCGCACCGTGATCCCCGGCGCGTCCAGCGGGCAGAGGATGAAGGTCAGACCGTGGTGTCGCTTTGATTCGGGATCAGTGCGGAACATGCCAAAGAGCCAGTGCGCGTATGCGCCTCGGGAGGCCCAGGTCTTTTGACCGTTGATCACGTACTCGTCGCCCTCGAGGATCGCGGTGGCCTGAATGTTGGCCATGTCGGAACCGGCGTTGGGCTCGGACCAACCCTGGGCCCATACCTCTTCACTCGACGCCATCGCGGGCAAGAAGCGCGCCTTCTGTTCGTCGGTTCCGTATTCCATGATGGTGGGGCCGAGCAGGAAGATCCCGTTCTGGTTGACTCTCCCGGGTGCGCCCGCGCGGTAGTACTCCTCTTCGAAGATCAACCACTCGAGCAGGTTCGCCCCGCGGCCACCGTATTTGACGGGCCAGGGAACCATCGCCCAGCCTCCGGCGTTGAGCTTGTGTTCCCACTGGCGGTGTTCTTCGAAGCCCAATTGTGTATCGAACGATTTGAGGGGCTCCGAAGGGACGTTGCTCTCCAGCCAACTGCGGGCTTCTGCGCGGAAAGCCGTTTGTTCGGATGTGAAATTGAGATCCATGCTTCGGTTTGTTTCCTTAGAGCTCGCGCGCGTTTTACGATTTATCCGAAAACTTGGCGTCACGCTTTTCGATAAAGGCGTTCCGCGCTTCCCGGGAATCCGGCGACATATACAATTCCAGCGTGAACCCCTGCTCGAACTTGTAGCTCTGCTTGGGGTCGAGGAGTTCGATTCCGTTCAGCGACATCTTGGCGAGCCGCAACGCCTTGGGGGATTTGTCCGCGATCGTGCGCGCGAGCTTCATCGCTTCTTCGCGCAGCTTTTCTTTGGGCACCACCGATTCGATGCCGCCGAGGCGATACGCCTCCTGGGCATCGATCGACTCCCCGGTGTAGAGCATGCGACGGGTCTTCTGCATCCCGAACAGTCGCATCAGGTGGGTCGCCGCTCCGAGGGCTCCGCGATCGATTTCGGGAAGACTGAAGGTGGCGCACTCCGATGCGATCACGATGTCCGAAGCACCGGCGATCCCGATGCCGCCCCCCAGGCAGTAGCCGTGAACCGCCGAGATCACCGGGACAGGGCAGTCGTAGATATTGCCAAAGGTCTCGTAACAGCCGCGATTCACCCGCAGGATGATCGTATCGTCTTGAGCGAGTTCCTTGATGTCGACGCCGGCCTGGAAGCCCCGGCCCTCGGCGCGAATCACAATGCAATTGACGTCCGGGTTCTCACCCAGGGCCTTGATCCCGGCTGCGAACTCGAACCATGCGTCTGCCCCGAGTGCGTTTACCGGCGGGTTGTTGATCACCACTTCGCCAATGCCGTCTTTCACTTCGATATCGATTGCCATTTGAGGTTCCCGTTCAGTTCGCAAGAGCCGAGATTGTGGTCTCGGCCTCACTCATGATTCGTTGGATCAACTCTTCACAGGTCGGCATGTCTTCGATCACTCCCGCGATGCTGCCTCCGGGCAGATAGCCGTTGATGGGATCGCCCTCCGACATGCCCTTCTTCGCCAGCATCGGTGCGTTGGCGGCCATGATCGTCTGGGCGTTGGTGAGCCGTTGGTTGCGGCGCATCTTGAGCGCACTGCTCACCAGATCGGAAATCGATGCGCCGCTGATTTTGCGAAATGCAAGCCCGTTGCGAAGTGCCAGCAACAAGCGAGCGGGCCCTGATGCCGCTTCGAGTCGCTTCACCAACTCGTTCATCACAACCCGTTGCGGCATGCCGTCGATCTGGCGGGTCACGATCACGTCCGCGACCTCGGCCGCCAGGAAGCGGTCGGTGCTGGTCTTGGGCACCGGACTCTCCTGGGTCAAGACGAAGCGGGTTCCCATCGCGATGCCACAGGCTCCAAACGCAAGAGCAGCGACGAGTCCCCTGCCGTCCTTGAAGCCACCCGCACCCACCACGGGGATCCGAACTGCCGCAGCCGCCGCGGGCAGGAGGATCGACGTCGGAACGGGCCCGGTGTGGCCGCCGCCTTCTCCGCCTTGAACGACTACGATGTCCGCGCCCAATTGCTCGGCCTTTTGCACGTGTTTCACTGCGCCACAGGTCGGAACGCATACCACCCCCGCATCCTTGAGGGTTCCGATCAGGTCCGCGTTGGGCGCGCGGTTGTATCCCGCTGCCTTGACACCCTGACGGATGATCGCCTCGGCGATCACGTCGGCCCCCGGCGCGTCCATCAAAAAATTGACGCCGAAGGGTTTGTCCGTGAGGCCCTTGACCTCGCGGATCGCCGCTTCGACTTCTGGCGGGGGAATCGTCGCCGCAGCCAGGAAGCCGATCGCACCCGCGTTGCTCACCGCCGCCACCAGCCTGGGGGTCGCGACCCAACCCATACCGGTTTGAATGATCGGGTAGCGAATACCCAGCTGATCACAAATCTTGGTGTGGAGTGCGGAGGACAAACGGGGGGATCTCCGGAGTTTTGAATGCGGAGAGGCGGGGCTCTGGTTCAGCCCGGAACCTCTTTGGTCGCGACTGCGTTTGGATCCAGCTCTCGCAGGATCACGAGTTCGGCGTCAGTAGGCGCACGGGTTTCGTTGACTTCTTCTATTACCAAATCGAAGGTCGTCGCCGCTACGACATCGTCGACCGTGACACCCCGATGGGTCGACACGAGGCGCATGGCGTGATCCGGTCCGCCAAAGTCGACCACGCAAAGGTTCGACACCACACGCCTGATCTCGTGGAAGCGCGAGGCCTCGGGGCCCAACGCCGCGGCCCGGTCGTAGCCGAGTCCTGAAACGACATCGACGGTCTCTACAAAGACCTTTGGGCTGTGGTTCGGCACCCAATAGCTCGTGGTGTGATTGATGGTGTTGCCCGGCGCGCCACGCAGACCGAGGAGTTGAACCTTGGGCTTTTTGAAGTCGCCGATGCAGGCGATGTTCTGGTTGCCGAAGCGATCGATCTGGGTCGCGCCCATCATGACATGGCGGCGTCCGGAAGCCACGCATTCGAAAATCGTGCGGTAGGGCATCCAGCTTTCGACGATCGGTTCGGGTCCGGGCGCCCCGCCGATGGGCTGACAAGTCGAGACGATCGAGGCCACACCGTCGGTCATCAAGATATCGGGTTCGAAGCTGAGTTTGGCCAGGCGCGCGCCGAGCATCGGCAGGTTCCCGATCGGGCTCACGAGAATCTCTCCGTCCCCTCGAAAGCACTCGGCGATCGCGACCGCACATTGTTCCGCTCTAGTGAATTCACTCATCGGGACTTCACGGCCTCCTGGTATTCCTTCTCCGAGGAGACTGCGAGATAGCGCTGCTTGAACGCCTCCCAGGCTTCGGGATCCTTGGCGGTCGCGGCGTATTCTCTTTGGAATGCCTCGTCGCGTTCGTAGTCCGGGGGGCACTCGGTAAAGTGCGCTCCGTTCGGGGCCTCGATCACCCCGTCGATCATCGTGCGATTGATCCGCAAAGTGTGGACGCTGGCTTCTTTGATCAGATCCTGGGTCGGGATGATTTTTTCGACCGACATGAAGCGGCGCTTGGCGGCCAGACAGTAGAGATCGTCGAAGAAGGGGTCCGGGCCGAGGAACTGGCCGTTGCCCGTTTCGTCGCCGCGGTTCATGTGGATCAGGGCCACGTCGAGTTCCAGCGCGGGCATGGCGATGAAGGTGCCGCCGTCTTCATAGGGAGATTGGATCCGCTTGAATTCGGGGTTGTATTTCTCCAGGTCCGATCCCAGGCCGGCGCGGGTCGGCAGGAAAGGAACCCGATGCACCGCCGCCAGCAGTCCCCACTGCAGCATGCCTTCGTCGAGTTCGACCGCTTCGATCGAAGCGGTTTGTCGCGCGATCCGAAAGTGCGGTTCCAGCGGAATCGAATCGAGGGAAACAAAGCCGTAGACGACTTTCTTTACCTTGCCCGTGGCGCACAACAGTCCGACGTCCGGACCACCGTAGGAAACGATGGTGAGGTCCTTGAGGGACGAGCGAATGATTTCGCGCACGAGCGACATCGGTTTGCGTCGAGAGCCCCAGCCCCCGATCCCGATCGTCATGCCATCGCGCAACTCGGCGACGACTTCTTGCTCGGTGGTTCGTTTATCCAAGGATCGAAACCTTTCTTCTCGTTCTTTCTCGTTCTTCCTCGAGAGTCGCGGGCGGGGTCATGGATCGGGACCCGGGACAGCATGAGGCCTTAGGGCAGAGACCGGATTATCGCGAAATGTCCGACAAGATCGCGTCAATTCGCCGAATTCCCTCGGGGCATCCAGCACCGCGCAACCTCGCGGTCATTCCGAGCCGAGTTGGTTAGTTTGTGGATGGAGCCTTTAAATAGTAACGATACGTATCGGAGCCTTATCGTACCTCTGTAAAGTATCAGTTTTTCACGCTTTTTTGGTTGTCCCGTGTCCGATTGTACCAATGCGTATTTGGTACAGATGAAGAAAAAAGACCGGTACGCCGCGAAGTCGATATTCGAATACGGAGGCTCAGGGGTCGATTTCCCCAGGGGGACTCACAGCTACACTAAAGAGACTCGAACAAAGATACTAGAACAGAGAGGTTCACAATGGTAACTCCGGGCAAGAAAGCAGGCCGTATATATCAGCGGGGCACGAACTGGTATGTGGACATCAAAAACCCTGATGGTTCGAGGTATCGAAGAAGCGTTGGCTCAGGCAGGCGACATGCCGAGAGAGTTCTGGCCAACAAGCGAGCAGACCTAACCTGCCAAGAATCAGAAGAGCATGCTGGTGATGGGCCTACGGTAGCTGCTTGCTGGCGGCATTACATCCGGCGAAGCAAGGAAGAAGGTAAGCCAGCCACCATTGTAACGATTAGTACGGGCCGGAAAAGATGGGCTGAACTTGAGCGCAAAAGCGTTTCGAATCTCACGCAGATTGAGATCGACACGATTGTTGACGACATGCCATGCGCCGTGACGACGAAGAACACATCAATAAAGCTTCTGCGCGCTGCCCTTCGACGCTCTAAGAAAGACGGCCTGCTTGACCGCATTCCTGTCGAGCTTACAGAGCGCAAACATGTCGTTCCGCTACCGATAACTTTGTCGTCCGAGGAATTCAGAAGATTATTCGCAGCGTGCAAGGGATATCGAGCACAAACTTTGGTGATGACCGCAAGATTTGCCGGGTTGAGACAT
>SMVB01309232.1_pt1 | contig 32580 bp, 24 predicted proteins | sample 2456461 | NCBI WGS metagenome assembly SMVB01 (sample SAMN11095934, study PRJNA526329) | marine sediment metagenome | biome: Marine sediment; feature: Surficial sediment; material: Deep marine sediment; isolation source: Hadal surficial sediment | place: Pacific Ocean | collected 2014-05 | depth... | reverse complement strand
TTATTGTGGCGCTGGTCGATGCTGACAATGACGGAAACCAGGATCTTTTCGCATCAACCTATGATGACGGCAATTACCTGCTGATGAATCGTCAAAACGGCTTCGAAAAAACACAACTCATTCGACTTGAGGGAGACCAGCGACTCACTATTTCTGCCGGATTTGGCGATATCGATCGCGATGGTTACGTGGACATCGTTCTTGGAAACTGGAGTAGCGGTGTCGAAAAATTATTCTCTCCGGAGCAGTCTGGCAATCAGATACTCATGCACGATGGCGGAACGTACAAGGCAACACCGATAAATGACATCAAAGGCGAGACCAACTCTGTGTTAGTAGCCGATATAAATGGCGACGGAATGACGGATCTTTTGTTTGGCAATGACCGGATTGTTCCAGATGTCTATTACCTGGGAAATATAGACAAGCAATTGACGCCGATCAGCAGGGAGTCCGGCATTCTACCTGCGACCTCTATGTTCACGATGAGCCTGGAATCGGCTGACTTCAACAATGATTTGCTGCCAGACTTGTTCAGCACTGACATGACGTTCGCAAGAAGTTCGAGTCAGGATTACTGCGATGCGATCAGTAATGACGAACGACGAGAGCGCTGCGAAGCCGTTATCTCCGCATATGAGACGTTCTCCAACGGCAGCGCCACATCCTGCGCTGATGCCGCCACGCCGCAGGACATGACCGAGTGTTACGTTGCACATTCCATCAAAGCGGCGAAAACACTGAAAGACAGTCAATACTGCGACAATTTGCCAAACCAAAAAGGCCCCCTGCACTCTTTGTGCCTGCACATTTCAACTCCAATACCACCCGAGCAACGGATCCGGCAGGGTGACTATCTGCCACAGGTCCAGCGCAATATGTTGTTAATGAATGACGGCGAATCGTTCACGGATCGCACCGCGGCGATGGGTGTAACTTCAAGTTTCTGGAGCTGGAATGCGAAAGCCGCCGACCTGGACAATGACGGCTGGCAGGACATCTATGTTGGCAATGGTTTTCACTTTGGCGACAGCTTTTATGAAGTACAGCCGAATGTTATGTTCAGGAACATCGAAGGGTCCGGTTTTGAAGAAATCGCGGCCGAATGGGGACTCGACGACACAATAAACACGCCGAGTTATACCTATATAGACTTCGATCTGGACGGGGACCTCGACATTATCGCAACGGGCGTTCTTGCGCCGCCGCGCATTTTTATCAATCAACAACACAAGAACAATTCGGTGTCATTCTGGCTTCGCGACGATGTCGGAAATGCCGCCGCTATCGGCGCGGTCGTTACGATAACCTACGGCACCGATCACCAGCGCAAGGAAATCAAGCTAAGCGGCGGCTTTATGTCGTTCGACAACCCTGTAGTTCATTTTGGCCTTGCGTCGGCTGAGGCTATCGACAGTGTTTCGATAGCCTGGCCGGACGGCGTTACGACTGAACATGTTGGCAAATTACCGGCCAATCGATTCTACCGGGTACATCGGCGCGCTTCGGTCGCGCAGTAACTTCGACTGCTTAGATATTCTCCATTACTCGCGTCAATCTTTCCTTCACCTCGGCGGCAAGAGGCTCTATTTCAGGCGCATCCACCAGCCCAAGGACCGCGCCCGGATCCATAAAACTCACATGCACTTGCCCGGTCTCGTCTTCGCGCACCAACACGTTACAAGGCAAAAGCAGCCCGATCTCCGGTACGGCCGTGACGGCCTGGTGCGCTAACGCCGGATTGCACGCACCCAGAATCCGGTACGGCGGCATATCTTCACCAAGCTTCTCTTTCAGGGTGGCGGCGACATCGATCTCGGTCAGTACACCGAAGCCTTCCTTTTTTAATTCATCTGTTACTTGCGCGATTGCGTCGTCAAAATTCGCATCTACCGCTTTACCAAATCCGAAATTCGTTTTCATTTCAATAATCCAATGCCTAAACTAATGCCATTGTAATGCCTTTGATGTCCCAATGAACTAGAATCGGATCAATGACCCGCTCGCTGACCGTCATTTCCAGCAATATTCGTTACGACGAACCGGATGATGACCAGCACGCCTGGGAAAACCGGCGTGATTTTCTTGTCAGCAGGCTCCTCGAGTACTCACCCGATATCCTGGCAACGCAGGAAGGAAAGTTGCCACAAATAAGAGATATCGACAACCGCCTTACCGGACTCAGTTGTGCTGATTCGCATCGGGGATGGGCTGGTTCATTGATGTATCCCTGCCTGTTTTACAACCCCGCCACGCTCACCTTGAGCGATTCGGGAGATATCTGGTTGTCTGAATCACCGTCAATAGAAGGATCCAGCTCATTTGGCAGCACATTCCCGCGGCTTTGCACCTGGGCCTCTTTCGACGAGGGCGTGTTGGCGGTCAACGTTCATCTGGACAACTCAGGTAGTGAAACACGGTTACGCCAGATTCGGGTTTTGACTGAGCAGCTTTCCGAGCGGAAGAGCCAGCTTGCTACTACTATTCTTATGGGCGACTTTAATGAGTCACCGGATAGCCCGGTTCGATCGTTCATCAACCAGGAATGGCCCGATCTCAAGGATCCGTGGCTGCAACTCGGCAACGCGGAAGAGTCCAGTCACCATCATTTTTTTGAGCCCATTGATTATGGCAGCCGCGTCGACTGGATTTTGACCAGCAGTGACCTGGAGGTGCAGGAAATCCTGCTGGACAAGTCACAGTCTGAAGAGGGGCTTTTTCCTTCTGACCACTATATTTTGAAGTCCAGATTTCTTTGGCACGGTACGAAATGAATTGCCAATCACCGATGGCACCAAGGCCAGGCTATTCGATTATTGCAAGCTGGCGACGTGACTGTCTTCTGGTTCCCTAAAACATCACCCTGGCAGTCAGTAAGTATGCGCGGCCCGAACCGGGCAAGGCAGCGACTTCCTCGTAAACACCCTGCAGCGGCACGAAGTAGTTTTGGTCAAACACATTGTCGACCGTTATCGTTAGGCTGAATCGGCCGAAGTCTGCGAACGCTGCTCCACGGAATACGGTATAGGACGGGAACACAATGGCATTGGTGATCTTGCCACCCGTTTCGGATACATACGTGCCTCCAAAAGTCGCACCCCACGTTCCCCAGCTTGTCTCGTTCGATGTGTAGGTGCCGAAGGCAGACAGCAAAGTGTCAGGGATCGAATTTCGCTCATATCCGTCTTGCAATTCGGGCATGCAACTCGCATTGAGCGCCGCGAAAATGCCGCCGAATCCCTCTTCAAGCGTTGGTAGTGGCATACCAAACATCAACTGACCGGGCGGAATGGCTGTGGGCGGAATGACCACAAATTCGCCTCGTCCAGAGAAACAGAAACCCGGTGAGCTGATTGTGAATTCCTGAGAGGTTGCGGCAGCAGTGAGTGTCCAGTTCTCGGAGATGAGATATCTAAGCTCAAATTCGATTCCCTCACCCGTTTCAGTGTCGATGTTGCCGAATGGATCGGTAACGGTACGTTCCTGCCTATACCAGGCAAGCGAGCCGTTAAGCGCTTCATCGAGAAGCGAAAACTTGATGCCGACTTCAGCGAGATCGGAACTTGCAAGAATCGCGCCGTCACGAACCGGCCCCGGGCTGATTCCACCGTTGGAGTTCTGCTGAATTGCCGAACCCTCAGCATACGTTACGTAGGGTACCCATTTTCCATCAAAGGAATAACTGACGCTAGCCGAATAGGAGAAATCGCCCTCGTGATGCTTGTATTTCGTGTTGGCCAGGCTTGGATCGAAGATCGTCGCACCCGTATCGATGCTCCTTGCATCATAGCTGTCATAGCGCGCATTCAACAGGACGTTCAAGTTTTCGAAAAAATGAAAATCGGTTACAACCGCGACACCAGTATCAGACCAATCTGAGTCAAAATTACTGTCCCAGCCAATTCCGTTTGCTTCGTTTGTAAATGGCGTGTCGAAAACGTCGTTTGCAAATGGCCCCGCCAACAGATCACGCCGATCGATTACCAGGTAGCCAGACAAGAAATTTTCGCGCAACTCGGAATCGAAATCACGCCTGGACGCGGTCACAAACAGATCCATGCCCGATGAAACCGAGAACGTAAAACTGGTTTCGTAGGACAATCGATATTCTGTCGCCGTTGCAACATGCTGCGCTGCGAAACCGCTGCTTTGGCCCAGATCGCCATCAAGATCATCGTAGAACAACTGGAATTTCAGCGACGAATTAATGAAATTTTTCACGTAGTCCAGGTAAAACGTTTTGTTTGTCGCGTCCTGAATCTCGTCTCCTGGCGCCAGATAGACGTTGCGTGGATCAAGTGTGCCTGTACCAACACCCGTATCCAGATTGTAGGCCGGCGGAACACCGAAAACGCCGAAATCGATAAGTGTTCGAATATTCGAGGTGCCGAAAAAGGTGCCGACGACGCCGTCGATTTCGTCCGGCGTCAAGCGGCCGTTGCCGTCAATATCGACCAGGTCCGTGTCACGGCCAGTGATGTAAGTGCCGTTGTCCACCAAGTCTTGCGTCAGGCGGTTCCAGCCTGGCGTTTGAAAATATCCTTCGGAATGAAAATACATGCCGCCAAATTCCAGCCTGGAATCACCGGGCAATTCATGAACAAAAGTGAGTTGAAACAATTCGTGTTGGGGCTCACGACCATTGAAAAAGTGCTCGGAGTCTTCGACCTCAGCGTATGCAGAGACACCTGCCTCGCGATCACCGATCAGGAACGGAATATCGAGCTGACCAGAGATGTTCTGCTTGCTGAAACTGCCGCCCGTAACACTGACATTGCCTGACACACCATCGCTAGCCGACATTCCTGCTGCTGCGGTCGTTTTCGGATGAAAATTCATGAAGCCACCAATCCTCGCGGCCCCGTAGATAGCCGGAGAAGGCCCGCGGATTATTTCGACCCGGCTACTGGATCGAACCGGTGTTGGAAACAAACCGTTGTTTACAACTCGCTTGAATCCGCGAAAGTAGTTTTCGCCAATATCGCCGCGAATACTAACCGCGCCAGGCACGCCGAAAAAGCTGCCGCCAAATGTGCCGGGAGTCGTGGCAATGAAATCGTCAATATCGTAAATCGAATAACGTTCCATCGTTGTTTCGCTGATGACGCTGATCGAACGCGGTGTATTCAACAATGTTCGTTGTAATCCAAACATCGAATCGCTGCTTTGTTCTTCGCCAAGACCGACCGGATCGGCAATCACAACGATTTCCTCCAGTTGCTCTTTTTCGTTCTGAGCGAACCCGGATACTGGCGCCAAAACTATCGCCAATACAAGACTTGGAAACATCGCGGGTCTTGTTATATGGCCAGCTGTTTCAGAATCAACGATAGTTTGTTCGTGCCGCATTTCGCATTAGAAAAGTGAAGACGTTCTGACTTTCAGCCTCTGGGTCGATCAATTTTGCATGCGTCATGTCATTATATGCTCGCAAATCGCCCAGATTGACTAAATCGAACAAACATCTTAGCGTTGGCGGCTTATTCCTGCAATCGCGCAAACAGTATCGCGTAAATTCTGCCTGTCAGACCACGGAGAGCCAGTATGTCGATAGTAGTAATTGGTAGCATCAATACAGACCTCACGATCCAGGTCCCGTATTTTGCTGCCTGCAACGAAACGGTTCTTGGCAACGGCGACTTTACTACAACGCAGGGGGGCAAAGGTGCGAATCAAGCCGTAGCGGCTGCAGCAGGCGGACTTCCGGTACATATGCTTGGCAAAGTTGGCGACGACGCCTTCGGCGATTCGGCAATTGCCGACCTTCTTGCAGCAGGTGTCAATTGTGATCTCGTCACTCGCGAGGCAGATCATTCGACGGGCATTGCAGCTATTTTTGTCGATACCGAGGGCAATAATTCAATAACGGTAGCGCCGGGTGCCAATGCATGTGTAACAGCAAGTGACGTGTACGCAGCAGAACCCGTTATCGCCGACGCCGACTTCGTCATGCTGCAACTGGAAATCCCCCTGGAGGCGGTATCTGCGGCAATCGAGTTGGCGGGCCGTTACGGAACAAAGATTATACTGGACCCCGCCCCGGCTTCCGCAACGCTACCAGCCCTTGATGGCGTTGATTACCTGACGCCAAATGAGGTTGAGGCAGAATCATTGACCGGCATTTCTCCAAAGGATGAAGACGGGCCGCAGAAAATCGCGCAAGTGTTTCGAAATCGTGGTGTCCGGCAGGTTGTGCTAACGCTCGGAAAAAACGGTTGTTATATAGCAAGTGACGATGAAGAAACTCAAATTGAAGCCAGGCAGGTAACCGCTGTTGATACGACGGGCGCTGGCGACGCATTCAACGGTTTTCTCGCTTGCGCGCTCACAAAAGGCCTTCAGTTCCGGGAGGCATCGGAAATCGCCTGCGCCGCTGCGTCTCTGTCCGTTACACGCTCCGGAGCACGTGCCAGTGTTCCCGACTGGAACGACGCACGAGCGTTTTTATTCAGCTAGCCAGGTATTCTCTCGGCAATCAGCACTCGTCACTTGTGGTCCGTTGTTTTTCCTCGGGCGATATCGGTGGCCTCATTAAAACAACCGCGAACAGGCAAATCGCCAAAAGGACGGCGTAGGATCTGAACACATTATCGAATCCACCAAATTTATCCGCAATGTAGCCGCTGGTTACGGGCCCGAGCATCGCAATTGTGCTTATTAGATACATCGTACCCATCGTCTTCGGTGCTTCTTTCGGGCCAAAGTAATTTACCAGCAAAACAGCCGTCGAAAAGAGGCACATTCCAAATCCGTATCCTTCACCAATAGCAAACACGGCGATCATGGTCATGCTGTCGGCCGTAGCCAACGCCATCATTCCGATGGTCGCTGCGAGCAATCCGGTCGCAAGCAGCCACTTTGGATCGATCCGGGTTGCCAACGCGCCACCGAAAGCCCGCGACAATGAATTGATCAACGCATGGGCGCTCAGCGCGCCAGCAGCAACTGAAATCACGATTCCAAGATTTCCCATATGCGTAACGGCCCAGCTGTTTGTAGTAACTCCACCGAGAAATGTCATCGTTGTTGCCGCTACAATTATGTAGTACTGCGGCGTTCGCAGGACATCTTTGAATTTCCAGTCGAAGCGCGTCTGGAATACGCTGTCCGAATGTTTCTCGGCTGCGAGGTTTGATTCTGAATCGTCTGCAGATCGTTTTTCCGGACTGCCCAAAATGAAGATGGCAGCAACAGCCAGCGCGGCGATTGTTGCTGCCATTAACCACCAATGCACGCGCCACGAACCCGTCGACGCTACGACATTCGTTACGATTAAAGGGCCCGCAACACCTCCCAGTCCACCGATGGTCATATAAACGCCAATGGCCAATGATCGTCGATGCGGTATCCATTGATTGATCACTTCAATACCCGGAACGACCGAACACAGGGTGTATCCTAATCCTGCCAGTCCCGCACCAATGAGGAATTGATATAGCCCGCTCGTGGTAGCCAGCAACACGAACCCCCCAGCCATAACTGCGCCTCCAATGCCGAAAGTCGCGCGCGTACCTAACACGCGCAGCGTCCACGATGGAATTCGGCTCGCTATTCCGACCATGAACGAAAGAACGGAGAAGCCGAGACCGGCGCTCGACCATGACAAAGACAACTCCTCGATCATAAAAGGAAGCGCAACTCCAAGAGACGTAAATGTCGCCGCCGTAATCTGGAAGAAAATCAGGCTCACGAGCGCAAACTTGATCCAGACTTTCCACGCATAGCGCGATACCGGGGCCGATGCAGAGTCGATATGTTGTGCCACGAATGTTCCTTTTGCGCGCTTAGTAATTAATCGCCGGCGACATCGACGGATAAAACACCCCCATCAGGCGCATTCCCTCGGGCGACGTGCATTCCAGTGAGTGCTGCTGTTTCAAAGGCAAAAAAATTGTGTCACCAGGCTTAACCGGCGTTTTCGTGTCGTCTGTCCACATGAACCCTTCGCCTGACAGCACCGTAATCGTTTCTTCGTACAAGTGTCTGTGATGTGCTGCTCTCGACTGGGGAATCTCGCCAATGAACTGGGTGACGGGTGTGCCGTGGCTTTTTTCGTCGACCAGGACTTGAAAAAATCGATCAGCCATCTCCTCGCGTTTGTCTTCATCCACGCCCTGAACCCGGTTCGCGAAGCTTGCGTCAAATACATCCGGCATTTGTTCCGGATACTCAGGCGTAGCACACGGCGGGCAAACTGAAATATTTATCGACATCGGCTCGGACTGTGTATTCGAGATCTGGAAACCCTCCCCCGGCTTAATGCAGACACCGGTTTCAGGTGATACATCGAATGATTTTCCTCCAATGTTGACGACGCCTTCTCCCGATTGCACGAATAACACGACGTCGCTCCCCGGATACCGGAGTACAGGAGCGTCACCGGAACCGACAATTGCAAGGTACTGGGACAGGTGTTTCGCGCCGTCAGCCTCACCGATCACCGGATAGATTTGCAAACATCCACGGGTCTCCATCGAGTCGTCTGGCACACGAATCACGTAGCAATCGTTGTCGAGATTCGCTTTGAGCGCACCACTGGCAGTTGGTTTGTAGTCGACAAGCGTTGCGTTCTCTCCATCCCCTTCTTCCGCCTCAGTGTAGGTGTCGGAGAGACTATTATGACTACCATCGCAAAACGGCGATTGACGGGTGTGTTTGCACGCACAAAACAGTTTCTCCCCGGATTCGTCCGCTTTCCAGGTCACTGGTTGAAAATCGCTACCCTTGTGCGAGCCGTCGCAGAAAGGCTGTTTCTTGCTAAGCCCGCAGGCACACCAGAAGTAAATTTTTCCTTCTTTAACATCAACAAGATAGGGTTTCAGACGCGCAATATTAGGGGATGTCATTTAACTGCTCCATTTCTATCCGGTTTATCAGACCATCAAGTGCTTCAATGGCCGCAACGCACGAAAAAGCGCGTCAACGTCATTGTGATTGTTATAAAAATGCGGGGAGATTCTCAAATTTCCGTTTCTGGAAGACGTAACCACACTGACGTTGTCCAATTCGCCAACCAGCTTGAATTCATCGTGTGTTTTGAGCGTCACCATCGGGCCTCGTCGATCGCTGTCTTCAGGAACCGACAGCGTATAGCCTGCCATTTTCGCCTCGACGATGATCGCTGACGAAATATCAGAGACGCGCGAAGCAATGGCTTCCATGCCAATCTCGGCCAAAATAGCCAGACCGGCTTCCGCAGCGTAACAATTTGGAACCGGCGGCGTCCCCATTTCAAAACGTCGCGCGCTGGATGACGGTGTGTATTGAGTCGAATCCATCGCCATAATATCTGCTTGCGCGAACCAGCCGGTAACGGTCGGCACCAGCGATTCGATCAGCGCATCTCGCACATACAGATAGCCGATTCCCGCTGTGCCGAGCAGGTATTTCAGCATTCCACCCACAACAAAATCCGGTTGCACTGTTTTAACATCGAACTCGAGCGTGCCGAGGCCCTGGTAACCATCAACCAGAACCAAAGCACCCTTCTTCCGCGCAAGCTCGACAATTCCCGGAATATCCAGCCGCGCGCCATTGCGAAAACACACTTGCGTAACAGCAACGATCAACGTGTCTTCGTCAATCGCATTTTCAAAGTGTTCAAGCGGTATATAGCCGTCTTTTTGCGGGACGCGGACGACGTTTGCCCCTCGACGCTCCTGCGCATACCAGATTTGTGCATTGGTTGGAAACTCGAAATCGCTGATCACGACTTTTTTCCGACCCTCGTCGAATTGCAGTGCACTGGCGATCGAATTGATGCCAGCTGACGCCGACGCCGTGACCGCTATCTCATTCGTCGTCGCCCCGAGAAAGTTCGCAACCGCCGTTCGAACACTTTCATTTCTCTCCACCCAGTACGCCCAGTCCGTTCCCTTCTCCAGGCGATCATTAATATATGCCTGCAATGACGCCATGACGTCTGTCGACAGCGCGCCGTAAGCACAACTGTTTAGATAAGTCTTGTTCTCAAGAATAGGAAAGCGCGATCGAATATTGTCCCAGTCTGTTGCAGCCGCAGCGGTCATCTTCTCTTGTCCGGTTATCGAAACACGATTGCTATCGTGGTGGATCTCGTTGAATGGCGAAAGTACATGAAAACAGATATATTCTCAAAGTCCAAATCCCGAACGGGTGCATAACATGCCAATTTCGAAGCATGGCGACAAATGGCTACAGCAGTTCGTGCCATATCTGCTTTATCGAATAACCAATCAAATGACGCGACGCTTGCGCGGTCGTTTGCGAGAGTCCGGTATCAATATCTCAAGGTGGCGCGTCCTGGCGGTACTGCGCGCTAATGGCGAAATGTCGCTTGGTCAAATCGTTGAATTGACCGCCATGGACCAACCCTCAATCAGCAGGGTTGTTACTCAACTGGAAAGCGACGGCCTGGTTTTACGCAAATCCTCGGCAATCGACTCGCGCTTCGTGCACGTTAGTCTGACACATGGCGGCGAAGCTGCGTTTGAGGATATTTATCCGACTGCACAAAAACACCAGGAACAGGCACTGGCAGGATTTTCGAAAAAAGAAGTCGCTGCGCTGACGGAATTCTTGCAACGAATTCAAGAAAATATAGATGCAAAGGACTAACAATGTTGATTCTTTACGGCGTGGCTCAGTCGAATTCCGCGATTGCTTGATAAAGTATATGATAAAGCATATTCTAACTATGAAAGGTTTAGGTTTAAAGTAGTCGCAGTTGCAACAAAAAAACAGACATTGATTACAGGGGGTCGTCAATGAGAAATTACGTCTCACCACGCCGTCCTGCTTCAATTCATGCTAATGCACAGGCACCTCGTGGAGATTTCGTCATGATTAAACGGACAACAAGATTCCTTGCTGTTTTTCTATTTCCTCTTCTGATTATTTCGAGCGTTCATGCAGCAGAGATGGAAGAGATCATTGTAACGGCAACCAAACGAGGTGAAGTCGACGTTCAAAGCCTCGCCGTCGCTGTTTATGCTGTTACCGGCGACTCGATGGAGGAAATGAATCAATCCAACTTCGAGGACTTTGCGGTCTCCGTGCCCGGTCTGCATTTCCAGGACTTAGGCCCAGGTGACAAGGAATACATCATTCGCGGAATCAATGGCAACGGACCCGCCGTGGTCGGCGCCTACTTCGACGAGTATGTTGTGACTGCCAGCGATCAACAGGACGGCGGCGGCAAAAATGCACCGATCAAATTGATTGACATCGAAAGAGTAGAAGTTCTGAACGGACCGCAGGGAACTTTGTATGGTGCCAACTCGATGGCCGGAAATATCAAGTACATCGCCCGCAAGCCCGATTCCGAAGCATTTTCTGCATTCTTTAACAGTGACTTTTCGGACACAGACGGTGGTGGAACCGGTTACAATATCTCCGGCGCTGTCAATATACCCATGGGAGATACGTTTGCGACCCGGTTGGTTGCGTGGGTTACCGACGCCGACGGATGGATTGACCAACCGCGGCGCCAGACCAGCCCGACAACTTTCGACGGTAACAACAAAAACATTAACAGCGAGGATACAACCGGCGCACGAGTAATGTTTAGGTGGCAGCCCTCTGACGCACTGACCGTTGATGCCATGTACATGGTCCAGGATATGGATATCGGTGGCTCGTCCCGATTCACAGCCAAAGGCGTCCCGACCTGGCCGGACCAACCCGCTGATATTGTCGCCCTGCCAGGCAACCCTGGATTTGCACCCTTGCCCGGGCTACCCGCATTGACACCTGCCGACGATTATCAGAACGCCGACATCACCGTAAATACACGCACTGACGACATTACGTTGGCCGGACTGACTGCACAATTCAACCTTAATTCCGGTACGGCAACATTTTCGGCGAGTCGCTTTGAGCACGATATTGGTTTCGTATTCGACAGCACGCCGATTTTGCTGTTTTTCGGCGTGCCTGCGCCCGGACTCACAGTACAACCACAGTCCTACAATACGGACATGTTCGAGGCCCGCTTCGCAAGCTCCTTCGATGGAAGATTTAACTTTTTGCTAGGTGCTTATTACCAGAAAGATGAAAATGATTTCGAAGTTCGGGTTATGACGACCAATGGCACGGGTGGCCAGGTTCCCTGGGACCCTCTTGACGCGAATGACTTTTTTGGCGGTGGCACAACGTTTTTTGGCCGATTTCGAAATGACGAAGTAGAGCAGAAAGCGTTGTTCGGCGAAGTGACTTTTGACCTTTCGGACCGGTTGTCGCTGGTCGGTGGACTGCGTTATTTCGAGGTTGATATCGAATCAATTCAGGCAACAACGCATAATTTCGGCGGCGGTATTTCAACGCCGGCCGGAGAGATTATCGGCACCACGGTGAATGGAAACTTCGTTGGCCGGATTCGGCTCGACGATGACGCTGTGAAAGGCAAAATCAGCTTGTCTTACCAGGCGTCCGATGACGTAATGATTTATGGCTTGTATTCACAGGGATTTCGTGTCGGCGGCGTGAACAACAGCAACCAACCATTTGCGCCAGGCATTCCCGCAACATTTGAGTCGGATGATCTGGATAACTTTGAAATCGGTATCAAATCCCGATGGCTGGACAATCGCCTGCAAGTCAACTCGACGTTGTTCTTTATTGACTGGGATAACATTCAAGTTGAACCTCGCGATCCGGCCGGCAATATTCCGTTCACCGTTAATGGCGGGGCCGCGACGGTTACCGGTCTGGAATGGGCAATAATAGGCCTGCCGACAGACAGGCTGGAGCTCACCTTCAGCGGTACCTACTTTATTGAACACGAGCTGTCCGAAGATCAGCCTGCATTGCCGGGTGCGTCCCCCTTCGTCATTGTCGGTCAAAGTGGCGACAATCTGCCAAACGTACCCGAGCTGCAACTTTATGCATCGGCCAGGTACGAATTTGATCTGGCCAACAAGCCTTTCTCCATCATCGCCGACGTTGCTTACAGAGATGAGACCAACACCGAGTTTGCATCGGACAATGCGTTCAACATTGCCCTGGATTCTTACACCATCGTCAATTTGTACGCGAATTATCAAATTACAGATGCGATCAATATTGGCGCTTACGTAAAGAACGCAACGGATGAACTTGCGGTTTATGATGGCATTGGAACGTTCCAGGACCCGGAAAGCATCGTCGCGAATCGTCCGCGAACTTTGGGCGTAACGTTACGAATGGCGTTCTAGGGCAATAGAAAATCGGCTTGGATGGCAGGCGTTGACAAGCTGCCAGAACTAAACAGCCTGGCGATTCAGGATCTTGCTAAAGACTATGGGATCAATGTTGCCACCGGAAACAACGCAGACGCTCTTGCCCGCCCTGGAATTGGAGGCAAGAGCGCCGGCGACCGATATCGCCCCCGCCCCTTCGACCACCACCCGGTTTTTCTCGAACAACAATCGCACTGCATCTGCTACTGCGGACACCGGTGATACCACCGTGTCATCCACCAGCTCGCTGATGAGGGGCCACATTTCCTCCAGCACCGTCAGACCACCGGCGCCAGATATAAAAGACGGTTTCATCGTCACGGGCACCGGTCGCCCCGCCTTAAATGCTGCGGTCGCAGGCGCCGCGGCATCGCTTTCCGCTGCCACTATTCGTGTGTCAGCGTTGATCGCACGGAAGGCAGATGAGACACCGCACGCGATGCCACCACCACCAAAAGGAACGAAGACCGTATCAACATCCGGCAATTGTTCTGCGATCTCAAGACCGATGGTGGCATTTCCTGCTAATGCTGCCGGGCTTCTGACGGCATCGATAAACAGACCCGGGCTGTCCGGATGATTGCCCGTTTTAATAATCTGCCACCATTGCTCGTAGTCGACCAACAGAACAGTCGCGCCAAACGACCGAATCACCTCGAGTTTCGCCGGCGGCGAGCTATCGGGAGCATAAACGGTCGCTGCCAGTCCAAGCTTGTTCGCCATCCAGGCCAGCCCGATACCGGCATTGCCGGAACTCGCCGTATAGACGCCTTTCTCCAGTTTGCTGGCGTCAGCAGTCAACATCGCGTAACCCAACGTGCGAGCTTTAAACGCACCGATGGGTTGAAGGTTTTCAAGTTTGAGAAATATCTCTCCAGGACCTTCGTAATCATTCAATTTGATCAAAGGTGTCCGAATGACGTACGGCGCAAGGGCATTGGCTGCTGCACGGATCTCATCTAACGTCGGAGCAATCAATGCGGCAGCGGGCATAAGCGAATCCTGAATAACGACAATGAATACGGTAGACCTTTTTTGTGACCTGATCAATAACGAGAATAAATATGAAGTGGCCTGCAGATAGAATTTCGCAAAGTTCGCCGAAGAGCTTTGGAATGTATGAGAAGGCGATGGTGTTAATGGCGGACGGCAAGGATGTCATTCATCTGGAAGTCGGTCGACCCAATTTCGATACGCCGTTGCACATAAAAGAAGCCGCCAAGAAATCACTGGACGAGGGCAATGTACACTACGGAGAATTCGCAGGTGAAACCAAACTCCGCACGGCCATCTGTGACAAATTACGATCGCTGAACAAGCTCGACGCATCTGTAAATGAGGTGCTGGTCACGAACGGTTTGACCCATGCGGCCTATGCGGTTTTCATGGCGGCGCTCGATGAGGGCGACGAGGTCATTCTTCTGGAGCCCTACTATCCGCAACACATTAACAAAATTGAACTGGCCGGTGGCGTCGTCGTAACCGCAAAACTCAACAGCGACGACAATTTCAGTATAGACAAAGCGGCGATCGAGGCGAAAATAACGCCCAGAACAAGAATGATCTGCGTTGTTAACCCCGCAAACCCGACTGGCCGGGTCTACACTAAAGACGAACTAACGATCATCGCCGACCTGGCCATTGAGCACGACTTGCTGGTGATCAGTGATGAAGTGTACGAACAGATCACTTACGACGGACACCTGCATATTAGTATCGCGTCACTGCCCGGCATGTGGGAACGCACATTCAGCATGTTTGCGTACACCAAAGCATTCGCGATGGACGGATGGCGGCTAGGTTATGTTGTCTGCCAGCAGAAATTCATGGCTGCATTGATGAAGATCACGGTTAATGATGTCGCTCACGTCAACGTCTTCATTCAGGAGGGTGCATACGCTGCGCTGACCGGACCGCAGGAGTGTCTTACGGAAATGCTGGCCGACGACGATCGTCGCAGACAATTGGTGTGTCAAAGGTTGAATGACATTCCCGGAATCGTCTGTCCGGCGCCGGAGGGTACGATCTACGCCTTTCCGGACGTCAGTTCATTTGGCAAACCCTGCTCGCAGATAGCGAACGAAATTCTGGAAGCGACTTACGTCGTAACAGAGGCCGGTACTTTCTACGGTCCTGCCGGCGAAGGTCATTTGCGAATTTGTTTCGGAGCCGAACCTTACGAAGTCATCGAAGTCGCGATGGACAGACTGCAAAAGTACTTTGCAACGTGAGTATCGATACCGAATTCAAACATGAAACGTGGTCTTCTGGCACGGCGTTTCTGCTTGCAGCGATTGGCGCGGCAATCGGACTCGGAAATCTCTGGCGCTTCCCGTTCATGGCGGGACAAAATGGCGGTGGCGCTTTTGTCCTCGTGTATCTCGGTTTCGTCATATTCTTGAGCGTGCCCATTATGATCGCGGAGCTTGCGATGGGACGTCGCGGCAAGGGCAGCGCGATATCCACCATGATAAAGCTCACGGAAGAGTCTGGCGGCCGGCGATCCTGGCACGTCATTGGCTGGCTCAGCATCGCCATACCCTTGATCGGTCTTAGTTTTTATAGTGTCGTCGCCGGTTGGTCTCTGGACTACATAGTCAAGGCGGCGGCCAATTCGTTTTCGCAATTTTCGCCCGATGATTCGCAGAATGCCTTCGACAGTTTGCTGGCCTCACCGTGGCGGCTGTTATTTTTTCACACTCTCTTTGTCGCATCCGCTGTGCTCGTTGTTGCGCGCGGCATTGGCAAGGGTATCGAGCTCATATCCAAAATCATGATGCCAGGATTGTTCCTGATACTTATTTTCCTGGCATTACATTCCATCTTTTATGCAGATATCGGGCGAGGCCTCAATTTTCTGTTTAATCCTGACTTCAGCAAGTTAACGACGAAAGTCGTATTTCTTGCGTTGGGACAAGCATTTTTCTCGGTGGCGATTGGTGTTGGGGTGTTAATTACCTACGGCGCGTACGTCCCGAAGAACGTTTCTCTGCCGAAAGCCGCATTGACAATCGCCCTGGCAGATGCGGCTGTCGCACTCCTGGCGGGAATCGTCATTTTTCCGCTGGTGTTCTCGCACGGGCTCGATCCTGCCGGCGGTCCCGGATTGATTTTTGTAACGCTGCCGATCGCGTTTGGCAATATGACTGGCGGCCATCTGGTCGGCCTTCTGTTTTTTATTCTATTGTTCTTCGCGGCCTTCACCAGCGTGATTGGCATGCTGGAGCCGGCGGTGTCCTGGCTTGAGGAACACAAGGGGATGTCCCGGCCACGCGTCACCATACTCGCTGGTGTCACTGGCTGGGTATTGGGGATCGCGGCGGCGCTGTCGTTTAACGTCTGGTCGGGAGTCAAAATGCCCGACACGTTCCCACTCGTCGAAGGCAAAGGCATATTCGAGATGCTCGATTTCCTTGTCTCCAACCTGCTAATACCGGCGAATGGCCTGCTCATTGCCTTGTTCGCCGGCTGGATAATGTCCCGGAAGGCAATTTGGGAAGAGCTTGGATTGCAGAACACGACGGTTTTCGCCTACGTGCGTTTCGTATTGCGGTTTGTCGCGCCGGTTGTTATCGGTATGATCTTCTATACCAGCCTTACCTGAACCGAACCCAACCACTCCCGCAAGAGGCAGACCATGTCGAAAACCGAACCGGGCGACTGGCAACAGCGCCAACTCGAAACGCTGGACGCCGCACGGCCTGATGCTGTCGCACAAAGAACATCAAAAGGCTTCAGAACCGCGCGGGAAAACTTGTCCGACCTGTGTGATGCGAACTCATTTACCGAATATGGACAGCTCGCCGTGGCCGCACAGCGACAGAGGCGATCCGCTGAAGAACTCAGGTCGAGGACTCCGGCGGACGGCATCATTACCGGTCTTGCTACCATCAATGCAGACCAGTTTGGGGCCAACGCGACAAAAACAGCCGTCATCATCAACGACTTTACAGTGCTTGCCGGAACGCAAGGGCACTTTCATCACAAGAAGCTCGATCGCATCCTGTCTGTCGCGCAAAAACAGCGACTGCCGGTCATCATGTACACCGAGGGCGGAGGAGGTCGGCCTGGCGACATCGATGTAACGACGGAGGCGACCGGCCTTACTGTGCCAACCTTCGCTGCCTGGGCATCGCTAAGTGGTGTCGTGCCTCGAATCGCCGTAAACAATGGCTATTGTTTCGCTGGCAATGCCGCTTTGTTTGGTTGTGCTGACATTACCATTGCGACTCGCTCCTCATGGATTGGCATGGCTGGCCCGGCGATGATCGAAGGCGGCGGTCTCGGGAAATTTTCTCCAAGTGAAATTGGCCCAACGGAATTGCAGTCGGCGAACGGCGTTGTCGACATTGTTGCTGAAGATGAGGCGGACGCGACTGCAATTGCCAAGAAGGTTCTTGGCTATTTTCAGGGCATCACGGATGATTGGAAAGCGGCAGACCAGGCATTTCTCGCCAGCAGCCTGCCAGAGAATCGTCGATTCAGTTACAAAGTTCGGGACATTATTAATACGATTGCAGACATTGGATCGTTCACCGAACTGCGACCCGGGTATGGCAGCGGAATTGTTACGGGCTTTATTCGTATCGAAGGCAAACCGATAGGACTTCTTGCGAACGACTGCAAAGTGCTGGCAGGTGCCATCGATGCGGCTGCCGCAGAAAAAGCCGGTCGGTTTTTGCGCCTGTGTGATGCGCATGATCTGCCACTGCTGTCTCTTTGCGATACGCCGGGATTCATGGTGGGTCCTGAGAGTGAATCGCAAGCAAGCGTTCGACGCATGTCACGCCTGTTTGTCGCCGGCGCCAGCGTACAGGTTCCCTGGGTATGTGTTGTTTTGCGCAAAGCATATGGACTCGGCGCGATGGCAATGAGTGGCGGCAGTCTGGCGCGCCCGGATTGCACGGTTTCCTGGCCACAAGGTGAATTCGGCGCCATGGGTCTTGAGGGTGCAGTGCATTTGGGATTCAAGAAAGAACTTGAGGCAGAAAAAGACGAGCGCAAGCGGCAGGCATTGTTCGACCAGTTGCTGGAGGACTTGTATACGAAAGGCAGCGCAGTGGAAGCGGCTGCGTTCGTCGAGATCGACGCAGTCATCGACCCCGTCAAAACAAGGCAAGTCATCCTCAGCGCTTTGCTTGCGGCGCGTCGCAAGGGCGAGCGCACAAATACTCGATTTGTAGACGTGTGGTGATGTTCCCGCGAGAGGACCGGATCTACAAATTTCCGGAGTAACTATTCTCGAATAACTGCCTGCAGTTCGCTTCCGTGAGTTTCACCGGATTGCCGGCCGCCGTTGGATCGACGAACGCCATCGCCGCTAGTTGATCGAAACGGTTGTCATCAATACCGGCTGCCTGCAGCGTATGCGGAATATCGAATTCCTTGCGAAGACTTAAGACCCATTCCATTACGGCATCGAACGAGGGATTGGCCAGTTCCAGGTAGGTGGCAAGACGAAGCATCGTTTTTTCGATGGCCTGACGATTAAACGCCAAAACATAGGGCATGAATATCGCATTACTCAATCCATGGTGCGTGTCGTATAGCGCGCCGAGCGGATGGGATAAAGCATGGATGCCACCCAGGCCTTTCTGAAACGCTGTAGCTCCCATGGAAGCCGCGGCCAACATCGCCGATCGCGCTTCGATGTCGCTGCCATCGCTCACAGCACGCTGCAAATTCAACTTCACCAGCCGCATTCCCTCCAAAGCGATGCCCTCCGCCATCGGGTGAAAACCGGGAGCGCACAATGCCTCTAAGCAATGTGCGAGCGCATCCATTCCGGTCCACGCTGTCAGGTTCGCGGGCAAACTGATCGTAAGCTCGGGGTCACTGATAACAATTTCCGGCATCATGCCCGGATGAAAGATCACTGTCTTGGTATGGGTTTTTTCGTTGCCGATGACCGCTGCGCGACCCACTTCGGAACCAGTGCCTGCCGTTGTCGGTACAGCGACGACAGGAAGCATTCCATCGACACTGGCGCGCTTCCAATTGTCTCCAATGTCGCCGAAGTCCCAGAGTGGCCGAGTTTGACCGGCCATGAATGCCACGGTCTTGCCGACATCCATAGCAGATCCGCCACCAAAGGCGATAACACCATCGTGGTTGCCCGCCTTTAGCATGGCCACCCCATCAAAAACATTCTGGTCTACAGGGTTGCTCTTGATATCGGCGAATATGGCGACGTCCAGCCCGACACTCGCGCAAGCGTACATTGCCTGTTGCACTATTGGCAGGTCGGCAAGACCCGGATCCGTGACGATCAATGGTCTGATCATGCCGACCGAGCGACATGCGTCCGCCAACTCAGAAATTCGGCCTGGACCGAATCGAATATTGGTGGGGTAGTTCCAGTTTGAATTCATATTCCTAATACTGCTCAAAACCACGCCTGACTTCGCGATCTGTCACTTCGCGATCGTGTTCGGACTGCTCCCATTCAGCGGTTCGCACATAGTGATCCACAACTTCGTCACCGAGCGCGGCACGCAACATTGCAGACCCCCGCATAGTCTCTGTTGCTTCGATCAAGGTCTTGGGAATCTCCCTGAGTTCGTCACCAAGGTATGCGTCACCTACAAAAGCTTCTTCCAGCGGCATCTTGTCTTTAATACCCGCAATACCCGCGGCGAGTAACGCCGAATACGCAAGATACGGATTGAGGTCCGCCCCGCCGATTCGACATTCAATGCGGATGGCCTTGCTGGACTCGCCGCACAGCCTGAATCCAGCGGTTCGATTGTCACGACTCCATATCGCTTTAGTCGGTGCGAAGGTGGCCGCCTGAAATCGCTTGTATGAATTGATGTAAGGCGCGAGAAACCAGGTTATCTCCCTTGCGTAGACCAGTTGGCCGGCGACGTAGTGCTGCATTAACTCAGACATTCCGAGCTCGGCGTCATTGTCCAGAAACAACGGCTGCTCGCCCTGCAAGTCCCACAAGCTCTGATGAATATGTGAAGAACTGCCGGCAAGCTGCGTATTCCACTTGGCCATGAAGGTAAGCGACTTGCCTTGCTGCCAGGCAATCTCCTTGCAGCCGTTTTTCAATATGGCGTGCCGATCTGCCATCTGCAGTGCATCCGAATAACGCACATTAATCTCTTCCTGACCCGGCCCCCACTCGCCCTTCGAGTTTTCCACCGGAATCTCCGCGCCTTCCAGACCGTTTCGAATAGCACGCATGACGCCCTCTTCCTTGGTGGTCTGGAAAATGTGGTAATCCTCGATGTAGTGGCCCGCTGTTGTCAGGTTCGCATACGATTTTTCACGAACCGAGTCGTAGCTCTCGTCGAATAGATAGAACTCAAGTTCGGATGCCATAAACGCCTGCAGCCCAAGCGATTCCATAACGGCAATCTGCTTGCGCAACATTGCTCTCGGCGAATGCGGAACCTCGGCATGGGTCTGGTGATTGATTACATCGCACAGCACCAGTGCAGTGCCATCGAGCCATGGCAACTTTCTAAGCGTGGACATATCCGGCTTGAGTGCGAAATCACCGTAGCCATTCTCCCAGCTCGACGACTCATAGCCGGGAACCAGCGCCATCGTAATGTCGTTTGCCAGCAGGTAATCGCAACTGTGGGTTTCTGCGTAACCGGAATCGATAAAGAAATTGGCGTGAAAACGCTTGCCGATCAACCTGCCCTGCATGTCGACAAAGCAGACCAGCACAGTATCGATCTCGCCCGCGGCACAGGCCTTTTCAAAGTCTTTGATCTTCATAACTCGTCCTCGGCGCGATGGTGCATGGCGAACTCCTCTTCCGGCGAGAGAATCAGTCGATGTCTCCCGATTAACGCAAAGTATAGAATTCCTGCGGCAAACCAGATAGCGACTCCGATGACACCGGCCCGATAGGTGCTGTCGCTCAACTGATAAAATATCGTCACGAGCGCAATGACAACGGTTATCCATGCACCCGGATTGCCAAACGGACTCCTGTAAGGCCTTGCCATGTGTGCGTGGTGCTTGCGCAGCAAGATAAATGACAGCCCTTGCGCAACATACGAACACATTGCACCGAATACGGCCATGTTAAGCAACGTGCCGCCGATGATGGCCGAGCCGGACTCCGCACCCATTGACAGAAAAATGACGAGCATGATCACCAAACCGACGATAGCGCCGAAAATCATCGCGACATACGGTGTCTTGCGGGTGCCATGGGTTACGGACAGAAAGGTCGGAAAATAACCGGCTCGCGACAACGAGAATATCTGCCGGCCCTGAGCAAAAATGATGGTGTGAAAACTGGAGATCAGACCAACGATCGCGACCAGGGCAAGTACCTTTGCAGTGCTGCTGTCAAACAAGGCCTTGAACCCATCAAGCAATGGTTCGCCGGACTGTCCCAACGCGTACGAGCCGACGCCAGGCAAGGAAGGATTGAGCAGGAGAATCAGAAACGCCGAAACCAGCAACGTGCACATGCCGAGAATAATGCCTCTTGGCATGTCCCGCTTCGGGTCGACCGATTCTTCTGCCGCCAACGGCAATTGTTCGATGGCGAGAAACAGCCACACCGCAAATGGCAGGGCTGCGAACGCACCGCCCCAGCCCATCGGTAAGAACGACCCGTGACCGCCAGCCAACTCTGAGCCATCCGTGTCAATGTTCAATGCCCAACGTCCAAATTCGAACTCCGGAATGGCCATTACCCAGAAGGTCATCAATACGGCAAGCGCGGCCAGCGTGACGACCAGTGTCACTTTGAATGAGAGTTCGACGCCGACGATATTGAGTCCGACAAAAATAATATAGCCACCGACCCACCACACGGGCTGGAACGCCGCACCGGTATCGAAAATGCCGGTCAAATACGAGCCGATGAAAAAAACAATGACCGCCGGCGTGAGGATGTATTCTACATTCTCGCAAAGGCCGGTGATGAAACCGCCCCAGGGACCCATCGCCGTTCGCGCAAATGAATAGGCGGCACCGGTATGCGGCAACGCCGGTGACATCTCCGCGATGGAAAACGTCAACCCGATATACATGATCGCGATGATGACCGTCGCAACGAACATGCCGCCCCAGCCACCGGACGCAAGGCCGATATTCCATCCTGAGTAATGTCCGGAAATAACGGCCCCCACGCCCAGCGCCCACAGTGACCAGACGCCAGCGTATTTCTGCAGTACTCGCTTCGAGAAGTAGTCATCGCCGGCACGCGTGTAATGCACGCCTCGTGGTTCTTTGTCCATATTCGCCTAATTACTTGTTCTGATTATTGTTTTGAATGAATTCAACGATACAACTGACCCAGCATATCAGCCTGCAATTCCGATTACGATTGCATTCACTTGCAAGGGCCATTACCCATGGCTACTGTATCGGGTCCCCGTAGCGGGATCATCTTAAGGAGAGCTCCATGGTACTTCGTCTCGTCGCTTTATTGCCGACGCTATTGTTGTTTGCAGCGTGCACATCGGATAACAGCGCGCCCGATGCGCAATCTGGTGATAAATACCAAACGCAAATTCGCTGGACCAGCTATGGCATACCGCATGTTAAGGCTAATGATTGGGGAAGCCTTGGTTATGGCTTTGCTTATGCGACAGCAACTGACCTGGTGTGTGTCATTGCCGAGGACCTGGTGATGGTCAACGGTAACCTGGCGAAGTTCATGGGTCCCGAAAACGGCAACATCGCCAGCGACGTGTTTCATCGTGCGCTGTTAACGAAGGAAAGACTGCAAAGATTCGCGATTGCTCAATCCAGTGAGCTCAACGAATATGCAGAAGGCTACGTTGCAGGCTACAACCGCTTCTTGAGCGATCACAAGGACAATCTGCCTGCCTCATGCAATGGCAAGCCCTGGATTCGTGACATGCATTCGGCAGACGTCGCTCGTTTGACCGTCGGCGTTGCAATTCGCTACGGAATCGGGCGATTCAAAAGCGACATGAACCGGGCAAAGCCGCCAGGCGAAACAGTTGCCGCGGGCAACACCACATTCGGATTTCAAGCCGGGCTTGGAAGCAATGCCGTTGCATTCGGCAAGGCGCTGACGGAGTCGGGGCGCGGCATTTTGTTGGGCAATCCTCATTATCCGTGGCATGGGTCGTCACGTTTTCACATGATTCATACTACGATTCCAGGCGTAATTGACACCATGGGCGTAAGTCTGGCCACGACCAATGCCGTGTCGCTGGGCTTCAATAAAGACATTGCGTGGACACATACCGTTTCAACCGCATTGCGTTCGACGGTTTATGAACTCGTATTGAATCCTGACAATCCGCTCGAATACCGCTATGGCGAAGACTACAAACCCATTGAATCGCGTACCGTATCAGTCGATGTGTTAAAGCCTGATGGCGAAATAATATCGGAAGAACACACCATCTATTCCACACATTACGGACCGGTCGTCGTCAGCGACCAATTGCCCTGGACGAATACCACAGCCTATGCGATCCGCGACGCCGTGATCGACAACACAGCCGGAACGGCCACATACGCTGCATTGAGTGTTGCCAAAACGATCGACGACGTCGAAGCCGCTATTAGTATGCAGGGCGTTTACTGGACGAACACGATAGCAACCGATCGCCACGGCACGGCATTTTACGCGGACATATCGACGACACCGAACGTGGACGCCGCGCTGCTGGAGGAGTGCAGAATTACGAGTGATTCGATTCCTGCCTTTGTGGTTGTGCTGGACGGTTCGAAAGAAGCGTGCGAATGGAAGTCCGACCCGCGAAGCAAAGTAGCGGGCGCGCTGCCTGCTGATGACATGCCGCGTATCAGGCGTGACGACTACGTTACCAATTCGAACGACAGCTACTGGCTGGCGAATCCGGCCGCTCCGCTGGAGGGCTACTCACCCATCATCGGCCCGGAGAAAACCGCGCGCACGATTCGTACCCGCGCAGGACTTAATTTTGTTCGTGAGCTATTGGCGGACGGCAAGAAACTGACTGCTGACGACATGCGCGGCATCTTGTACAGCCATCGAAACTTCGGCGCTGAATTATTACTGGATGACGTATTGAAAGTATGTGAAGACAACTCGACGGTAGAAACCTCTGATGACCAGACGATTGATATTGGATCCGCTTGTTCGATTCTCTCGTCATGGGACAGAACCGCAAACATTGAAAGCGTCGGCAATCATATCTGGACTGAATTCTGGCGACGTGTGGGTACAACGCAGAACCTATTCATCAACCCGTTCGATCCGACTGATCCGGTCAATACGCCAAATGGAATAAACGTGGCCGATCCGGAAGTGACAACGGCAGTTCGACGGGCACTGGCGGAAACGGTTATTGCACTTGACGAGGCCGGTGTAGCACTGGACGCTCGTTGGGGAGACATTCAGTTCGCACAACGCAACGGCAAGAAGATACCCATACCCGGAGGCCAGGGCTGGGCCGGTATGTTCAGCATGATCGTCGCCAATCTGACGAAGGACAAGGGCTACAACCCGATCCTGCACGGCAACAGCTACATCCAGGTCATCACCTGGGACAAAGAGGGCAATCTGGAGGCGGGCGGAATTCTGACCTACTCGCAATCACCGGAAGCCGACTCAGACCATTACTCCGACCTGACGGAAGTTTACTCTCGCGGTGAGTGGATTGACTTCCCGTTTACGGAAAGCGAGATCCTGGCCGATCCTGAGCTAACGACGCTGACCTTAATCGAATAAGGTGTTGAGTTTAATCGCGCCTGTAGAGGCACTCCAACAGGCCTTGTTGGAGTGCCCCTACAGGCGCGATTTTTTATCTGGACGGCTTGAACAGGCGCAGTCGATTTGCGTTGCTGACGACTGTCACCGACGACATCGCCATGGCCCCGCCTGCAATCATCGGATTCAATAGCAGTCCGATAATCGGATACAACACACCCGCCGCAATCGGAATGCCAAGTGAGTTGTAGATAAACGCACCAAACAAATTCTGCTTTATGTTGCGCACAGTGGCTTTCGATATTTCAATCGCATCGACGACGCCGTGCAATGAACCACGCATCAGGGTGATATCCGCGCTTTCTATAGCAACGTCGGTACCGGTTCCGATCGCAAAACCGACATCAGCCCGTGCCAGTGCGGGAGCATCGTTGATACCGTCGCCAACCATGCCAACAAGGGCACCCTGACTCTGCAATTCCGCCACTTTGTCTGCCTTATCCTGCGGCAGCACATCGGCGATTACGTCATCAATGCCAACTTCGCGCGCGACCGCTTCGGCGGTAATAGCGTTATCACCCGTCAGCAATACCACTTTCAAACCGGCGTCATGCATGCGCTGAATGGCTTCCCTGGCATCCCGCTTGATCGCGTCAGAGACGCTGATAATTCCCGCGAACTCGTTATCGACAGCCATATACATGGGAGTCTGCGCCTGTTGCCGCGCTGCAAGAGCTTCGGCATCGAGTATTGCGACATCAATATCGTTATCGTCCATGAGCTTGCGATTGCCCAGCAAGACCCTCTTGCCATCTACCAACGCTTCGACGCCGTGCCCCGCGATGGCAGCGAACTGATTGACATCCAGAAATTCGGATTTGTCCTTCACTGCCGACACGATCGCTTCTGCCAGGGGATGTTCCGATCCCTGCTCAATAGTACCGGCCCAAAGCAGTAACTTTTCTTTTCTCCAGTCACCAACGGGGAAAACTTCTGTTACGCCGGGCCTGCCTTCGGTGACAGTACCGGTCTTGTCCAGAATAATGGTGTCCAGCCTGCCGGCTTGTTGCAACGCGTCGCCATTGCGAATGAGCGTGCCAAATTCGGCCGCTTTACCGACACCGACCATGATCGAGATCGGCGTTGCCAGACCCAATGCGCATGGACAAGCGATGATCAACACGGTCATGGCCGTGACGATCGCAAAACTCATCGCCTCGCTGCCGTTACCGTAATTCAGCCACACGAAGAACGTGATTACTGAAATTATCATGACGACAGGAACGAAAATGGCAGACACCTTGTCGACCAGACGGCCGATCGCTGGTTTCGATGCCTGCGCCGTGCGCACCATTTCAATGATGCGCGATAATGCGGTGTCCTTGCCGATTCGCTCCGCCTTGAACAAAAACATCCCCAGCTTGTTAATCGTTCCGGCAGAAATCTCATCGCCCGTTTTCTTTTGCACAGGAACAGGCTCGCCGGTCAACATGGACTCATCGATGGAGGAGTGACCCTCGATGATTACGCCATCAACCGCAATGCGCTCACCCGGGCGTACGCGAAGCGTTTCGCCCAGGCCGACATCTTCGATAGGAATGTCTTTTTCAATGCCCTCGCGTATCACTCTCGCCGTCTTCGCCTGCAGTCCGATGAGTCGCTTGATGGCCTCGGACGTCTTGCCGCGGGCACGCATCTCCAGCGCAGAACCGAAATTGATCAACGCCAGTATTATCGCCGCCGCCTCGAAATAGGCGTGTTGAGCCATCGCCGGTACGAGATCCGGATCGGCGACGATGAACATGGAATACAACCACGCCGTTCCGGTTCCAAGTGCGATCAGCGTGTCCATGTTGGCACTGCCGTTTTTGGCCGATTTCCATGCGCCAGTGAAAAAGTGGCCACCGGAATAGACCAACACGACAGCTGTGATCAGCCCGACAGCGAGCCAGAATATCTGCCCTGCCCCATCTGCGAGCCCCGGAAGCATACCTGCCATACCCAATACAAATTGTGGAATACCGACAACTGCCGCGAACGCGGCCTTCTTTATCAAGGCATGATATTGGGCCGTCTCGGCTGCTTCCTTCTCTGCCTCATCTTCCGCACCTTTCAATTCCGCTGCGTCGTAGCCTGAAGATCGTATGGCCTCAATCAGCAATTGTGCCGAAACCGACCCTTCGATCGTCGCAGTATGTTCGGCAAAATTAACGTTAGCGAGCGACACGCCGGCGACACCATTGAGTGCTTTTTCGACGGTTGAGACGCAACCTGCGCAACTCATTCCTGAAACTGATAGGCGGACGATAGTAGTCATTGCAGAAACGCTGTCCAGATCTGGCGGTGCCGGGCGAACAGTTTATCGCTATAACGGCAGAGCCGTGGAATATTTTACTCGCCGCAAGGCAAACGTGGAGCTCGCCGAACGCACTGCGGGATGGTGCAGTATTTGCGCGTTGATGAACTGGTTGTAGGCATCCATATCCCGTACGACAACCTGCAAGACATAGTCGCGCTCTCCGGATACGGAATAGCACTCGGTTACTTCCGGTAGTGACTGTACGTGCGCCTCGAAGCTGTCGCGATTGGCATCCGTGTGCTCGACCATTGCGACCGCCAGCAGGACATGAATCTGGAAACCGAGCTTCCTGGGGTTCAACAGAGCCACCTGCTTCTCGATTACGCCACTTTCCTCGAAATCTCTTATGCGGCGCCAGCAGGATGTACGGGACATCCCGGCGAGATCGGCCAGCTCACTCTGACTCAGGCTCATATCACGCTGCAGCGCGTTCAATAATCGGTGGTCCGCTCTGGAAAGCTGCATTTTACGATTGTTTCCTCTTTTTTCACTATTTGGAATAACTGTTTCCAATCCTAGCATTATTTGACGAATACTGGACAAAATGAGCGAAATTTTGGCGCATAATGTGGAAAATATTTTGCGTTTACAGAGGATAGATCAATGGGCGATTTGTATGAAAATCCAATTGGGCTAAACGGCTTCGAGTTCGTCGAATTCGCCTCGCCGACGCCGGGCGTACTGGAACCGGTCTTCGACTTGCTGGGATTTTCTCCGGTAGCACGACACCGGTCCAAGAACGTGACGCTTTATCGCCAGGGCGATATCAATTTCATCCTGAATGAAGAGCCCGGCAGTCACGCCTCGTTCTTTGCCCAGGAACACGGCGCTTGCGCAAGTGGCATGGCTTTTCGAGTGAAAGACGCGCACCAGGCCTACTCAAAAGTAATCGAGCTGGGCGCGCAGCCTCTTGATATTCCCACGGGCCCGATGGAGTTGCGTTTGCCCGCGATCAAGGGCATCGGCGGCGCACCTTTGTATCTCATCGATCGATACACACCAGGAAACACGATCTACGATATTGATTTTGAATTTTTCGATGGCGTGGATCGTAATCCGGTCGGTTGTGGATTCACAGAGATCGATCACCTTACACACAATGTCTATCGTGGACGTATGGAGTATTGGGCAGACTTTTATGAATCTCTTTTCAACTTCCGCGAGATTCGATATTTCGACATCAAGGGCGAATACACGGGACTGCTTTCGAAAGCATTGACCGCACCGGATGGAAAAATCCGCATACCGCTGAATGAAGACGCTTCGAAAGGTGGCAAAGGTCAGATCGAAGAATTCCTGATGGAGTACAATGGCGAGGGCATTCAGCACATCGCACTGATATGCGACGACTTGTTTGCCTGTTGCGATCGCCTGAAAGCCAACGGCCTTAAGTTTATGGCTGCGCCGCCGGAGGCATACTATGAGATGCTTGAAGAGCGGCTCCCGGGTCATGGCGAGAGTGTTGAGGACCTGCAGTCGCGTGGCATTTTGCTTGATGGATCAACAGGAGATGGCGACCCCCGATTGCTGTTGCAGATTTTCTCGGCGAACATGGTCGGTCCTGTATTCTTCGAGTTCATACAACGCAAAAAAGACGAGGGCTTCGGTGAAGGTAACTTCAGCGCGTTGTTCAAGTCAATTGAACGAGATCAGCTGGCCAGAGGTGTCATCGGCGACGGCGACTCGGCCTAAGAGGTAGTTATGGTAGACATCAAACGAATACATCATGTGGCCTACCGCTGCAACGATGCCAAAGAGACCGTTGATTTTTACCAGCGCGTTCTTGGTATGGAGTTTCAGGTCGCTTTTTCTGAGGACAAGGTACCGTCGACTAAAGAACCGAACCCCTATATGCATGTGTTCCTTGATGCCGGCATGGGTAACGTCCTGGCATTTTTCGAGTTGCCCACGCAGGAGCCTATGGGTCGCGACGAAAACACACCGAAATGGGTACAACACATTGCATTTGAAGTCGAAGACTTCGCAACACTGGAGGCTGCAAAGAAGCATATCGAATCTGAAGGTGTCGACGTGCTTGGCCCCACGAACCACGGCATCTTTCAGTCCATCTATTTTTTCGACCCGAATGGACACCGGCTTGAACTGGTCGCGAATACGCGAACTGACGAGCAAGTTGCGGAGCTGCGACGGGTAGCCCCGGCAATGCTGGAAGAGTGGAGCCGCACGAAAAAAGCGCCTCGGCACGCGGCATGGCTACATGAGCTGGAGTTTACTGGCGAGTAGCGCCGCGCCTGCCCGCCCCGTTCGAAAGCTCGAACGCACAATGTGCGGCACCGAGAAGGCCCGGTTCATCGTGAGTTATCAGCCGCGTTGGAATTTTCTCCATCAAGGCGCGATGCTGACCTTTGTTTTCGAACCCACTGCGAAAGCGGCTGTTTGCGAGAATGGTTGGATAACGCTTCGCGATGCCACCAGCAATATAAACGCCATCAAAGGTACTCATCGAAATGGCCACATTGCCAGCGACCTGCCCCAGTAGTTCGAAAAATAACTGCACCGCTTCGTCGGCCCTTTTATCGCCGTTTTTTTCGGCTCTTCTGAAGATTTCCAACGCAGATAGCTGGGTTTGCTTTTCGCCATGAATTCTCGTCAGCGCCCAGTAAATGTTCTCTATGCCGGGCCCGGATACCAGGCGCTCATAAGAGACCCTGTCATATTTTTCCATTAGTACCGTCAGCACATCGAGCTGCACCTGCGATTCCGGCGCAAAGCTCATATGTCCACCCTCGCCTGTAATGGGAACCAGGATTCCTTCTCGTTTGTACAGCGCCGCGTAACCGAGTCCGGTGCCGGGACCGACAATGCCAAATGCATATCGTTGAGTGTCAACAGTCCTCGTTTCCGGCAAGCCCAACGGTACGCTGTCGCCTTCCTTTAGATACGGTATGGAAAACGCGATCGCTTCGAAATCATTCAGTAGTTTGACGCTGGTATTAGAAAACTTACTGGCAATCTCAGCCGCATCAATGGTCCAGTTGTTGTTCGTTAGACGGACGACATTGTCGATCACCGGGCCAGCCGCTGCAAGACAGATAACATCAGGCTCGGACGAGCCGAGTTCTTCCACATAAGCGCGTAAAGCCAGATCTGCAGTATCGAAATCGGCGCAGGCAAAGGTTTTTTGCCTGGAAAAACCGGGCGCGCGGGAGTCCGCCAGAGCAAACCGTGCGTTCGTCCCCCCAATGTCACCAATCAACAGGCAGCCTTCGTTCATTCGTCTTTTCCGGTTTCAGAAACCAGTGGCGTGATAATAACGCGTTGCATATTAGCAAGAAATCTCTGACCATTGGGCCAGCACGCGTATTCGCTACGAGATGCACCCAGGGGGAAGCAACATGCTGCATATCGCAATCGCCGCAGGGCTGTTACTGGGTTTAATCGTCGGACTCACCGCATCGGCGACCGGCAACGAGACGCTATTGGCCATTGCCAATGGATCTGCGCCCTTTGGCACTATCTTCATTAATGCGATCAGGATGGTGGTACTCCCGCTCATCATGACCGTCATTTTCACCAGCATTGCAAGACTCGGTGATCCGCGGAAACTTGGCCGCATCGGTGGCATGACGCTTGCGTTTTACTGGGTGACACTGATCCCGGCAATCATCATCGGCATGGCTGCGATGAAAATTGGCCTGCAGTTTTCGCCGACTATCAACATGCCATCTGCCGATGTTGCGGATATGCCGCCGTTACCCGGCATCGTCGATTTCCTGGTAAGCCTGGTGCCTGCCAACCCGTTTGCGGCGGCAAGCTCCGGTGCGATATTGCCGGTCATCGTATTCACCGCCTTGGTTGCGGCAGCAACCGGCACTCTCGCGGCAGACCGACGTGAGCGTCTGATTACACTGGCAGATGACGCCTCGCAGGCGTTGATGAAGCTCGTCTGGTGGATTCTCTACATCGCCCCAATCGGCGTATTCGGCCTGGCGGCCCCAGTCATCGCAAAACTCGGCTGGGACCTGGTCATTAGTCTCGGTGTATTTATCGTCAGCGTATTCTCAGGATTGCTGGTACTGGTAATCGTCATGTTCATACCGCTGCTGTATTTCGTGGCGAAGATCGGCCCGGCCCGTTTCTTTTCCAGCACGTTTGGTGCGGCGTCAATCGCGTTTTCGACCACCAGCACAGCAGCAGCAATTCCCGTTTCACTCGAAGAAACTACGAAGAAGCTGAAAGTATCGGAGTCAATCGCGGATCTATTGATACCGCTGGGCGCGTCGATGTACCGGCCCGGCAGCGCGCTATTTCAGGGCGCTGCAATCGTGTTCCTGGCGCACCTCTACGGCGTGCCCATTCCCGCCGCAGCCATTAGTGCCGCAATTCTTGCTACGTTCCTCGTATCATTGACCGTGGCCCCGGTGCCATCCTCGGGCGTCGTCACCATGATGCCAGCACTTGAAGCCGTTGGCGTGCCTGTCGCAGGCCTGTCTTTTCTGCTCGGCATTGACCGGATTCCGGATATGATGCGAAGTGCGGTTAACGTATTGGGCCAGATCATGACCGCCGTTCTGGTGGACCGCTGGACCGGCGATAAAACAGAATAGTCGCAACTGATCGCCAGCCTGCGAGAATCAAGTTAAAGTGAGTCAATATTGCAACCCTGCATGGAGTATTCGATGAAAACACGACACCTGTTGGCTATTACCGTTTCACTCTTCACGTGTTCCAGTGCGTTCGCTGACTGGACTCTAGACAATACGAATTCCAGCGTGAATTTCGTGTCAACCAAAGCTATCGATATTGCAGAGCTGCATCACTTCTTGCAGCTGGTTGGCCGCGTATCTGACAACGGCAAAGCGGTGCTTACTATTGAATTGGCAAGCGTCGAGACCGGCATTCCAATTCGCAATGAACGGATGCTGGAAATGTTGTTTGAAACCCGGAAGTTTCCGTTGGCGACGGTGCGCTCGAAGATCGATATGGACATCGTAAATGCCATTGCAACGGGAGCCAGCCAGAATATGGCAATCGAGTTGGAGCTTGATCTTCATGGTGTTCGGGTCGATATTGCTGCGAACGTCGTCGTCGTAAAACTGGATGACAAAACGCTGATGGTAAGCAGTGCTGGTCCGGTAATCCTGAATGCATCGACTGTCGAACTATCCGAAGGAATAGAGGCTTTGCGCGAGGTAGCCAGCCTGCCAAGCGTAGGCAATGCTGTACCTGTTTCTTTCATCCTGACGTTCAAACAGACAGAGTAAGCGGAGGCCCTGCTGACACTCTTTTCGGTACGACTCACACATTCGAGATCGCAATGAAAAAAATAACAATAGTCCTGGCCTGCGTTTTGTTCTCTACGACTACGTATGCAGCACCAGACCGCAATTCTGAACACGCTCGAAAGACGCTGG
>SMVB01442200.1_pt1 | contig 32591 bp, 30 predicted proteins | sample 2456461 | NCBI WGS metagenome assembly SMVB01 (sample SAMN11095934, study PRJNA526329) | marine sediment metagenome | biome: Marine sediment; feature: Surficial sediment; material: Deep marine sediment; isolation source: Hadal surficial sediment | place: Pacific Ocean | collected 2014-05 | depth... | reverse complement strand
TCCAAGGAGTTGGACCAGGGCCTGGCGGAGACCGCGGCGGAATTTAACAGTGAAGTTGCGCCCACTGTACTGGAGGTCGATGGTACAGTTTTTCGCCTCAGCGGTGGTCTGGATGCGCAATACGCCCAGTGGCGAGAAATACTCCGGTCAATTTTTACCCTGGAAACCGGCTTGCCCGCTGTGGCGCATTAGGCGAAAATTAAGGTAATTTTTGTTATTCCATTCACATGAGGCAATGTTGTGACCGCAAAAAAAGATGATGAAGACAATTTGGATAGCGAGACGAGTTCAGGCTCATTGTTGAGTTCCCTGATGAAGATCACTGGCCAGGTTGCCGGCAGTACGCTGGAATTGGCGCGCAGCACTGCGACCATGACGGCGATGTTTGGTGAAAACTGGCTGCGCAGTGCGCTGCTCAGTTCGATGGAGCCCGAGCGACTGGAGGCGATGGCTGAGGCTGGACATTTTCTCAAGGATGCTCGTGAGATGGCCGGTTTGTCCATGAAAGAGGTGGCCGACAGTCTGGGGCTATCCGATAACAGTGTGCTGGAGGAGGTAGAGGGCGGCCAGCGCATCATGCCTCTCGACCTGATGTTGCGCACCGCCTCATTGCTGGCCAGGCATGATCCAATTCCATTTTTGATCAAATTTATGCGCACCTATAACCCCGCGCTGGAGCGCAGGCTGGAACAATGGGGCGTACTGAGTTTGCCCAAGCACTTCGAACGGGAGCGTCGCTTTGTCAATATCTATCGCCAACACGATGCGTTGCGAGACTTGAGCGATGAGGAACATGAGCGATTCATTGAGTATATGAACAGTTCTACCGAGCTGGTACTGGATGTGATGCTCAAAGAAAAGGCGGCCGCTGGCCGGGTTAAACCCAAGGTGAAGGCAAAAACGGCACGGCCACGCAAAACAGTCAAAAAGAATGCGCCCCGACGAGCTCCCGCGAGCAAAAAATCTTGAAGCAGGCCGTGGAGCATCAATGGTTCGCCAGTTGTCCCAAGGGTCTGGAGGCGTTACTGGCCGAGGAGTTGCAAGACCTGGGCGCCGACGCCACCCGCGAAACTGTCGCGGGGGTCTACTTTAACGCTGCGCTGGCCGTTGCCTATCGCACCTGTTTGTGGTCGCGGCTGGCCAACCGCATTTTGATGCCCATTCATCGTTTTGAAGTAGGCGACGCAGATTCTCTTTATAGCGGACTGCAGAGCATACAGTGGGGTGATTACTTTGGCGTCAAACAGAATTTCGCCATAGACTTCTCCGGTCAGAACCAGGAGATACGAAACACTCAGTTCGGCGCTCAGCGGACCAAGGACGCTATAGTCGATTGGTTTAAAGCCGACTGCGGAGAGCGCCCCAACGTACAGAAACGCGACCCCGATATTCGAATTAACGTTCGCCTGGCAAAATCGCGGGCCGTGGTCGCGCTGGATTTTTCCGGTGGCAGTTTGCATCGAAGAGGCTATCGCCTGCAGGCGGGAGAGGCCCCGCTCAAGGAAAATCTCGCCGCCGCGATCTTATTGCGAGCCAACTGGCCCGATATCGCAGCGCGCGGTGGAGCATTGATCGATCCCATGTGCGGTTCCGCCACGCTGCTGTTGGAGGGGGCCATGATGAGCGCGGATATTGCGCCGGGTTTGGCCCGGGCGAAATTTGGTTTTGAGTCGTGGAAGGGCCACAATCAGGATCAGTGGGCAGCCATAGTGAAGGATGCTCAGGCGCGCGCCCAGCGGGGCAGGGTAGCGCAATTGCCGGAGATTCGCGGCTACGACGCAGACCCAAAAGTTATTCGTCTGGCCCAGGAGAACATTGCACGAATTGGGCTGGAAAAAGTGGTTCGAGTCAGCGCCAGGCCGTTGGCGGAGCTGCAGAAACCAAGCCATAAACCGCTGCCGCTGGGATTGCTTATATGCAATCCGCCCTATGGCGAACGTATGGGAGAGACAAACAGCCTGCGCTATCTCTACCGCCAGCTTGGGGAGGTCATGCTGGGCGAATTTAGTGGCTGGCAGGGGGCGGTTTTCACCTCGGATATCGAGTTGGGTAAAGCCACTGGCCTGCGCAGCTACAAACGTTATGCGCTGTTTAACGGGGCTATAGCCTCGAATTTGTTTCTGTTCGACCTCACCGATAACCGCTTGCGCGGCGCAGAGATTTCCCGGGAAGAGACCGGCGAGCAAAACGGCGAGTTATCAGCAGGGGCGCAGATGTTCGCCAATCGTATTCGCAAGAACAAAAAGCGCCTGGCGCGCTGGGTCAAACGGGACAACATCGATTGTTATCGTCTGTATGACGCAGACATGCCCGAGTATGCGGTCGCGGTGGATGTCTACGGCGATAATTTACATGTCGCCGAATATAGGGCACCCCCGGGCGTGGACGTCGATGCCGCCAGCCGCCGCCTGGCAGAAGTGAAAGCTGCGCTGCCGGGGGCTTTGGATATAGCCCCCGAGGCGATAAGTTACAAACGACGAGAGCGGCAGAGAGGCTTAAAACAATATGAAAAGGAAGATAATCGCGGCGAGTTAATCAGTGTGCGAGAGGGCCAGGCGCGGCTGTTGGTTAATCTCCACGACTATCTCGATACCGGTTTATTTCTCGACCATCGGCCGCTGCGTTTACGCATCGCCGGGGAGGCCAAGGGGAAAGATTTCCTCAATTTATTTTGCTACACCGGCACCGCCACGGTGCACGCGGTCCTGGGCGGGTCGCGCTCCACGACCAGTGTCGATATGTCGAATACCTATTTGGCCTGGCTGCGTAAAAACCTGGCGCACAATGGGCTGGGCGAAAGCAACAACTTGATGGTGAAGGAAAATTGTATGAGCTGGTTGGCCGGGGCGGGGCAGCACTACGACTTGATTTTGTTGGACCCCCCGTCTTTTTCCAATTCCAGCAGCATGGAGAATTCCTTCGATGTGCAACGTGACCACCTGTCGCTGGTCCAGGCGACGATGGCGGTGTTGCGCCCCGGGGGCGCGCTCTATTTTTCCAATAATCGTCGCGGTTTCACCCTGGACGAGGCCCTGCTGGCGCTCTACCACTGCGAAGACATAAGCCGGCAGACTCTGGATCCTGACTTTCAACGCAATGCCAGGATTCATTGTTGCTGGCGTATTGCGCACCAGGGCTGATTGATAATAGCAGGGCCTGGTCAGCTTTCATCGCCTTCATAACGCTTGAAAAATTAGGAAACCAATGGGTTTTGCTGAGCTCTAGGGTTAGCGCCTGCAAACAATGGTGGCTGATGTTATTCACATAGGAGGTGGCCGCGCAGTTGCTGCGGGATCTCTGGCTAGTATTCTAGAAAATACTTTATTAATATAATATAAGAGTATGATATTAGACGATTAATAACTGCGAATATTAAGGAGACTATAGGCTATCACGGCCCACACTTGATTTTGTCCAGGTCCGGGGCAAGCAGCTGTCCCCACAGTTATCCACAGATCGACCTGTGGATAACTATTTTTGAGCGGGCGTTCTGGGCCCGTGGGCTTGCTGTAAACTCGATATCCCTGTTTCAACTATTTAGAAGCTAGCCTGATCATGAAGTCTCTGCTTATCGTCTATCACAGCCAAAGTGGGTCGAGTGCTAAATTAGCCAGAGCGGCCAATCGCGGAGCGAGTGCAGAGGCGGGTCTGCAGGTAACAGCGTTGCGCGCCTGGGATGCTGGCACGGAAGACCTGGCACAGGCCGATGGCCTGCTAATCGTCGCCGCGGAGAATTCCGGGGCCCTCTGTGGGGGGATGAAGGACTTTCTTGACCGCACTTTCTATCCCGCTATCGAAAGGGGATTGGTCTTGCCCTATGCACTGCTTTTAAGTGCGGGTAACGATGGCCGCGGCGCGCGGCGCGAGGTGCAGCGTATTATGTCGGGCTACCCTTTTCCTGCGGCCACGGAGCCCGTAATATTGCGTGGTGAAGTTGTCCCGGCCCACCTGGCAGCAAGTGAAGAACTGGGGCAGGCATTTGCCACGGGGCTCGCCATGGGGATTTTCTGAGGATATGAACTAGTTATGGAACAGAACGAACAAGCGCAGGAGCAAGACTCCATTCCCAACGGATTCAAGCGCTTGCCACTGGGGCGGGGGTTTACCGATGCCATTCAGCCTTGCTATCACAAAATGGCGGACGGTGGCGTTACGCTGGGGCTTCGCGTTGAGCAGCAGCATTGCAATATGTTGGGAATATGTCATGGCGGCGTATTAATGACGCTGGCAGATATTGCCGCGGCCTCGGGTGTGAACATGGCCTGCGGCAAGAAAGGGGGTAGCCCAACGATTAATTTAAGCGTGGATTTTATTTCCGCGGGGCGTCTCGGGCAGTGGTTGCAAGCGGACATCACCCACACTACGGTAAAACGGCGATTCGGTTTTTGCAGTGGTGCGATCAATAGTAGCGCGGGCATTGTCGCCCGCTTTAACGGTACTTTCTATCTGCCCGATCACGACGGCATGAGAAAAACCGAAAAACGCACGGAAGGGATTTTAGGGGCTCCCTAGGCAACTAGCGAGCTGTCAGTACCTCGATAAAAACGCGCGCAGCGCGCGAGAGGCTGCGATCCCGGTGATACACCAGGCCCAGTGTGCGTTCAATGGCGATATCCTCAACTGCCAACGCGATCAGGGACGCATCCTTCATGCTCCTTGGCAGTACCGTCCAGCCCAGCCCCACCGAGGTCATCATCCGGATGGTTTCCAGGTAATTGGTCGCCATGGAGACCTGCAGGCTTAGCGCGTGCTCATCGAACAGGCGTTTTACGATTTGGCCGGTGTAGGTATTAAGGCCGGGCAGGATAGCGGGGCATTGGCTCAGCTGTTGTAGCGTGATATTACGCGCACTCGCCAGGCGATGGTCCGGTGCTACCAGAAAATCCAGCGGATCGTCCCAAATGGTCCGGGTGATAATCGCGGGTTCCTCGGTAGGGGCCAGTGTCACGACCGCGAGTTCGATCTTGCCCTGCACGATCAGCTGGTAGGCCTGCTCTGAATCCATGAACTCGATGTCAAGTTCAACGGCGGCGCATTGTTTGCTGAATTTACTCAGTACCGGGGGCAGTCGGTGCAGGCCAATGTGGTGGCTCGTTGCCAATCGTAATCTTCCCGCCACCTCGCCGGACAGATCCCTGACCGATTGTTCCGCTGCGCGTAATTCATGCTGTACCGACTTGGCGTAGGGCAGGAGCGCGCGGCCTGCCTCGGTCAAACTAACGCTGCGGCCAATGCGGTCAAACAATTCGGTATTCAGATACTGTTCCAGCAGCGCCACGCGTTTACTCACTGCGGGCTGGGTTAAGTGAAGCTTTTTCGCCGCGAGGGAAAATGATCGAGTCTCGGCTACGAGGGCGAACGCTCTCAGGTTGTGGGTATCCATTGGTTGCGGGCTCTCCATATATTCCTGTCAGGAATTAAAAGTATAAAAATAATAAATTGGAGTTATTCAAAGGTCAAGCCTAAGATACCGCCCTTAACAGCATTCATTTGGGAGAGAACCCATGGCGGGAAAGACACTGTACGACAAGTTGTGGCAGAGCCACCTGGTTGAGCAACGCGACGATGGCACGTCCCTGATTTATATCGATATGCATCTCATTCATGAGGTGACATCGCCCCAGGCCTTCGAGGGAATGAACTTGGCTGGTCGTACGCTCTGGCGTAAAGATGCCAACCTCGCGGTGCCGGATCACAATGTACCTACCTTGTTAAAAGAGCGGCGGGAGGGTATCGCCGACCCTATTTCCAAATTGCAGGTTCAGACCCTGGATGATAATTGCGCCCGGTTTGATATTGTTGAGTTCAAAATGAATGACCCGCGCCAGGGGATCGTGCATGTAGTGGGTCCGGAACAAGGCGTGACACTGCCTGGTATGACGGTGGTCTGCGGCGATTCTCACACCTCCACCCATGGCGCCCTGGGTGCTTTGGCTCACGGCATCGGCACCTCCGAGGTGGAGCATGTACTGGCGACCCAATGCCTCATTCAGACAAAAATGAAAAACATGCTGGTGCGTATTGAAGGCCAGCTGCACAACGGTGTCACCGCCAAGGATGTGGTGCTGGCACTGATCGGCAAAATAGGTACGGCCGGCGGCACTGGTTTCGCCATTGAATTTGGCGGGCAGGTCGTGCGGGATATGAGCATAGAGGGCCGTATGACCCTGTGCAATATGTCTATAGAGGCGGGCGCGCGCATGGGGATGGTGGCCGTCGACGACACTACGTTGGCATACGTTGAGGGGCGTGCCTACGCCCCCACTGGACAACAGTGGCAATCCGCAAAAGCGGCCTGGGCCTCACTGCACAGTGATCCGGATGCCCAGTTCGATACAGTGGTGGAGCTGCGTGGGGAGGACATTCAACCGCAGGTTACCTGGGGCACGTCTCCGGAAATGGTGTTGCCCATCGACGGCGTCATTCCCAGGCCCGAGGAAATTAACAACGCAGCGCAGCGGGAGGCTGCAGAGCGCGCACTGCTATACATGGGGCTGAAAGGGGGGACTCGGATTACCGACATCAGGCCGAGCAAGGTGTTTATAGGTTCCTGTACCAATTCCCGTATCGAGGATCTGCGAGCGGCGGCGGAAGTTATCCGGGGTAAACATATTGCACCCTCCATAAAAGAAGCCCTGGTGGTGCCTGGGTCTGGGGCCATCAAGCGTCAGGCTGAGTCGGAGGGGCTGGATAAAATATTCATCGCCGCCGGCATGCAATGGCGCGAGCCCGGGTGCTCGATGTGCCTGGCGATGAATGCGGATAAACTGGAACCGGGCGAGCATTGTGCCTCCACCTCCAACCGTAACTTTGAAGGACGCCAGGGCTTTGGTGGGCGCACTCACCTGGTGAGCCCGGCGATGGCGGCCGCCGCTGCGGTGGCCGGGCACTTTGTCGATATTCGCGATTGGCGCGGCGAGAGTAAAAGAGAGGGGAGTGCAGGATGAAACGTTTTACCAGCATGAAGGGCATTGTGGCGCCGATGGACAGGGCCAATGTCGATACCGACCTGATTATTCCAAAGCAGTTTCTCAAGTCGATAAAACGCAGTGGTTTCGGTCCCAATTTGTTTGATGTGCTGCGTTACACGGATGTGGGTGAGCCCGGACAGGATTGCAGCCAGCGGCCGCTTAACCCCGACTTCCCCCTCAATCATGAGCGCTACCTGAAAGCGGAAATTTTGCTGTCCAGGGAGAATTTTGGCTGTGGTTCGAGCCGGGAACACGCGCCCTGGGCGCTGGAAGACTATGGCTTTCGCTGTGTGATAGCCTGCAGTTTTGCCGACATTTTCTACAATAATTGTTTCAAGAACAGTATTTTGCCCATAGTGTTAGACGAGAAAATTATTGATAATCTGTTTGCTGACCTATATGTAACGCCGGGGTATCAATTGGCGGTCGATTTGGAGCGACAGCTGATTGTGACACCCGATGGCGCGGAGTTTGCTTTTGCGGTGGACGCATTTCGCAAAGATTGTCTGCTGGGTGGTCTGGACGACATCGATCTCACCTTGCAGAGCGTCGATGCAATTCGGGCGTACGAAAAGCAGTGGCGAGCCCAATCGCCCTGGCTGTTCGGTGCGCTTGGTTGAACAGTTATTGAACCATTAACTAAACTCGAGAACATAGTATGACCGAACTTTATGATGTGGCCGTTGTAGGCGCCACCGGTGCCGTGGGTGAAACCATGATCGCCATTTTGGAGGAGCGCGATTTTCCCGTGCGAAACCTCTACCCCCTGGCGAGCAGCCGTTCCGCTGGCAGCACTATACGGTTTAAGGGCAGCGAGATAACCGTTACAGAATTGGCGGATTTCGATTTTTCGAAGGTGCAGATTGGGCTGTTCTCTGCCGGCGGCAGCATCTCCGAAGAATTTGCCCCCAAGGCCGCGGCGGCGGGCTGTATCGTGATCGATAATACCTCGCATTTTCGACGGGTGGAGGAGATACCCCTGATTGTGCCGGAAGTAAACCCGGAGGCGCTGGCGCAATACAGCGCACGGAATATTATCGCCAATCCCAATTGTTCCACCATCCAGATGGTAGTGGCACTCAAGCCTATCTACGACGCGGTGGGGATCGAGCGGATTAATGTGGCCACGTACCAGGCGGTGTCCGGTACCGGGAAAGAGGGTATTTCGGAGTTGGCAGCGCAAACCACCAGCCTGCTTGGTGGCAAAGAAGCGGAATGCGAGGTGTACCCCAAGCAAATCGCCTTCAATGTCCTGCCTCAGATAGACGTGTTTCAGGACAATGGCTATACCCGTGAAGAAATGAAAATGGTGTGGGAAACGCAAAAAATCTTTCAAGATAGCAGCATTGCGGTGAATCCCACCTGTGTACGTGTGCCGGTCTTTTACGGGCATTCGGAGGCCGTTCATATAGAGACAGTGGACAAAATCTCCGCGGAGGAGGCTCGGGCATTATTGGAAAACGCCCCGGGCGTGACGGTTGTCGACCAGCGTGTCGACGGTGGTTACCCGACACCGACAGGTGACTCCGCAGGGCGAGATTCTGTGCTTGTCGGTCGTATTCGCGAAGATATTTCACACCCCCGGGGATTGGATCTGTGGGTGGTGTCGGATAACGTGCGCAAGGGCGCCGCGCTCAATAGTGTGCAAATTGCCGAATGCTTGATTAATACCTATATATAAAAGATACTTGAGCATGTGACTAAAGTGGGGGTCTGGTTGTTGCAAGTGCAAAAAGGTATATTGAGACGTCACATCTAGACATGGATGTAATAGACTGAAAAATATAGTGGTTTTGCACCGGTGACTTCCCGGATTAGTGGCTGTACCTTAGGGGATGTCAGCCATCACGCGGTGGGAAAATAATAAGGCAACTGTATGGCTCGTAGGATTGCTGCTGTTTTAATTACTCTGGGTTGTTTGCAAGCCAGTAGTGCGGCCTACGCACTCGGTCTGGGCGAACTGACACTCGAATCATTTCTTAACGAGCCTTTCAAGGCCAAAGTTGATCTACTCAATACCGGCATGCTCGGTGAACACCAAATTCGCATCCGCTTGGCCACCAGTGAGGATTTCGATCGCCTGGGTGTCGAGCGGGCTTATTTTCTCACCAGTATAAAATTTGAAGTCGAAGTCAGTGATGACGGTCATGGCAAGATAGTGCTAACCACCCATGAGCCGGTACTGGAACCCTTCCTTGATTTCATCATTGAGGCGCGGTGGCCCTCCGGTCGTTTACTGCGGGAGTACACCATCTTGGTGGATCCGCCGGTGTTCGACACGGATCAAACAGTCACCGTATCCGCCAGTGAGGCCGTCTCCAGAGTGGAGGGAGAGCCCCCCGCTAAAAAAAAATCTCAGGCGGAAGCCACTAGCGGTACAGAGGTAGAGATAAGTAATTCCAATTTAGCGCCGGGCGACATGCCCTCGCGCAATTTTGGCTCAGAGGCTTCGCCACTGCCCGAGGCGGGCAATCGCTACATGATTCGACGTGATGACACCCTCTGGGCCATTGCTTTGAAGGCCAAACCGCAGGGAACCTCGGTACATCAGGCCATGCTTGATATCCAACGGATGAATCCCCGCGCTTTTATTGACGACAATATAAACCGGATCAAGGCCGGCTATATCATCTATCTGCCAGACGCCGGCGATATCAGTTCTGATAATCACGCTGAAGCGCTGGCGGAGGTGCGACAGCAAAATCAGGATTGGCGTGACGGGGTGAGCCGCGACCGCGGCCGTGCCTCCCTGCGTATTTCCACCGATGTTGAAGCTGGTGATGGCGATAGTGCTGAGGGCACCAGCAGTAGTTCTGCCGCCAGCTTGGAAAGTTTGGAAACCCTGGAACGATCAGAGCGGGACAGGGCGGAGGTAGAAGAACGGTTGAGCGCCATGGCCCAGCAGGTAGATACGCTGCAGCGCATTGTCAGCCTAAAGGATGATCAGATAGCCGCGTTACAGAGTGCGTTGGCGGATGCCAGCGCTACCTCAGCCACAGAGGGAGACCCCGCAACCGAGGTGTCGCCTGCTCCGCTGGAGTATCTGGAGGGCGATGATGGCGTAGATGCCGGGGCAGCAGCGGTAGAAACCACACCCGAGATTGCCCCCGAGGTAACACCAGTCGCCCCGCCTAAGCCGGCCCAGCCCCCCGCTCCGCCTAAGGACGAGGGGGGTATTTTCGGCACGCTTCTCTACATTGTCGGTTTTCTGATCGCTGCGGGTGTCGGGGTGTTCATTTTCCTTCGTCGACGCGCTGATGATGACGAGGAAGACGAAACGTCCGCCAGCGACGATGTCTTTGCCGACATCCAGTTACAGGACACGGGCCTGGAGGTCGATGAAGAGCCGGCTGTAGAGGATGAACCGATAATTGAAGAAGAGTCGGTGGTCGCGCCGGTGGTGCCTGTCCGTGAGGGGTATGGTGAACGCAAGCATGATCAGTATGCGGCGGACATGGATGCCGGTGATGCGTTGGCTGAAGCTGATATTTATATTGCCTACGGCAGATTTCCCCAGGCGGTTGTCCTGCTGCAAACTGCCATTGCAAGCGAGCCAGACAACGCCAGCTATAAACTGAAACTCATGGAAGTCAGTGTCGAGACGGGCGACCAGGCCGCGGCAATGAAACAATATGCCGATATAAAGAGTCTGGGTGATGCAGACAGTTTGGCCCAGGCTGAGCAAATTGCTCAGGGCATGGAGGGGGGCGTCAGTAGCCCGGCTGCATCGATCGGCGATGCTGAGCGCGCCGCTATCGATAACCCGCTAGACCTGCCAGAGGGCGACGATGACGTTGGCTTTGACGGTGACTTCGGCGACCTGGAAATTGAAAGCCTGGGGTCGGATACCCTGGAGGATGATCTGGATCTATCGACGGATTTTACCGCAGACGCCGGTGATGACCTGGCCAGCGGCGAAGACGAAGACATAATGTTCGCCACGGACGCCGATGCGGTCTCCACCAAATTGGATCTTGCCCGGGCCTATCTTGATATGGGTGACCAGGATGGTGCCAGGGCGATATGCGAAGAGGTCGTGGCGGAGGGTAGCGACGAGCAGAAAGTAGAGGCACAAGCGCTGTTAGAGCGGCTTGACTAGCCCCCAACAGCAGGATTCCAGGCAATTTTCAGCTGAGCCGCTCCCCCCGGGTGGCCGCATAGCCTGTTGTATCGAGTACGATGGTCGACGCTACAGCGGTTGGCAAATACAGCCAGATCCTCAACTTTTGACCGTCCAGGCGGCGCTGGAAAGCGCCTTGAGCGAGGTCGCTGCATCGCCGGTGAGAGTGCATTGTGCCGGGCGAACCGATACCGGGGTTCACGCCTCCGGCCAGATTATTCATTTTGACGCTCCGGTAGCCAGAAATAGTAAGGCCTGGGTGTTGGGAACGAACACCCACTTGCCGCGAGACGTACGGGTGCTTTGGGCGGTAGCCGTGCCGGAGGATTTTCACGCCAGGTTCTCCGCGCTGTCACGGCGATACCGCTATATTATCAGTAATACCCGGATCGCCCCCGCGCTGCTACACGGGCAAGTGACCTGGCAGCGGGCGCCCTTGGATGCCCCGTTGATGCACGCTGAAGCGCAGGCACTGCTGGGCGAGCGGGACTTCAGTTCCTTTCGGGCGGCGAGTTGTCAATCCCTCACGGCGATGAGGAACGTCCACAGCATCGAGGTTAGTCGGCGCGGAGACCTCGTCGTCATCGATATCCAGGCAAACGCCTTTTTACACCATATGGTTCGTAATATCGCCGGGGGCCTCATGCAGGTCGGAAGTGGGCGCGAAGGGGAGGGCTGGATCGCGAAGCTGATGGCGTTGAAGGATCGCACCCAGGGGGCGGACACCGCAGCACCCCATGGTCTGTATTTAGTAGAGGTGGCTTATCCCGTTGAGTATGGCTTCCCCAAAGCGCTGACTGGCCCGCCATTGCTCGCTAATTGAATACAGTCGACGGACGGTTCTGTTATCATGGCAGATTGTATTTTCGGTAAATTCTCGAGCTAATATCCGTGACACACACGCGTATCAAAATTTGCGGTATCACCCGACCGGAGGATGCGCTGATGGCGGTCGATGGTGGTGCGGATGCTATCGGCCTGGTGTTTTATGCCAATAGCCCCAGGGCCATCACTGTCGAGCAAGCGGCGGTGATCGTGAAGGAAGTGCCTCCCTTCGTTTCGATTGTCGCGCTCTTTGTCGATGAAACAGCAGATGAAGTACAGCGCGTACTGGCCTCGGTTGCCGTCGATGTTCTGCAATTTCACGGTGACGAGACGCCGGAGTTTTGCCAGCAATTTAACCGCCCATTCATCAAAGCGCTGAGGGTCAGGCCGGAACTTGATTTGGCGGAGGCCTGTCGTCGATATGCCGTGGGCAGGGGAATTTTGCTGGACGCCTGGCAAGAGGGCGTTCCCGGCGGCACGGGCAGGTCTTTTGATTGGCATCTGGCCCTGCTGGGACTGCCGTTACCCGTTATTCTGGCGGGCGGTCTGAGCGCCGATAATGTCGGTGATGCTATCGCTGCGTTGCACCCGGCAGCGGTTGATGTGAGCGGCGGGGTAGAGCGCGCGCCCGGCATCAAGGATGCGAAAAAGATTGAGGAATTTATCGCGGCAGTGAGAACTGGCGATTCACGTACTGATGGAATCCAAGCATGAATACTGAAGAAAAACTAACATCGCCGGATTTTTCTGCCGTGCCTGACGCGGAGGGCCGATTCGGTATTTACGGCGGCAAATTTGTGGCGGAGACATTGATGTCCGCCCTCACCGAACTGGAAGAAGTGTATACCAAGCTGTCGGCCGACCCCGAGTTCCATGCCGAGTTGGACAGCGATCTCGCGCACTATGTAGGCCGCCCCTCTCCACTGTATGAAGCGGTTCGCTGGTCAGATCAAATAGGCGGCGCACGTATATTTTTAAAGCGCGAAGACCTCAACCACACTGGGGCTCACAAGGTAAACAACACCATAGGACAGGCGCTGCTGGCAAAACACATGGGCAAGCCGAGGGTCATAGCCGAAACCGGCGCGGGTCAGCACGGCGTCGCAACAGCGACGATTGCTGCCCGGCTGGGCCTGGAATGTCACGTGTTTATGGGTGAAGACGATATCGTGCGACAGTCGTTAAATGTCTATCGGATGCGCCTGCTGGGCGCCGAGGTAATTCCGGTCACCTCCGGTTCAAAAACCTTGAAAGACGCTATGAATGAAGCGATGCGCGATTGGGTGACCAACGTGGACAGCACCTATTACATTATCGGGACGGTGGCAGGCCCACACCCCTATCCACTGCTAGTGCGCGATTTTCAGAGTGTCATCGGTCGGGAGGCACGGGCCCAGTCCCTGGCCCAAACCGGCAAACTCCCGGATGCGCTTGTCGCCTGTGTGGGCGGCGGCTCCAATGCCATTGGTTTGTTTCACCCCTTCCTTAACGACGAATCCATCGCCATGTACGGCGTAGAGGCCGGTGGGCTGGGAGTGGCAACAGGGCAGCATGCTGCGCCACTGACCGTGGGAAGCCCCGGCATATTGCACGGCAATCGCACTTATTTGATGCAGGATGATGACGGTCAAATAATGCACACCCATTCTATTTCAGCCGGTTTGGATTATCCCGGCGTTGGTCCCGAGCATTCCTGGTTGAAGGATGTTGGCCGGGTGAATTATGTGGTCGCAGATGACGAGGAAGCCCTGCGCGCGTTCCACACACTCACCCTGGTGGAGGGAATTATGCCGGCTCTGGAAAGCAGTCACGCGCTCGCCTACGCGGAAAAATTAGCTGCCACCATGAGCAAGGAGCAAATGATTATCGTCAATTTGTCGGGCCGCGGAGACAAGGACATACACACTGTCGCTGAACTCGATGGCATAAAGATCTAGGGAGGAATAGTAGTGAGTCGTATTGCCGATCGCTTTCAATTGCTGGCGTCGCAGGGTCGTAAAGCGCTGATACCGTATTTTGTGGCCGGGGACCCGAGCATGGAGACCACCGTTCCCCTGATGCATCGCCTGGTTGCCGCTGGAGCGGACATCCTCGAGTTGGGGATAGCATTTTCCGACCCCATGGCGGAGGGCCCCGTCATTCAATTGGGGCACGAGCGGGCCCTGGCAAACGGGGTAAGCCTGCAGGGGACGCTGGATTTTGTGCGCCAGTTTCGGGAACAGGATCAGGACACGCCGGTACTGTTGATGGGTTATGCCAACCCGGTGGAACATATGGGCTATGGCAACTTCGCCGATGCCGCTTCCCAGGCCGGTGTCGACGGATTGTTAACGGTTGATATTCCGCCCGAGGAAGTCGCCGAGGTCAACCTGGAATTACACCGTGTGGGGATGGACAATATTTTCCTGATTGCGCCCAATACACCCGATGAGCGCATCGACCGAATCACAGCGCAAGCCAGCGGATTTATCTATTGCGTCTCCCTCAAGGGGGTGACGGGAGCGGGTCATCTGGACACCGCAGAAGTCGCCGAACGCGTCCGCTTGATTCGGGCCCATACGGACTTACCGTTGGCAGTGGGTTTTGGTATCAAGGACGCCAAAACTGCCGCGGCAGTCGCGGCGGTGGCGGATGGCGTTGTGGTTGGCAGTGCCCTGGTCGATGCTATGGCAGTCGCGGCGGCGCGCGGTGATGCCATGGACGCGGTACTCGATGCCGCGATAACGCTGCTCACCGACATTCGTTGCGGTATTGACCGGCAGGCTTCCTAGTGTACTGTATTGAACTGTTTGCCTATATGAGAAGCCCCTGGATTGCCCACAGCAAGGCGCAGCTTGCAGGCAATGGTGGGCCCCTTGTCAAAAGCTGCAACGCGGCGGTGGGCAATCCAGGGGCTTCCCTCCGGGCGAGCCATAAAACGGCCAGCTGCTTCGTTGCATCTTCTTGTAATAGACCCACTATAACTGCGAAAATGCGCCTCACATCTGACCGTTTTATGACTCGCTCATATAGGCAAACAGTTCAATACAGTACACTACATGGGGTCGACGGCGTTTATAATGCACTCTTCACTGGGGGAATAGCATGAGTTGGATTGATAAAATATTGCCATCCGGTGTTCGCCAGGCCGGTGGTGAAAAAAGCACCAGCGTTCCCGAAGGACTATGGAAAAAATGTGTGAAGTGCGAGGCGGTATTGTACCGCCCGGATCTCGAGCGCAACGATGACGTCTGTCCAAAATGTGACCATCATATGCGAATAGGCGCCAGGCGGCGTCTGGCTGTCTTTCTCGATGAAGTGGGCAGTGAGGAAATACTGACCGAAATCGAACCTGTAGACAGGCTTAAATTCAAGGACAAAAAACGCTATCGCGATCGCCTGGCCGCTGCGCAAAAATCTACCGGCGAAAAAGATGCACTCATAGCAATGCGGGGTACCCTGCAGGGCTTGCCCGTGGTAGTCGTCGCTTTCGAATTCAAATTTCATGGCGGTTCAATGGGCTATGCGGTAGGCGAGAAGTTTACCAGGGCAGCCCAATTGGCCCTCGCGGAGAAAATGCCACTGGTGTGCTTTTCTGCGTCCGGCGGCGCCCGCATGCAAGAGGCGCTGATATCCCTGATGCAGATGGCTAAAACCAGCGCGGTCATTGAGCGTATGAAGCAAGAGGGTGTCGCCTATATATCTGTGATGACCGATCCCATCTACGGAGGTGTCTCTGCATCACTGGCTATGCTGGGAGACATCAATATTGCCGAACCCGATGCTCGCGCTGGATTTGCGGGGCCGAATATCATTGAGCAGACGATTCGCCAGAAGCTGCCCAAGGGGTTTCAGCGCAGTGAGTTCCTGCTGGAACATGGCGCTATTGACATGATCGTCCATCGCAATGATATGCGCGACACTATTGCCAGATTACTCTCGAAACTTTCTCATAGCCCTCTGGCGTTAGCGCAAGATGACGAAGAGGAAATCCTGGTAGCCTCGGCAGGGGATGAGTAAGGCCCTGTCTCTTGCCCAGTGGTTGCAACGGCTGGAGTCAATACACCCGCGCGAGATTGAATTGGGTCTGGGGCGTGTTTCGGCCGTCGCCGACCAACTACAGCTACTCCCTGTTACCCAGAGCGTAGTGAGCGTAGCGGGCACTAACGGCAAAGGCTCCACGGTGGCGGTCCTGGAAGCTGTATTGGCCGAAATGGGCTGCGTCACCGGCGCTTGCACGTCGCCCCATTTTATTCGATTCAATGAGCGTATTCGAGTCGGCGGCATGGCGGTTAGTGACGAAGATATCACTCGCGCATTCGAACAAATAGACATTGCTCGAGGGGACATCAGTCTCACCTATTTCGAATTTGCCACGCTCGCCGCGCTGCTGATATTTCGGCAGCACAAGGTCGAAGTGGTGGTCCTGGAAGTTGGGCTGGGCGGAAGGCTGGATGCGGTTAATATCGTTGACGCCAGTGTTGCGGTGATTACCAGTATTGATCTTGATCATCAGGATTGGTTGGGTGATAGCCGAGATTTGATAGCGATAGAGAAGGCGGGCATCCTACGCGCCGGGCGAGCGGCAGTCATTGCGGAGACGGATCCTCCGGCAACGCTGCTCGAATGCATTGCAGAGGTGGGTTGCGAAGCGTATTTCAGTGGCGGGGAATATCACCTGCAGTCAGACGGCACGACCTGGCACGCCGATTTACGCCGGTCAGACGGCGGTAGCCGACACATCCCGAATATGCCTACTCAAGCCGTGCTCGAGGCGAACATTTGCGCGGCGTTGCAGGCTTTGCTGTTGATAGACAGAGAGTTTTCCGACGCACAGCTCACTCAGGCATTGGCGGCGCTGCGCATCAGAGGTAGGCGAGAGTTACAGACTATCGCCGGGCGGAGTTACCTGTTGGATGTCGCGCACAACCCGGCATCTATTAATAAGTTACTTGAATATATTGATTCAAGACCTTGTAATGGAAGGGATATTGCTTTATTTTCTGTGATGTCCGACAAAGACAGCAGGGGCATGATTGAGCTGTGTAAAGGACGCTTCGAGGCCTGGTTTACCGCGGACCAGCCAGACAACCCACGCGCAGCCAAGGCCGCGGATATTGCCGACTTGTTGCGCGCCCAGGGCCACCCTATGATTAGCGTCAGTAAAAACATTCGCCAGGCATTCAGGCGGGCCCAGAGTCTTATGGCAGAGGAGGATCGATTGGTAGTGTTTGGTTCATTTTATACGGTGGCCGGTGTGTTTCCGCTACTGGAAAAAGATCATCAGCGAGCGAAACGGGCGGCCCAGTCATGAACGATATTCTCAAACAACGCCTGGTCGGAGCACTCATCCTGGTAGCCCTGGGGGTTGTATTCTGGCCCATTATCTTTGTGGAGCCGCCATCCACCGCGCTGGATGAAATTGCTCATATCCCCATACGACCCAGCGTGGATACCACGGCGATAGAGCCGCCGAGTAAGGAAGGACTGCGCGGCTCGCCGCCGCTGGCCAGCAAAAAGGCTGAACTGGAGGAGCTGCCGCAGGAACCTGCGGCAGAGTCCGCGGCTACTGGCGCACCCACTGTTACCGCGCAGGCTCCAGCGCCCAGCGAAAAGCCGCGCGGCACACGCAGCCAGGCCCCGGTCAAACCCACCATTGATTCTGATGGTGTACCCATAGGCTGGATTCTGCAGGTCGCCAGCGTCAGCGATCCGACCAAGGCCAACGCCCTGCGCCTGCGTCTGATTGATATGGGTTATAAAGCCTATCTAAAAAAGGTCAGACGCGGGGATACCGTTCTCCTGCGAGTCTACGTGGGGCCAAAATTTGAACGGGCGGGCCTGGAAGCTATGCAGCCCAAGATCGACGCTGAATTCAAGGTGAAATCTATGGTACGGCGTTACATTCCGTGAAGATCACCAGTTTCTTTGGGTGTAGCGCAGCCACTTGCTCTGATAGAATCAGGCGCAACGGGCATCGGGTAGTGGGAAATCAGCTTTGTTGTTGAATTGGGCAGTCCTGAACTGGATTGATTGGTCGATTATCGCTGTGTTGACTGCATCGTCACTGCTTAGTTTATGGCGCGGTTTCGTTCGAGAGGCGGCTTCTCTGGTGGGTTGGATCGCTGCCTTTATCCTCGCCAATCTCTTTGCCGAGCGCCTGGCTCTGCTGTTGGTCGATGTTATTGATAATCCGGGTGCGCGCTATGTCGCTGCATTCGCCATTATACTGGTCGGCGTTCTATTGCTGTCCAATGTGGTGGGCATGTTGCTGACGCAGTTGGTTCGATTGACCGGGCTGGGCTTGCTCGATCGTATGCTGGGTACAGTATTTGGATTTACCAGGGGTATAATCATACTGCTTGTCGTTATTTTTTTCGCGCGAGAGTTGCTCCCGGCGGACGCCGAGCAGGCAGTTCAACAGTCGCAATTGATGCCCCATTTGGAACTGTTAATGCAGTGGGTTCAGAGGATGTTCGGAAAAATGACAATTTCCGCAGTGCCCACTTTATCAATTTAATCTGTACTACGGTCAATTCATAAGGGAGTGTATTTGAAATGTGTGGTCTGGTTGGATTAGTGGGTAATTCCAATGTGGCTCCCTTTATCTATGATGCCCTGACGGTGTTGCAACATCGCGGGCAGGATGCGGCGGGTATTGTGACCCTGAGCGAGGGCAAGTTCCATCTGCGTAAAAGTGTGGGGCTGGTGCGAGATGTTTTTCGTCAGCACCATATGCAGCGACTGGAAGGACACATCGGCATGGGACATGTTCGCTACCCCACGGCGGGCAGTTCCGGCTCCGCTCTGGCGCAGCCGTTTTATGTCAACTCGCCCTACGGTATCGCCCTGGCCCACAATGGCAATCTCACCAATGCCGAGCAATTGTCCCGGGAGGTTTTTCAGGATGACCTGCGCCATCTCAATACGGATTCAGATTCTGAAGTTCTGTTGAATATATTCGCCCATGAATTGCAAAAACTGGGTAAGTTAAGCCCGGAACCCAGCGATATTTTTCAGGCGATTGAGGCTTTGTACCGCCGCTGTCGCGGGGGTTATTCGGCAGTGGCACTGGTGGTGAACTGTGGCATCGTGGGCTTTCGTGACCCCAATGGCATACGGCCATTGGTGGTGGGTAGTCGCGAAGGTAACTCCGGTAAAGAGTATATGATTGCCTCGGAGAGCGTCGCACTGGATGTCCTGGGCTTCACTCTCATTAATGATGTCGCCCCCGGTGAAGTGGTCTACATCGATGTGAACGGCGCCTTACACCGGCAGCTCTGTTCGCCGGGGGCAAAGTTACGTCCCTGCATTTTTGAACATGTTTATTTCGCCCGGCCGGATTCGCTCATGGACGGTGTGTCGATCTATAAAACCAGGATGCGGCAGGGCGCAGCGCTGGCCAAGAAGATACTGCGCGAAAGGCCCGATCACGATATCGACGTAGTGATTCCGATTCCTGATACCAGCCGAATTGCGGCTCAATCCATGGCCTATACCCTGGGATTAAAATTCCGTGAGGGCCTGATGAAGAACCGCTATATTGGCCGCACTTTTATTATGCCAGGGCAGAGTCAGCGCAAAAAGTCTGTGCGACAGAAATTAAATCCCGTGCCTCTGGAATTCGAGGGGAAAAACGTTATGTTGGTGGACGATTCTATCGTGCGAGGAACCACCTGCCGACAAATTATCGAAATGGCGAGAGAGGCGGGGGCGAAGAATGTTTACTTTGCATCCGCTGCGCCACCGGTACGCCATCCCAATGTGTATGGCATCGATATGCCCGCCGCAAAAGAGCTAATTGCATACAATCGCAGTATTGATGAAATCTGTGAACACATAGGGGCAGACTGGCTGGTATTTCAGGACCTGGCAGACCTGATTCAATGCTCTGCCGATGGTAATCCCGATATTGACGGCTTCGACTGCTCAGTGTTTGACGGCGAATACGTCACCGGAGATGTGGATAGGGAGTACCTCGACCGGCTGGAATCCACACGCTGTGATGAAGCTCAGAACGAGCGTCGTTCGGCCCATGAAGAGGGGACTGTCGTCGGGCTGCACAACGACATTTAGCTGATTAATCGATAAAAGTATGAACACACTATGAGCAAGAAAGCACAAGACGACATTTTGGCCGGAGCGCATCTGGATACGCTGGCGATTCGAGCGGGAATAGCACGCAGCGCCGAGGGAGAACATTCAGAACCGATCTATCTGACTTCCAGCTACGTTTTTGAAAACGCAGCGGCCGCCGCCGCAATCTTCGCCGGCGAGATGCCGGGTAATGTTTATTCCCGCTACACCAATCCAACGGTTCGCACATTCGAGCAGCGCCTGGCGGCCCTGGAAGGCGCTGAAGAAGCGGTGGGCACTGCATCGGGTATGTCAGCGATTCTCAGCACCTGCATGGCGCTGCTTAAGTCCGGCGATCATGTGATCTGCTCCCGCAATGTTTTCGGTACGACAACCAATTTGTTTGGCAAGTATCTCGCCAAATTCGGCGTTGAAATCACTTTCGTTTCTCTGCTGGATCTCGATCTGTGGCGTGCTGCCATGCGCCCCAATACCGTCATGCTATTTATGGAGACGCCCTCCAATCCCCTGTGTGAAGTGGCCAACCTGGGCCATCTGTCGGACCTTGCCAAAGAGAACGACTGCCTGCTGGTAGTGGACAACTGTTTTTGTACGCCGGCGCTGCAGACACCACTTGCTCTGGGGGCGGATATTGTCGTGCATTCGGCGACCAAATATTTAGACGGGCAGGGCAGGTGTATGGGGGGAGCGGTGGTTGGCTCTCACAAGCATATGGAGGAGGTTGTCACCTTCTTGCGCACCTGTGGCCCAACCATGAGTGCGTTCAATGCCTGGGTATTTCTGAAGGGGTTGGAAACTCTGCGCCTGCGGATGGAGGCTCACAGTAAATCGGCGCTGGAATTGGCGACCTGGCTGCAACAACAAAGCGCTGTCGACCAGGTGTTTTACTGCGGCCTGGAGTCTCACCCTGGCCACGAACTTGCCTGCGCACAGCAAAAGGCCTTTGGTGGAGTGTTGTCCTTTCGAGTCAAAGGCGGTCGCGAGCAGGCCTGGCAGTTTATTGACGGTACCCGGGTTATGTCGCTGACGGCGAATCTTGGCGATGCCAAAACAACGATAGTTCATCCGGCTACGACCACCCATGGTCGTCTCAGTGAGGAGGATCGCGTGTCTGCAGGTATTCACGACAGCCTCATTCGGGTGGCCGTCGGCCTGGAACACGTTGATGACCTGAAGGAAGATTTGCAACGCGGCTTCGGGGCACTGCGCTAGTGGCGTTAACACAGCAGCCCATCGTGCAGTTGCAAGATGCAATAGAGATGGCGGTGTCCGAAGTCAGCCAGGCTGTGCTGGGCAAAGAGCCGCAGATCAGGCTTGCGCTGTGCTGTTTGTTTGCCCGGGGTCATTTACTCATAGAAGACCTTCCGGGAATGGGTAAGACGACTTTGTCCCAGGCACTGGCGGATGTGTTGGGGCTGGATTATCGGCGCGTTCAATTCACCAGCGATTTGTTGCCTGCGGATATTCTGGGTGTGTCGATCTTTGATCGTAACGATTCGACGTTTAACTTCCATCCTGGGCCTATTTTTACCCAGTTGCTTTTGGCAGACGAAATCAATCGTACAACGCCGCGCACCCAAAGTGCCCTGCTGGAGGCCATGGGCGAAGGGCAGGTGACCATAGAGGGCGAAACACGGGCGTTACCGGATCCATTTTTTGTTATTGCCACCCAAAACCCCATCGATCAGTCGGGCACCTATCCGCTGCCCGAATCCCAACTTGATCGATTTCTCATGCGCCTGGCACTCGGCTATCCGCACCCCAGCGCAGAACGCGAGATGTTTAAACGCCAGAACAGCCTGGATACGACCCAGGGCAGCCTTAAGCAGCGCATCGACGCGAATCAATTGGACGCGATCAGGACTGCCGTAACCCAGGTTCACGCCTCCGAGAACATTTTGGATTACCTGCAGCGCCTGGTGGCTTACACGCGGCAGGCCCCGGAATTTGCTGTGGGTTTGTCGCCGCGGGGTGCACTGGCAGTGCTCGCCTGCGCGAAAACCTGGGCAGTTATGAACAGTCGTGGCCACATTGTGCCTGAAGATATACAGATGGTGTTGCCGGCGGTGACGGCGCATCGCTTGATTCCCAGTGGCGATTATGCCGGAGACAGCCTCGCGCTGGTGGTACAACTACAGAGCAATGTGGATGTTGTCCGGCCCTGACAGGCTGAATCCGTGTTGAGTGCATATACAACGCGCCTGAAGTTGCGGCTGCGCAAACGTTTTCAACGCTTCGTTGCACGGCGTAATCCCCCGGCCCGGTCGGTCACTTTGGATCAAAAACGTATCTTCATTTTTCCATCCAGGGTAGGTTTTTTCTTTGGTTTATGCTTGGTTGTGATGTTGATTGCGGCCATCAATTACCAAAACAATATGAGTTTCGCGCTCACTTTCTTACTGGCCACGCTGTTCGTGATTGCGGTCTTGCACACTTTTGCCAATCTCTCTGGACTGGCTATCCACGCGGTGCACGCACAACCTGCTTTCCCCGGGCACCAATCAGAATTTCAAATTCTCATCCAGAAAACGAAGCCCAGGACATACTATGCCCTGCATTTGCAATGGACTGACAGCAGCGCTGCGGTAGTTAATTTGGTAGGCGAGAGCAGTGAGCGAGTCTCCCTGCACACCGCAGTGGGCAAACGCGGTTGGTTTAACCCCGGCAGACTGCTGATTGAATCCACCTACCCCCTGGGCCTGTTGCGCTGTTGGACCTGGATTGATCTCGATCTTCATGCCCTGGTTTATCCGCGCCCCGTCCCCTGTGGGCCGCTACCGGGGTTGGCAACGGATAAGCCCGATGGCTCGGCTGTGCCCATTGTCGGCAATGACGATTTCTATGGCTTCAGGGATTACCAGGTACGCGATTCATTAAAACAGGTGCACTGGAAGGGCCTGGCGAAGGGGCAGAGCTTGCAGAGTAAGCAGTACGGCGCTTACGCCGATAGCAGTGTCTGGCTTGACTGGAACGCCTTTCCCGGGTTGGGCGGCGAACTGCGCCTATCCCATTTGTGCTACTGGGTGCTGGAATACGAATCGCAGAATATCGAATATGGCTTGCGCATGCCGGGCGTTGTGATTGCCCCCGACGTCGGTGGCAATCACCGCGATGAGGTTCTCAAAGCACTGGCTCTGTACACTATAGAGGGGAGGGCAAGGTGAAGGCGGAACAGCAAATACCGCGCAACGCCCTGGTGTGGAGCGTGATCACCCTGTTTGCCCTGGTCGCTCCTCACCTGAGCCGCATTCCGCTGTGGGTACTGGCGGTCTATGTATTTGCCGCCTTTTGGCGCAGTATGGTCTATCGCGGGCGTTGGTCGTTTCCCGGTCAGGGGGTAAAACTGGCGCTCATTGTTACCGGTTTTACCGGTATTTTTCTCAGCTTTGGTACGCTGGTGGGCCTGGAACCGACAGTGGCGCTGTTGCTCACTGCCTTTGCGTTAAAGTTCATTGAACTGGCAGAGAGAAAAGACGCCTATGTATTGTTGTTTCTCGGTTACTTTATTTGTGTGACCGAGTTTCTGTTTACCCAGGACCTGTTGATTGTCCTGTATTCGTTGTTCACCGTGACCCTCATCACCACGGCCTTGCTGGCGCTGCACCAGCCAGGCCAGCATAAATTTAATCCGCGCACGATCCGCCCGGCGGCGGTGATGCTGTTGCAGGCGTTCCCGCTGATGCTGGTTCTGTTCTTTTTGTTTCCACGTATTGGGCCACTGTGGACTGTGCCATTAAAGAGCCATACCGCGATGACCGGGGTCAGCGACTTTATGCGACCCGGGGATATATCGAATCTGAGTCAATCCGACGAGGTGGCCTTTCGGGCACAGTTTGAAGGAGATATTCCCCCCGCATCGGAATTGTATTGGCGCGGCCTGGTATTTAGCAAATTGACTGATGGCGCCTGGACCAGCCTGCGCTACTATCAAGTGCCCGCGGATCAACGTCGGCAGAAAAACCCCGATATTACGGGGCCGAGTTTGAACTACAGCATTATTATGGAGCCCACCCAGCAGAACTGGCTATACAGTCTGCGCTACGCGCTCCCGCTGCAGCGCAAAGTGACCAAAACCGCAGACTACCGGTTATATTCGCCGGTAGTGCTTGAAGACAAATATCAATACAAGGTGAGGTCCTGGCCCGACACCAGGCTGGAGCTTGAACTGACGCCCTGGCGGCGCGACACAGAACTCGCCTTGCCGCCTCGCGACAACCCCAGAACCCGGGCATTCGCCCAACAACTGCGTCGGGACAGTAGCAGTGATCGGGCCTTTGTCGATGCGCTTTTACAGAAGTTCAACCGGGAAAACTACGTGTATACCCTGCGTCCTCCCACCTTGGGTGAGGATGCCATGGATGAGTTTTTATTCCAGACCCGGCGGGGCTTCTGTGAACACTATGCCTATGCCTTTGTGGTGATAATGCGCGCCGCCGGAGTGCCAGCTCGCGTAGTAGCGGGGTATCAGGGCGGCGAGATAAACCCGATAAACAAGACCGTGATTGTGCACCAGTTTGATGCACACGCCTGGGCCGAGGTCTGGTACGAGGGGGAGGGATGGGTGCGCGTCGATCCCACTGCCGCCGTTTCGCCGGATCGCATAGAGTGGGGGCTGGAACAGGCCCTGGCGGGTGAGGGAAGTTTTCTGGAAAATTTACCGCTGTCTCCCCTGCGTTTTCGAAGTGTCGTTTGGATAAACAGCTTACGCCTACGCTACGACGCGCTCACCTGGCAATGGCAGAAATGGGTGGTGGGTTACAACAGTGAGACCCAGTTCGACTATTTGCAGAAATACCTGGGTGAGTTAACTGGCCGTAAATTTGTGCTGATCCTGCTCGGCAGCTGGGCGCTGGTGTTAATTCCGGTGGGTTTGTCGCTGCTGGCTCGGCGCGATTTAAAACGTATCGCGCCACTGGACAAAATGTATCTGGCTTTTTGTCTAAAACTGGAAAAAATGGGTGTGGCCCGCAGCGCCGGAGAAACGCCCGGTGATTACGCGCAACGAGCCGCTCAAGTACTTCCGGCGATGGCAACCGCCATAGGCAATATCACCGGGCTCTATGACGATCTGGCCTACAACAATGCGGCCATGACACAAAGTAAAGAAGCCGCGGTGCTGAATGAACTCAAGATGGCGGTGCGGGGCTTTAGGACGTAGTTCGGCAGAGCGAGAGGTTCGCAGCGTTGCTCAGTCTCATTTTTCTGGGGGCGTTTATTGTAAGTTTTGTATTGGGCTCGAAGAGCAATGGCTAAACGGAGTGGTAGCGTGTGGCGCAGATAAAATTTTCCCAAGAAGACAAAGAGATCGTCTGTCGCAAGATACAGGTGTATTTTCGCACCGAACTGGATCAGGAGATCGGTCAGTTTGATGCGGAGTTTCTCATGGATTTTTTTGCTGAAGAAATTGGCGTCTACTTTTACAACCAAGGTCTGCATGATGCCAAGCGGGTAATGGAAAGTCGGCTCGCCGATATTTCCGATGAGATCTATGAGATTGAGAAACCGACCCCCAGGTAGTTAAACCGGTGTTGCATCCGCCAGTACCGCCACCAGCAATGCCGGTTTGCTGCCGGTGTTTACCCAGGCGTGATTGGTGCCGCGCTGGATCACTACGTCGCCGGATTTAAGCGCTTTGGCCTCGCCGGCATCCAGTAGTAGGTCTACCTCGCCTTCGATAAGAATAATGTAGTCCACGCTGGCGGTTTTGTGCATTGCGGGATGACGCAGGGTATCTACCCGGCAGTGAGCGGCGCCTACTGAGGCAAACCCCAGCGCTACCGCCGCCTCGGTTTCCTCGGCGCTGGCGTTCGGGTCAGCCACCGGCACGGTAAACCAACGCACTTTTACCCCGCCCTCGGGCGGGCACAAGGTGGGGCTGGCGCCTGCTAAGGCGTCCGCCAGTACGGTGTTGTCGGCGGGAACACTCTCGGTCAGCCAAATCTCGTGCAGGCCAGAGCCGTTTGCACTGATTTCCGCAGCGGGGCCGCCGTCTATTTCAATAATGGATTGGCCGGCCTCATTGTGCCCGGTCACAATGCGACGCATTATGGGTTTGCGGGCAGACTGAATGCTGCCCTCACTCGCCGATTGCTACTCCCTGTCATCCCGCGGTACCGTTTATCCAATCTTCACTTCCTGTATTTCTACTGCGGCAATTCGCTTACCTTCTTCCGCACTTTCCTGGAACTCCAGTATCTGGTCGAAGTTCATGTAACGATAGATCTCGTCGGCCATGGAGTCGAGGTTTTTTGCATACGTCATATACTCTTCTGGCGTAGGCAGTTTTCCTAAAATTGATCCGACTGCAGCCAACTCCGCAGACACCAGGTACACGTTAGCGCCGTCACCCAGGCGATTGGGGAAGTTGCGCGTTGAAGTAGACAATACCGTGGAGTTGGCCGCTACCCGGGCCTGGTTACCCATGCACAGTGAGCAGCCGGGCATTTCGGTGCGCGCACCGGCCGCCCCGAAAATACTGTAATAGCCCTCTTCCATCAGGATGTGCTCATCCATGCGGGTGGGGGGCACGATCCACAGACGAGTGGAAATGGTGCCACCGTGTTGCTCAAGCAACTTGCCCGCTGCGCGGAAGTGACCGATGTTGGTCATGCAACTACCGATAAATACCTCGTCGACATTATCGCCGGCCACGGCAGACAATAATCTGGCGTCATCCGGGTCGTTAGGGCAGCACACGATTGGCTCGGTAATCTCGGCGAGATCAATTTCGATGATCTGTGTGTATTCGGCATCAGCATCGGCCTTCATCAATGTCGGGTTGGCCAGCCACTCCTCCATTTTTTGGGCGCGCCGTTCCAGTGTTCTGGGGTCGCCATAGCCGTTGGCGACCATAGAGCGCAGTAATACCACATTGGAACGCAGGTACTCGCTAATGCGTTCTTCGCTGAGTTCAATGGTACAGCCCGCCGCCGAGCGCTCGGCGGACGCATCTGATAATTCAAAGGCCTGTTCGACGGTGAGGTCACCCAGCCCTTCGATTTCGAGAATACGGCCGGAGAATATATTCTTTTTGCCTTTCTTCTCTACGGTGAGCAGGCCCTGTTTAATCGCGTAGTAGGGGATGGCATGTACCAGGTCGCGCAGGGTGATGCCCGGCTGCATATCCCCTTTGAAACGCACCAGCACGGAATCGGGCATGTCCAGCGGCATGACGCCGGTGGCGGCGGCAAAGGCCACCAGGCCGGACCCGGCTGGGAAGGAAATACCCATGGGGAAGCGTGTGTGGGAGTCGCCGCCGGTGCCGACGGTGTCGGGCAATAACATGCGGTTCAACCACGAGTGAATGATGCCGTCGCCGGGGCGCAGTGAAACACCGCCTCGGGTCATGATGAAATCGGGCAGCGTGTGCTGGGTGTCAATGTCGACTGGCTTGGGGTAGGCCGCGGTGTGGCAAAAAGACTGCATGGTCAAATCTGCAGAGAAACCCAGGCAGGCGAGATCTTTGAGTTCGTCGCGGGTCATGGGGCCGGTGGTATCTTGTGAGCCTACCGTCGTCATGCTTGGCTCACAGTAGGTGCCGGGGCGAATACCGTCGGTGCCGCACGCCCGGCCAACCATTTTCTGGGCCAGGGTAAAGCCTTTGCCGGTGTCTTCCGGCGCGGTGGGCTTGCGAAATACGTCTGATTCGCCTAAGCCCAATGTTTCCCGGGCGCGGGTGGTCAGACCGCGACCGATAATCAGATTGATGCGCCCGCCAGCGCGGACCTCATCCAATAATACATCGGACTTCAGGGCAAACTCAGACAAGGTATCGCCACTTTCGGACAAAATCTTGCCGTCATAGGGGCGAATCTCAATCACATCACCCATGTTTATCTTGTCGACGGGGGCTTCAAAAACCAGCGCGCCGGAGTCTTCCATGGTGTTGTAAAAAATCGGGGCAATCTTGTCGCCGATACAAATGCCGCCGCCTTTTTTATTGGGCACGCCGTCTATATCGTCGCCGAAAAACCACAGGACCGAGTTGGTGGCAGATTTGCGCGAGGAACCGGTGCCGACCACGTCGCCTACGAAGACAACCGGCAGGCCCTTGGCCAGTACTTCTGCGACCTGTTTCATCGGTCCGGTCACGCCGTGCTCTTCGGGTTCCAGGCCATCTCGGGTCATCTTATACATGGCGAGGGCGTGCAGGGGAATGTCGGGGCGGGACCAGGCATCGGGAGCGGGAGAGAGGTCGTCGGTATTGGTTTCGCCGGTGACTTTGAACACCGCAACTTTGATGGATTCAGCCACGGCGGCCTTGGAGGTAAACCATTCTGCATCAGCCCAGGATTGCAGTACCGCCTTGGCATTTTCATTGCCTTTATCGGCCAACTCGGCGACATCGTGAAAAGAGTCAAACATTAACAGGGTGTGCTTTAACTCCAGGGCGGCCAGGGCGCCCAAATCGACATCCGTTAATTGCGCGATCAGAGGTTCGATGTTGTAGCCGCCGTGCATATTGCCCAACAGTTTAATGGCGGCGCTCTTATCAATTATTGGGCTGGCGGCTTCACCGGAAAGAATGGCGGCGAGGAAGCTGGCCTTTACATAGGCCGCCTCGTCCACCCCGGGGGGCACCCGGCTGCTCAGCAATTCCAGTAAAAACGCCTCTTCCCCGGCCGGCGGGGTTTTCAACAGCTCCACCAAGGCGGCCACCTGATCGGCATTCAGGGGTTTGGCGGGAATATTCTGGCTGGCGCGTTCGGCAACATGTTCGCGGTAGGCATCAAGCACGGTCTGGCTCCTTCAATGAATAGGGTCGTCGGATATGTGACGGCGACGCTTTGCGTCACCGCCGAAATAGGCTGTGAATTATAGCCTAAGGTGGCCTTAAGTTAAATGAAACTACCGCCTATACCGTGCATTCACGGTGGTGATATCGTACACTCGCGGCGGTGAAGACTCTAGTTCAAAGCCTCGTAAAAACTCCGTGTATCGGTGTCTGTTCTACCGGCATTGGCGATACCGTGTGTAGAGGCTGCAAGCGATTTAGCCACGAAGTTATAAACTGGAATAGCTATAGCGAAGAGCAGAAACGCATTATCGATCAACGTTTGTGCCAATTCCTGGCACAGTGTGTCAGCAATAAATTGGTTGTGCGCGACAAGGCCTTGCTGGAGTGGCAGCTACAGGTTCAGCAAATCAGCTATATTCGCCTGCACGGCGAATACTGTTGGGTTTACAGCCTGATCAAGGCGGGCGCCAACCAAATTGAAGAGCCGGCACGTTATGGCTTCGAAGTCGATTTGCGCTACCGTGATATGGGTCTTGCGGCCTTGCGTGAGATGATCGACGAAGAGTTTTTTGCCTTATCTCAGGCACATTACGATCGCTATATGCTAACGTCGGACCTCTTTGGTGAGCGCGACAAGTGAAGGCCGGGCTCGATATCTCTCACATCCTTGACTTTCTCGGTTGCGCTACCCCCCGGGCCTGGGTTGACTGGGCGCTGCTAAATCCCGACCTCATGCTAGTCGATCACGCCAATTTAGAACAATAGACTGCGTTAGATCTACGAGGTAGAATCGCAGTATGGCTAAAGTTATTCGATACACTAGATTTTCCCACCACGGCCAACAGAGCGGCTCGAGTATCGAGCGGCAGGACCGAATGGTAGGGGATTGGTTAAAAAACAACCCGGAACACGAATTTCTGCCTGACCTATCCTTCGAGGATTTGGGTATATCTGGGTGGAAGGGAAAGCACGCCTCCACAGGTGGACTGTCGAGACTGTTGGCGGCAGCGGAGGAGGGCAAGTTGGACGGCTTTATCGTTCTAGTAGAAGCGGTAGACCGTCTCAGTCGACAAGCTCCTCTTGATGCTCTGGACTTGTTCCGGCGTATCCTAACCCACGGTGTCACAATTATCACGCTTGAGGATTCTCAGACCTATAGCACTGACACCGTCACCAACGATCCGAGCAAACTGATCGTACTCGCGTCCAAAGTGTCACAGGCTAACCAATACAGCCAGAACCTGTCCCGGCGCATCAAAGGCTCGTACGAGTCCCGCAGGAAGAAGGCAGCAGCAGGGGAACAGGTACGTGTACGACTCCCGTGGTGGTTCAATGGGGATGGGGATCTGGACCCCAGGAAGTCCCGCGTACTGGTCGAGCTTTTCGAGGAGTACGTGAGCGGGAAGGGTGAGCGCCAGCTCTACCGGCTGTTGGAGAAGCGGCTTGGCCGGGATTGTCCATATGCTGATCCATCTGGGATCAAGCGGGCGTTGAAGAATCGCAAAGCCATAGGGGAGTGGGACGGACACAAATGTCTCCCGCAGGCCATACCGGACGAACTCTGGTATGCCGCACAGAACGCCATTACAGACCGCAGGCCCGCCAAAGTGACCCAGTCACGGACTTGGCCCCTGTCCGGTATCGTGTACTGCGGGGAATGTGACGTCCCTATGACGATAAAGCCACATGCTACAGCCCCCAATATGATGTGCCAGACCCGCGCCCGTAAGGGTACCGACGCCTGTGAGCACAAAAGCACTTACGGACATACCGTACTGGACTGGCTCCGAGCGGCTCACGAGTTGGATGCTCTGACCCGTAATGCCAAGGAGAAGGGCAATACCGACAGGGCGGCAGACCTCGTTGTTCTTCGCGGTAGGCGAAGTGATACCGCCGAGGCCATGCAGAATCTTGTGAAGGTGCTCGAATCCGGTTATGTCGAGGCTATGGCCAAGCGGGCGCAAGAGCTGCAAGCCGAACTAGATGCGTTGGACAGTCAGGTTGCAGCGATGGAGGCCGAGTCCAACTGGGTTCCGACTCTCGACCCCAATGACCTGAACGATGCAGCCAATGAGATGGAATTAGTCGATAAATGTAGGATGCTCCAACTCGCGGGCCTCCGGATTACCATCTACAAAGACCAAACCATCGAAGTTGAAGGCCACCGCTACCAGTACGCAAAGTACGACCGGAAGCGGAAGGGGTACCCGCTAGTTAGTCTGACCACTGGGATAGAGGAGCTGATCCATAAGGGCTGAGTTGTAACGACTGAGCCAAAATATATTGGACTTGATCTGACAGACAGTGTCACTGTCTAATGTGTCTTATTACCCCGATAGCGGTCGTATGAGCTAGAATCAGCGAGGAGGCCGCTTTTTACACATAAAGGTCATTCGCCCGCCAGTATTCTCGGCTTGATTTCTCCCTGTAGCTACTATCGCTTTCACCTCAAAACGGTCACTCTGTCTTGGGATGCCTGACATCCCACATGAATTTCAGACTACCAAGGATGGCAGCGGCATAAATGCAGGCAAGTCCTGCGATAATTTCGGGGGTTATTTCGACAATTAATCCCGCAGTAATGTCGGGATTGAGTTGTATAAATTCTTGCTGCAAGTACATGGCAGCACGATAGCCTGCTATCCATCGCAAGACGATCATGGAACTGAACGTAATAAACAGTAGATTTACCCAAACAACTTGAGGTCGCGTCAATTTTGCTCCAACTAACCACGAAACGATGAGGTAGGCGCTTATAACCGAAATCAGCATTGAGAGAACTGAATTGCTCCCACTTAGTGCTGATGCGAATAAATCGCTAATTTCATACTCAGTCATATTCTTATCTCCTTGTTGTTAGACTTCCGACAAGGATATACGAAATGTCCGCTCATAGGCGACAATGGTCTGTCGGTAGCCCCAGCTCTTCAGCCATATCAGGGGATACCTAATGTCCCTTGTTGGCACTTAGCTGCCGGAGCAGAGGGTAATTCTAGAGTCTATGGAAGACCGCTTTCGGGCAGATAGCGCTCAAAGCAGTTGCATATCTGGCTTTCTTTGGGCCACAGAGTACCCGTTCAGATACTCAGCAATACCCTTGACCTTTACCCACCGTGATTGCCAGCTACGGTGCTGCTGTAAACCTATGCATCAACCAATTTTCGCTATATGCCACCACTCACGGAGTCGGAGGGTGTGTCTTCCATAACTCTATGATTGCATTATGAATTTATGCCACACCCCGATTCCAGCGATACACCCTCCGATTATGAGTCGGATGGTCTGCAGGGATTCTGGCCAGTAAGTTGAAGAAAAGTAACGGGATTTTCTGAAGGGGTAGGGCGGGGTGGATGAGACCGAACGTATGCCGAGCTTGATTGGTGGTTATACCGAGCGGATTTCCAGTAAGTTGAAGAATTGTAAAGGGTTCTGGAAACCGAACTCCGAACCTTTGTCGAAACCCCGTCAGGTGTGTCGGGAAGGGCGGATACTCCTGTGCAGCAAGCCTAGGTATGTTTTCCTGCTGAAGGGCAGTTTCTTGCGGTAGGAGTGCCTGATTCTTTCAATTTCAGGGCTTTAACTTGTCAGTGCCCGCCGACACAACTATCCTTCATTCTTACTGATTTTGTCACCGAAAGGACATTCTTGATGAAAATTCGACACGGTTTGTTAGTTCTTATTGCGTCCCTGTTGATGGCTTGCTCGAAGACCGAAGAGATAGCCGTTGCAGAGCCCGGTAATAAGCCAGGCGATATTCAGGTCGAGGCTGCAGCGGATACACAACCGTCCGGGCTGGAATTTACGGAGGAACAAGTAGAAGAATACATCCGCCTGTTCCCCTATCAGGATACTTACAACTATG
>SMVB01280796.1_pt1 | contig 32653 bp, 29 predicted proteins | sample 2456461 | NCBI WGS metagenome assembly SMVB01 (sample SAMN11095934, study PRJNA526329) | marine sediment metagenome | biome: Marine sediment; feature: Surficial sediment; material: Deep marine sediment; isolation source: Hadal surficial sediment | place: Pacific Ocean | collected 2014-05 | depth... | reverse complement strand
TAGTTGAGGTGCCATGACTTCGTGCGGCTGGTAGGCAATGCCCTGAACAAGAACATCGGCCATGAGTTGCGCATAGGCTTCAGGTGTCATGCCTATTTGAGTCATACGCCCGCCGGTAACTAAGGCGAACAGTAAATCAAGTAGCGCTGCCGCGCGTTGATGCAATGCTGGCGGTGCGAGCGTCCGTTCAGTCGCGTCGTCGATCAAATGGGTGATAAAACTGACCTGCATTTCGTTTACCTGCTCTAACAAGTGGGAATCAACTTCGAGCAGCACATGTTCGAGTTCATGGTCGCCACTGCTGAATTTTGCCAGCAACGGCAGTTTATGAGTCCAGGTGATGGCGAGGGAAATGAATCCTCGCAGGCGATCCAAAGCGGACATGGATGGGTCGAAAAGGGGTTTAAACGCAGATAAGTAACGCAGTTTTTCCAGCGCGATGGCATGGAAAAGCAGTTCGGCTTTGTTGTTGTAATAGAGATAAACCGTTCCCTTCGCTACGCCTGCTGCATATGCAACGTCATCGACGCTGGTTTTACGGTACCCGTGTATGACAAACAGATTGGTCGCGGCATTCAATATTCGTTCACGCTTTTGTGCCTGCTTTAGCTCTGCTGTCGGGCGAACAAAGCTTTCAAGAACACGCTGAATTTCATTATAGTCGAAAGTCATAATGACTAGAATAACCAAATCGGTCAGTTAGTCAATATGGCAAAAAAATGCCGGGTGTTTGCCCGGCATTTTCACGCACATCTCGTTGCTTGAGATGCTTAGTGCTGTGCTATCTCCACGGTTACGCGGGTGTCCACATTGGTGAAACGACCATCTTCTATCACGCTGGAAACCAGGTTGTGGCCTCGCGAGGCAGTTTCGCACGCTATGCGCACATACTTGCGCTCGCCGTCTTCCCAACGGGTAGCGTTGACGTAATAAAGTGTGCTGCCGGGGACCTTATCGATTAGATAGCTGGTGCCGGTAATCAAACCATTACTTTCCTTTTTGGCAGCGGCGACGCAATTGTCGTAGCCGCGCATTTCGGCGTCAGAGCTTGTACGTGCTTGCGCAAGGGCGGTAAAGGCGAGCAGGGCGGTAGCGGTAGTGATCAGTACGATTGTTTTCATGGTAAATCCTGTAAGCAGTTTAAATGGAGCGATCAATGGGGTGTTTAGTCGTTGATTATTTTTTCTTTCATAATAGTGTTACCTAAGGTAACGTTAATGTCGCAATCAGGGAAGATAAGTAACGTAGAACATGGATTGCAAAAATATGCAGGGTTAAGCACTGGTATGCGGGCAGTAGCTCGTGGGGTTTATTTGTGGAGTGCTTTTGTATGGATGGACATCCCGCCTTTGATCTTGATTGGAATCTGGTGCGGACCTTTGTCGCTGTGGCTCGGGAAGGTAGTCTGGCCGGGGGTGCTCGCAGCCTCGGTATCGCCCATCCCACTGCAGCGCGGCATATTCAAAATCTCGAAGACTCACTGGGTATGATGCTTTTCAGTCGCACCACTCAAGGCTTGGTGCTCAACGATGCCGGTACCTGTTTGGATCAGGCTGCGCGGGTGATGCACAAAAGTGCACTGGCTTTTCAAGCCGCCTCAGACACCATGCGTGAGCAACCTGTACAACGCGTACGCATATCTGTTGCTGAATTACTCGCCGGCCTGCTACCCGATGTCATGATGTCTGAACTAAGCGCCTGCGCTCAAACTTCAATGACCATAGACATCGTGGTTACCGATGACCTGCTCAACCTGCTGGAGCGAGATGCAGATATTGCCCTGCGGCATGTACGGCCAGAACAGCAGGAACTGCTGTGCAAGAAGGTGGGCGTTTTACAGATAGGTGTGTTCGCTCACCGGGATTACGTTGCGGAGTTCGGCATGCTGACCAGGGCAAGTGCTTCCGCACACCGCTTCGTTGAGGGTTTGACGCGGGATTATATAACCCGGGGTGCAGCACAGCGCGGACTGAAGATTGATAACAGTCAGATTGTGCTGCGTAGCGATTCCATGTCCTGCCAGCGTGCTGCAGTTCAGGCCGGATGCGGGGTGGCTGCCTTTCCCTTATGGATGGCTCGAGGGGAGCCGGATTGGGTCTCTGTAATCGCCGCAGATCAAGCGGTGGATATCGATGTGTGGCTGGTGGCGCGGCCTGAAGTGCGTGACAGTGAGCAGCTTTCGCGTATTTTTAAGTGCCTTGGTGATGGCCTCGCGGAAAGATTGGTCTGATCGCTGGTGTTGGGTCAGGTGGCCGTGTTACCGCTACGGGACTGCACGGCTACACCTCGCCGCTCGATGCGCTCGCGAATTCTTCGTTGACGAACTTCGGTAAGAGGGTAGTGCCAGATGAAGGGTAGCGAGGCGATTTTGAACGCCGCCGGGACGATCGCGTAGAGCAAGGCTACCCACAACAGAGAATTGGTGCTGTTGCCAGCGAGCGTGCCACCTAAGCTTGGATCTGCCTGGGGATCGAAGCCGAAAAATCCCACGCCCGCCAGGGCGATAGCCCCACCGAGTGCCGCGCCGCCTTTTTTGGTCATGCCCCACACTGAAAAGTAGAGTCCGGCGCGTTGTTGACCGGTGCGGGCCGAATCGATGTCTACCGCATCTGCCGCCATTGAGGCTGGCATGGCAAGCAATGCGCCGACTGCGGAACCTTTGAAAACCATGACAATAAGGAACACCGAAAACCACCCCGAAGGAATGAACGGGATGAACGACGCCCAGATGGAGAACCAGAAAATCGCTACGATGTAAGCCCGGTGTTTACCGATACGTGCCGACAAGCGCATCCACAAAGGTAGCCCCAGCACCGAGGCCATGTAGTAAACCAGCAAATAGATCGGATAAAGCTCGCCAGCTTGAATGACGTGCTTGACAAAAAAGTACGAAAGCGCGCCCGTCATGGCTGAGCCGGTAACGCTGAAGGTGTAACAAACAATCAAACGGATAAAGGGGCCGTTACGCCGCACCACAGAGATGCTCTCTTTCAACGTGGGTTTGCGCCTCGGGATAACCTTCTGCTCAGGTTCATCGACGAATATCACCGCTATCAAAACTGTTAGCGGCAGGGCGATCAGAATGAATATCGCCAGCCAGTTGAGGATAACTTTCGGGTTACCGGCCCGAGAGGCCATGATGTCCCGGAAGTCTTGGTTGAAGGAGTTGAAGAAATCATTGACCGTCGTGAAGTCTGTGGCGGCGATGTACAACGCGGTCGCCGCGATCAGCGGAATGGTGACCGCGCTGAGGGTGCCGATGAAGTGAAATTGTTCGCGCCGGGTCGTCACCCGTGTGCGTTCGTCGTAGTCTGTTGTGAGTTCAGCGCCCCAGGCGTAGTACGGCAGGTCGACGATGGTGAAGGCCAGATACATCATTACCGACCAGAAGCCGAAATACAGCAAAGACGGGTTATCGCCAGGTACGAACAGCATGTAGATGGATATCATCATCAACGGTGTACCCCAGAGCAACCAGGGTTTGCGGCGTCCTAACGAACTCTTGGTTCGATCGCTCAACACGCCGATCAACGGGTCGGTGACAACATCAGATATCCGTGCGAGCAAAATGATGGCCGCCATGGCGTACAGGCTCACACCCAGTTCAGCGTAGTAGGGCTGAACGTAAACACCCACCGGCAACAAAGCCATGGAGATCGGCCAATACATCACCGAATAGTTGAATACGGTCCAACCAGACAGGCGATTAGAGTTTGGAGATGGGTTCATGTCGCGTTGCTTGGTGTTTGCCTCCAGAGTTTCAAGTTTGCAGCTTAGCGTGTTTCGAATTTGATAGCGGCAGCGAGATTAGGGCTTTGGTGGCAAGCGCTATTCATCGTGGCTGTACAACTCAGATCGTAATCACAGATCCGCTTTCGTCAGCAGCCTGCATGTTCGCCGCCTTTGCCTCGATGAGTTGGGGTACCGCCAGATCAAGTTCGTCCTGGGTCCAGGTGCCATTGGTTTTCTTAAACTGTTTGATTACCCGGGGTTGTTGCATGATGCCGACGCCACCGCGCCCGGTATGGAAAATCTCCGCGGTGATGCCGGCGGATTCGGGTGCTGCCAGCCACACAACAATCGGTGCAATATGCTGCGGTCCGCCTGCTGCCAGATCTTCATCTTCGACTTTTTCGCCTCGATTTTCGCGTAACGGTATTGTCATGCGGGTCAGTGCACCGGGAGAGATTGTGTTGACGGTGCAGGCATACTTTGCAAGCTCCAGAGCCAGCACTCGCGAGAAGCCGGCGATGCCGGCTTTGGCGGCCCCGTAGTTCGCCTGGCCAAAGTTGCCGTAGAGGCCGGAAACGCTGGAAAAATTGATTATTCGGGCACCAGTGTGGTTGTTTTCGCGTATATATTTTGCAAACGGGCGCGAACAGCAATAGTGGCCTTTCAAATGCACTGCCATGACCGCGTCCCAGTCAGCCTCTTGCATATTGAAGATGGTTTTATCTCTCAAAATACCGGCGTTGTTGACCAGTATGTCCATGCCCCCAAACGCATCGAGGGCAGATTTCACCATGGATTCACCTCCGGCGACCTCGGCGACCGACTCGGTGTTGGCCACCGCTTCACCACCCATCGCGCGGATCTCTTCCACCACTTCTTCGGCGATATTGGTGGTGCCTGTGCCATCGGTATGTCCGCCTAGATCGTTGACGACGACCTTGGCGCCTTCTCGTGCCATCAACAATGCGATTTCCTTGCCAATGCCTCGACCGGCTCCGGTTACCACTGCTACTCTGTCGTCTAGTCGTCCCATTTCTAGGCCTTTAAGCGTTCGCTGTATGCAAGGATAGTAGTACAGGTCGATCCTTGAAAACTAACTTGCGAAACGAATAGAACATGACACAAAGCAACCATTACGGGCAGGCAACGGCGGCTTTAGTCAATGAAGTTTACGCCTCTGGCGTGCAACGCGCGGTTCTGCTGTTGCGTCATTCTGCGCGAACATTTGAGCCGGGTATCCACGACTTGTTGAATCCATTGACCGACCATGGCCGGGACCTATGCCGTCAACTGGGCCTTGCGTTGCCGAAAGAGTTACGCCTGCGCGGCTACGCGAGTCCACCGGAGCGTTGCATGGAAACAGCTCAGTTGGTCATAAAGGCGCATCAAGCCGGTGGTGGAGATGGCGGACGCACCCGGCCGGTGGAAGCGCTGGGTGTCTTTTATGCGCTGGATCAACAGAAAATGTGGAAGGGGCTGAGCCAGGCTGATGGCCTCGCGGACTATGTGTCTCAGTGGTTTGCCGGTAATGTGCCCATCGATGCAATGATGCCAGCGGAGCTCGCTGTGCAGATGGTTTTGCGTGCGCTGAAGGGCAAGCTAAGTGAAGCCAGCGAAGGGCCACAGTTGGATCTTTGCGTTACCCACGACATGACCGTGTATACCGTGCGCCATGGCGTCGGCTTGGAATCGCTGGATGGTCCGAAGGTTGAGTATCTGGATGGGCTGATGCTGTTCGAACGCGATGGCAGATTGTGGCTCCGCAGTCAGCACGGCGGCGAGATTGAGATCACTTCGAGGGTTTAAGGGACTGATCTATCTGCCAAGGCTGCCTTCAGTTGTTGTATAAGATGAGCAGGCTGGACCGCCGTCAATGTCATGGAGTCGCAGTCTTGAAAGGCACTGAACTCAGCGGCGGCATCTGCAAAAGCGCCCACCAGGATCTGTTCGTCAAATGAATGCTCGTCGAAATGCAACGCCTTGAATTCCAGGTGTTTGATTTTACGGTGGGCTTTGCAATCGACCCTGCCGACGAATTGATCTCGATACACTAATGGCAGGCAAAAATACCCGTATTTGCGTTTAGCCTCGGGTACATAACATTCAATCTGGTAGTCGAAGTCGAAAATAGATTTCAGCCGCTGTCGTTGGATGACCACGTTGTCGAACGGAGAAAGGATGCGCATGCGGTCACCTGCGCGTGGGGTTGCTTGATCTAGCAAACCAGCGTTACAGATAAACTGGTCTGCGCCGGCAAGGGTGATCTGGTCGTAGATACCACGGCTGAGTTTGTCAGCGACAAGCTTTTTTACTGTCGCTCGTAGTGCGCTGTTGCGGCGCTGGTAGGTAATGCCTTTGAGGCTGACGAAACCATGACAGCGCAATTGTTGGGCCAGTATATGTTCCGCGAACTCGTTTGCTGTGGGCATGCTCTGATCAATATCAGTTGGCAGCACGCGTTCGCTCAGGTCATACGTTTTTTGGAACCCGTCCCGCGCGCTGACCATCAGATCTCCCTCCATGTAGAGTTGTTCCAGAGCGCGTTTAGCCGGTTTCCAATCCCACCAGCCGGCGGAGTTACCCTTGGCTTCTTCAACGTCTCGAGAGCGCAACGGCCCTTCGATTTCGATGCGTCGATATAAGTCCGACATGAGTTTGCGATCTGGATTGCGAAACCAATGCACCGTGCCGCTCTTCAGCGAGTGCTTGTACGGCAGAGAAAATCGATAGTCCTGCATAGGCAGGAAAGCCGCCGCGTGTGACCAGTACTCGAAAATGCTGCGGTCTTTGAGCAGTCGATTGGTCATTGCCAGGTCAAAGTTTGGTACTCGGGTGCGCAATACGTGGTGGTGAGCCCGCGCTATAACTGAAATCGTATCAATCTGCACGTAACCAATATGGGCGATGGCTTTACGAGCGCCAGACATACCCCGGCCAAAGGGAGACGTTTGCAACAGACCCTGGGCGGCCAGTGCGATGCGCCGCAGACGAGCGAGGTCTGTTTTCTTACTGAGTTTAAATGCTGCCATGCTTGCTGGGTTACCCGCCTTTAGTCACAATCGCCACATGGAATCGACTATACGTAGCCTGAGGAGTTTCATGAAGTCTGTTGTGTACGCCATGCTCATTGTTATTTTGAGCATCAATCCGGTATCGGTGATGGCAGCCTCAGAAGCGCCGCAGTTCAGCACCGGCGGCATGGTGGCAAGCCGCTCGGTGCTCGCGTCTCAAGTCGGTGCAGATATATTGGCAGCAGGCGGTAATGCCATAGACGCTGCCGTTGCGGTTGGTTTTGCCCTGGCAGTGACCTATCCGTCTGCGGGTAATCTTGGTGGTGGTGGTTTCATGGTCATTCACCTTGCAGATGGTACGGTGACGACGAATGATCACCGCGAGCGGGCGCCGTTGTTGGCGAGTAAAGACATGTTCCTCGATAAGAAAGGATCTGTGATCAAGGGTCTGTCGACCCAATCCCACCTGGCCGTGGGTGTGCCTGGTACGGTCGATGGTTTGCTGGCGGTGTTAGAAAAATATGGCACCCTGAATCGTACAGCGGTGATTCAACCGGCCATTGATCTGGCTGAAAACGGTTTTGCCTTGGATCGAGACCTTGCCGGACAATTGTCGCGGCGGTTGAAAAGCTTTGCGCCCTATGCCGCCAGTATGGATGTATACAGTAATTCCGGTAAGCCCTGGCTTGTGGGTGAAGTCTTCAAACAAACTGACCTGGCAGCAACACTAAAGCGTATAAAAAAATATGGCCGTGATGGTTTTTACACCGGCAAGACGGCGGACTTGATCGTCGCCGAAATGACGCGCAACGAAGGGCTGATTTCGCACCAGGATCTGGCAACTTATCGCTCCGTATGGCGTGAACCCATACGTGGGACCTATCGCGGATTTGACATTGTGTCCATGCCGCCACCGTCATCCGGCGGCGTACTGCTGGTGCAAATGCTGAACATGTTGGAGACCCTGGACATACAAGCCAGCGGCTTTGGCAGTGCGGCGACGGTACACGCGATAATAGAAGCAGAAAGGCGTGCTTATGCAGATCGAGCGGAGCATCTGGGCGACACGGACTATTACCCGGTGCCCGTGCATGAGTTGATCAGCAAGAACTACGCAAAAATGCGTTTCGCAGACTTCGATCCCCACAAGGCCAGTCTGAGCTCCGACATTGGTGCAGGTGATATTCCCTATGAAAGCCCGGACACCACGCATGCCTCAATCATGGACGCTGCAGGTAACGCAGTAGCCTATACCACCACCCTGAATCTCTCTTTTGGCACCAAGATGATTGCACCTGGGACCGGGGTGCTGCTGAACAACGAGATGGATGATTTTTCGGCGAAAGAGAACGTCGCAAATTTTTATGGTTTGTTGGGTCGTCGTGCCAACGCGATTGAACCGGGTAAACGCATGTTGAGTTCCATGACACCAACCATCGTGTTGAAGGATGGTAAGCCACATCTGGTTACCGGCTCTCCGGGTGGCAGCACCATCATTACGACTACGTTACAGGTAGTGATCAACGTCATCGACCACGGTATGGATGTATCGGATGCGGTGGCCAGCCCAAGGTTCCATCATCAGTGGCAGCCGGATCGAGTGGTGATTGAACAGCGCGGATTGTCACCCGATACTTTGTCGCTCCTCCGTGAGATGGGCCACAAAGAGATGGTCCCCGTGCCCGGATTTCTCGGCCGCGGCATCGGCGATGCTAATTCGGTAATGCGGACAAAAAAAGGTATAGTCGGAGTGGCAGATCCACGAAACGCGGGGGGCGCCGTGGGCATGCCATAGCAAAATAGATCCTTGGGGGGGTTTATGCGCGCCAAATTCTGGTTGGATCTCTGGCAGAAAAATGAGATTCCATTTCATAAAATGGAACACAGCGAACTGTTGCTGAACTTCTGGCCACGGCTCAGTTTGGCGGATAAAGCGCCGGTTTTCGTGCCGATGTGCGGTAAGTCGCTGGATATGCGCTGGTTGGAAAGCGCCGGTCACCCGGTGGTTGGTGTGGAATTGGCCCAGGTTGCCATCGAAACTTACTTTGCCGAGGGTTGTGAAACGGCGCTGAGTACGCCTGACGACCGGTTCATTCGATACCAGGGCAGTAACAGCACAATATTTCATGGTGATTTTTTCGATTTAACATCGCCATTACTCGAAGGTGTTCAAGGTTTGTTCGATCGTGCGGCGTTAGTTGCATTGCCGCCAGACATGCGATTTCGTTATGTAGACCATTTATTGCGCATCGTGCCGGACGACACTCGAATATTGCTCATTACTTTTGAGTACGACCAGGATCTGGTCGAGGGGCCGCCCCACGCGGTCATGCCGGATGAAGTCGAATCACTATATGGCGGGCGCTGCGAGATAGAATTGCTGGAGTCCATCGTGACCAGCGCTTTGCCGGGACATTTTTCACAGCAAGGTGTGGCGCAGGCAGCAGAAAGTGTTTATCTGATTACCAAGCGAGACTGAACATGGCGCAAGCGACGCTGGCGGATGGCCTGCAGTTGGAATATGAGGTGCACGGATCACCAACGGATCCAACCATCGTGCTGATTCGCGGCTTAGGCACCCAGATGATCGAGTGGCCGGATACTTTTATACAAGGTCTCACCGGGCGTGGCTTATGCGTAGTCGCTTTCGACAATCGAGACGTCGGTCTGTCGAGCAAGTGTGAATCTGGCTATACGCTGTCTGCCATGGCAGGTGATGTGGTCGGCCTGTTGGATAGTTTGGGTATTCAACAAGCACATATCTTTGGTATTTCATTAGGTGGCATGGTGGCGCAACTGGTGGCGGTAGAGCACGCTGATCGGGTGGTCTGTCTGTTTTCGGTGATGTCTGGTAGCGGTAACCCGGATGTACCGACTGTGTCCCCGGAAATGTATCCCTTCTTAACGGAAAAAGCGGATACCACCGAAGCGCAGATTGCCTTGAATACACGAAACAGAGCGCTGTTCGGAAGCCCGGGTTATGCAGAATCCGAAGAAGAGCGGCGCGCGCAAGCTGAACGTGCCTACCAACGGTGTTTTTGTCCGGATGGGGTCGCTCGACAGATGCAGGCGGCTAATGAAGATGGCAGCAGGGTGCTGCGCTTACAAACCATTTCCTGCCCGGCGTTAGTGATTCACGGTGCAGATGACCCGTTGGTCAATGTTGCCGCTGGTGAAGACACGGCGAAGAACATTCCTCAGGCGCAACTTTTAATAGTGCCGGGTATGGGGCATAACATTCCTGCCGCGCTGGGAGAAACTATCGCTGCAGCAGTCGATGATTTCATCGCTGCAAACGGCTAGCGTTTATTGTAATCCACTGCCAGCCAGCGTTCGGGTCGAACCGTAACGGTCACCTGGTTTTCTATGCTGCTCTCGGCAGCATAGGCGGCACCTTGTTTTTCACCTAGATAACGCACTGCCATGGCCAACAGGGTTTCGGTGGTTGCCGGCTCGATTGAGGTAATGGGGCCTTCAACGCTGACATAACGATACGGGGCTTCCTCGGTTTGCGCCGCCATGCTGAGCCGCGAGCCCATTTCGAGCAGGGCACCTTTACGTGAACTCTTGCCGGTGATAAACCACAAATCTCCGCCCGGCGTATAGTCGTACCAGATTGGAATTGTCAGAGGACCCTGGCCTGGATCGTTCAGACCGATAACACCGACATGCAGGTCTGCCATGAAGCTTTGTTTTTCTTCTGTGGTCATACTCGTCATAGCCTATTCCCAAGTGATAATTTGTTTAATACAACCCGCGAGAGCTTACTCTGGGGTCAAGGAATGTTATTTCAAGCCCTTTGAATTCGCGCTTATGCCGCCATTAACTGATCAACAGTGATTATTAAGTTTGGCATAGATTGCCCAAGGAGAAAATTATGAACATAGTGCGATGGAGTCCTTTCCGCGAGTTTGACAACTTGTTCCAAGGTTTTGAGCGGCCTGTTGCTGCCATGCGGCGTGCCGACTGGTTACCGCTGGTGGACATTCGCGAAACCGATGAGGACTACCAGATTGATGTCGAAGTTCCAGCGGTTGCGTCTGAAGATTTGTCAGTCGGTGTGGTCGATGGTGTATTGACGGTAAGCGGCGAGCGCAAAAGTGTCGTGGGTAAAGACGGCGAAGGACGAGTGCATCGTACCGAGCGCCACTATGGTAGCTTTCAGCGCAGTTTTCAGTTACCTGAGGATGCCGATGAAGAGGCCGTCACTGCATCCAGTCGAGATGGTGTTTTATATCTCAAGATCGCCAAGCAAGCGGTGACCGTAGCGCGGACTATCGAGGTGAAGGTCGACTGACAAAGGCGCAAGCTTGTGCCTTAACTGACCTTTTGACGTGCGAACATTGCTGTCAGATTGAGAGCGCAGGCTCTCAATCTGATGGTGGTGGCTGCCGCGGGAATAGACAGGGAATTAATGGCATTCAACAAAGATTCCGTTCGCGTCGTCATCTTCGAAGCGGACACGCCGGCAGGTAAAGCATTCGACGTAACGCTCATCATATTTATTTTGCTGAGTGTGCTGTCGGTAATGTTCGACTCTGTGCATTGGATCGGAGCGCAATATGGTGATTGGCTGTATGTGGCGGAATGGTTTTTCACCCTTTCATTTACAATCGAATATGCATTGCGTTTGTGGTGCATTCAAAATACCTGGCGTTATGCGCGTAGTTTTTATGGTGTCATAGATCTGTTGTGTATTGTGCCGACCTACATCAGTTTGTGGGTGGCAGGCAGTCAGTATTTACTGGTGATTAGAGTGTTGCGCGTCCTCAGAGTATTTCGCGTGCTACGCATGGTGCGGTACGTAGGCGAGGCTGAAATACTGACCCGGGCGTTGCGAGCGAGCCGTCGAAAAATCACCGTGTTTCTCGTATCCGTTCTGTGCCTGGTGGTCATTTTCGGCTCCTTCATGTATCTCATCGAAGGTGGTACGAACGGAAAATTCGCCAGTATCCCGGACAGCATCTATTGGGCCGTCACCACCATGACCACAGTGGGGTATGGAGATATCACGCCCGAGACCGGCTTGGGTCGCGCGCTGGCAGTGGTCATCATGATTATGGGTTACGGCATCATCGCTGTGCCGACGGGTATCGTCACTCTGGAATTGAATCAGGCGAATCGTGGCAGCGCCAACACCCGGACCTGTCCAGGATGCTCCGCAGAAGGACACACGCATGAGGCGAGCTATTGCTGGCGTTGTGGTGGATTGTTATACGGCGCGCCTGGCAGCGAAGCAGAAACGTCCTTCGTTTGATGAAAAATCAGGCCTGGCGGAACTTAAACTCAGGTACTTTTGTGGTCGAGGTGAATTTCAGGCAAAATAAGCCTCCCAAATTCATCATCTGACCAGAATTTATGAGCCTGAACACGTTTAACGCTAAAAAAACACTCACCGTCGGTAACAAAGAATACGATTTTTACAGCCTGCCGGATGCGCAAGGGTTGGGAGATGTATCTCGTCTGCCCGTCACCTTGAAGATACTGTTGGAAAACCTGTTGCGCTATGAAGATGACAACAGCGTTACGGCCAGCGACATCAAAAGCTTGAGTGGTTGGGCTGATAACCCACCTGGAGCTGAAGAAATTGCTTTTCGTCCGGCCAGGGTGCTGATGCAGGATTTCACGGGCGTGCCTGGCGTTGCCGATCTCGCTGCGATGCGCTCAGCAGTGGTTGAAGCAGGGTTGGATCCGAGCATCATTAATCCCTTGTCACCTGTAGATCTAGTCATTGACCACTCTGTCATGGTGGACAATTTTGGTAACGAGGCTGCCTTTAGCGCAAACGTTGCCCTGGAGATGGAACGCAACGCTGAACGCTATCGCTTTCTGCGCTGGGGACAAACCGCCTTCGAGAATTTTCGCGTGGTGCCACCGGGCACCGGCATTTGTCACCAGGTGAACCTTGAATATCTGGCTAAAGCGGTGTGGACCAAAGAAGTTGATGGCCGCACTATCGCTTACCCGGATACGTTGGTCGGCACCGATAGCCACACTACCATGATCAACGGACTTGGGGTGCTGGGTTGGGGCGTGGGTGGTATAGAAGCCGAAGCGGCAATGCTCGGACAGCCGATCAGCATGCTGATACCCGAAGTGATCGGTTTCAAATTGACCGGTAGCGTGTCCGAAGGCATTACCGCCACAGACGTTGTGCTGGTAGTGGTTGAAATGCTACGCGCCAAAGGCGTGGTCGGTAAGTTTGTCGAGTTTTACGGTGACGGCCTGGAAAATCTGTCGTTGGCGGATCAGGCGACGATTGCCAACATGGCGCCGGAGTACGGCGCGACCTGCGGTTTCTTCCCCATCGATGCAGAAGCGATCAATTATTTAAAACTGACTAATCGTGACCCTGACACGGTTGCGCTGGTAGAAGCTTATGCACGCGCACAAGGCATGTTCCGGGATGCTGATTCTGTAGAACCGGTGTATACCGACACAGTTTCGCTGGATCTCGCGAGTGTTGTGCCAAGCCTGGCGGGACCAAAGCGCCCGCAAGACCGGGTTGCCATGACCGATCTGAAAAAAGCGTTTGATGAAGCTTTAGAACTCTACGGGCGTACCAAACCCGCTAGCGCACCAGTATCGGGTGCCGACTATGCGCTGAACGATGGTGATGTGGTGATCGCGGCCATTACATCCTGTACTAATACCTCCAATCCTGCGGTCATGCTGGGTGCGGGTTTGGTGGCACAAAAGGCGCTAGCCAAAGGCATGCAGGTGAAGCCCTGGGTAAAAACTTCCTTGGCGCCTGGTTCCAAGGTTGTCACGGAATATCTGCAAGCAGCCAATTTGCAGGCAGCGCTGGACGGTTTGGGGTTCAATCTGGTCGGTTATGGCTGCACCACTTGCATCGGTAACTCAGGTCCGCTGCCAGAACCCATTTCCGCAGCCATTACTGCCAGTGATCTGGTGGTCGCTTCGGTGCTGTCTGGTAACCGAAATTTCGAAGGCCGGGTACACCAGGAAGTGCGCACTAACTGGCTGGCATCGCCGCCGCTGGTGGTGGCTTATGCACTTGCGGGAACGACACGCATCAATCTGGCCAACGATGCCCTCGGCCAGGACGCCGATGGTAACGATGTCATGCTGGCGGATATCTGGCCTTCGAACCAGGAAATTCGTGAGGCGGTTGACCAGGTTTCGGTGGAGATGTTTGAGCGCCAATATAGCGACGTTTTCTCAGGCCCACCTGAGTGGCAGGCGATAGAGGTTGAATCCAGTGCTACTTACGGTTGGGAAGAGTCCACCTATATCAAACAACCCCCATTCTTTTCTGTGGGTGGCGATCAGGATCAGGAAATCGGCGTCAGCAATGCGCGCATTCTTGCCGTATTGGGCGACTCTGTGACCACGGACCACATTTCTCCGGCAGGCGCGATTCAGGCAGACAGTCCTGCCGGGCACTACCTGCAACAAGCGGGTGTCAATGTCAGTGATTTTAATTCCTACGGGTCGCGGCGGGGCAATCATGAAGTGATGATGCGCGGTACATTCGCCAATATCCGCATTAAAAACGAAATGGTGCCGGGTGTTGAAGGGGGTTACACCAGGCACGTGCCCAGCGATGAACAACTGAGTATCTATGATGCGGCGATGCGCTACGCTGGCGAAGGCACACCGCTTGTGGTCATCGGCGGTAAGGAATATGGCACTGGTTCCAGTCGAGACTGGGCGGCCAAAGGAACTCGTTTGCTGGGCGTCAAAGCGGTGTTGGTGGAAAGCTTCGAGCGCATTCATCGGTCTAACTTGATTGGCATGGGCATCTTGCCGCTGCAGTTCAAGGCTGGTGAGGGCCGTCAATCTCTGGGTCTGACCGGCGATGAGATCATCGATATCCAATTGCCGGCTGGCGTAACAGAAACCCCACGCCAGGAAATTCTAGTGACCATCAAGAGCGCCGATGGCAGTGAACGTGAGATTACCGTCGACAGTCGTCTCGACACGGACAACGAGATCGCCTACTACAAAAGCGGTGGTATCTTGCAATATGTGCTCAACAACCTGGTAGCAGCCGCTGCTTGATACAGGTGTTCCGGCAGGTGTTGTCTTCGATATGGACGGCACCTTGCTGGATACTGAAACCCTGGCGCGGGCTTGTTTTCTACGGGCTTGTGATGAACTCGGCTGGCAGGCAGATGCTGCCGTATATGATCGGTGTATCGGCACGACCTGGGAAGAAACCGAGCGCATCATGCGTCACGGATTTGGCGATGAATTCCCCTATGAGAAAATAGAAGCGTGCTGGTCGGCACACTATAACGCCCACGTTAACCACAAGCCGGTTGCTATCATGCCGGGTATCGAGGCCGTGCTGGGTAGACTTGCAGACCTTGGTGTACCGATGGCCGTCGCCACTGCCAGCAGACGCGGTGTTGTTGAGAGAAAACTGCAGTTGGCTGGTCTCGACGAGCACTTTGAAATTCTCGTCTGTAGCGGCGAAACCACCCGTGGTAAACCCTACGCTGACCCCTATCTTCTGGCCATGGAGCACCTCGATGTTGTAGCCGGTGATTGTTGGGCGATTGAAGATTCCGACAATGGGGTTCGCGCTGCGGTGGCCGCCGGTATGTTGGTATTTCAGATTCCTGACCAGACGACACCCAGCGATGAAGTCGTGGCCTTCGGCCATAAAGTGCTGCCCAGTGCGGTCGATCTGCTGCACCTCCTGCCGTGCGTGACGCACGTCTCAAAATAGCCCGAACAACCGATAGTTTGAAAAAAGTGTGACCTGGCGTTGAGGGGTTTGTCGCGCTGATCGTTTATCTTGCAACAAGGAAGTACCTGCCGAAGAGAGAAGTATCGTGATTAACAGGAATGAATCCCGTTTGATTGCTCAAGCACGACGCAATCAAACAAATCGCAACGCGCGTCGCACACAAAAACCCAGTACAACGCTGGCAGCACCTCGAGCCTTAAAAGCTCTAAAGACCTGATGGCGCACTAATCCGCATAGAGAATTGTTAGACTCTCCTGAAATTGTTGGGAGGGTCTACTATGGATTATTCAATTGCACTTGCCTCGGAGCTGGACAGCTGGCGCTGGGTCAAGCGTGCCGAAGAGCTGGGATTTTCCAGCGCCTGGTTCTACGACACGCAGTTGTTGAACCCCGATGTGTTCATTTGTATGGCCCTGGCGGCGGAAAAGACCAGCCGGATCCGTCTGGGTACGGGTGTGCTGGTGCCGTCGAACCGCATCGAACCTGTAACTGCCAATGCCCTCGCAAGCTTGAACAAGCTGGCACCCGGGCGTATCGACTTTGGTGTGGGTACGGGGTTCACCGCGCGCCGTACCATGGGCCTAAAAGCGATTCCGCTGAACAGCATGCGCACCTACATTGAACGGGTGCAAGCTTTGGTGCGTGGGGAACTCATTGACTGGGACTTTGAAGGCAAACAACGCAAGATCAAGTTTTTAAACCCTGAGCTCGACTTGATAAATGTTCATGACGAAGTGCCTTTGTGGATTTCTGCATTTGGCCCGAAGTCACAGCAACTGACAGCCCAGTTGGGCGCAGGCTGGCTGAATTTTATGGCAATGCCCGGCGCAGTCAGCGCACTGCAGGATATGCAGCAATCTTGGCAGGATGCGGGAAATGCAGCCGAGGATTTATCTGCGGGGCTGTTTTTCTTAGGTGCGGTGTTGACCGGGGACGCAGAATCGGACAATGAGAAATTGCTCGCGCAAGGTGGTCCTTTTACCGCCGTCGGCATGCACAATTTATCGGACGACGGTGGCGCGATGGGTGGGCAAACGGCACAAGGACCGATGGCAGAATTGCATCAGGCTTATATGCGCGAACATGCCAAATACGAACCCGCCGATGCGAAATATCTACAAAACCATCGTGGGCATTTAATGTTCGTGCGCCCCGAAGAAGCACACCTGTACTCACCGGAAGTCGTGCGTGCATCGACCATGAGTGGTACCCACGATGAGTTGGTAGCGAACATGCGCACATTGGCTGTAGCGGGTTATCAGCAGGTCGTGGTGCAGCTTGTACACGGCCATGAAGAAGCGATCGAAGATTGGGCTGCAGTGTTCAAGGCAATGTAGGCCTACTTAAAGCGCCTGGATCTCCACCTTGCCCTGTCTGGACCTTCGCGCGACGGTTAAATTGGAGCGACGTGTCTGAACAGCACGATACAGTTGGGAGACGACCATGAGAGCACTGTGTTTACTGTCACTTTTTCTAAGCAGCACACTATTGTTAAGCAGTTCTGCGCAGGCGGATATTCTGCGCACGGCAACCGGCAAGCCTGATCTTTCCGGTTTTTTCGATGTCGCTACCATCACCCCGATGGAGCGGCCTGAAGAGTTCGGGGACAAATTATTCATCACACTGGAAGAGGCGACTGAACTTGAGAGCGCCCGGGCTGCCAGGCGTGCCGAACAAAATGTAAAGAGTGATCCAAATCGCGAAGCACCACCGATTGGTGGCAGTGTGGGCGGTTATAACGAGTTCTGGCTGGATGCGGGAGAAGAGCGCTTCACCGTGGACGGTAAGTTTCGTACTTCGGTCATTACGAAGCCGTCGAACGGTCGCCGGCCCTCGATGACGGCTGCCGGAGATGCGGCGGCGAAGTTTCAAGTCGATGATTTTGTTAACCGGCCCGGCGCGGCCTGGTGGTTGGACGAGGGAGGACCTGGGCCTTACGACAATATGGAACAACGCCCGCTGCGTGAGCGCTGTTTACTGGGGTTTGGTCCGGTGGCGGGGCCGCCGATTCTGCCCACGGTGTACAACAACCATAAGCGCATTGTGCAGACCGAGGACTACATAATGATTCTCGCTGAAATGGTCCACGACGCCCGTGTTATTCGCTTGAACAGCGAACATAAACCCGTCCATATGCGTAACTGGATGGGCGATTCAGTGGGCCACTGGGAAGGTGATACGTTGGTGGTCGACACGATCAATTTCAATGGCACACCAGGCCTTCTGTCGGCAGATGCGAACTTGCATGTGATCGAAAAATTCACCCGGGTAGATGCAGATACGCTGATGTACAGCTTCATTGTCGATGATCCGTCGGTCTGGAGTGAAACCTGGGGCGGTGAATATCCCTGGCCGCAAACTCAGGAGAAGGTATACGAATACGCCTGTCACGAAGGCAACTACGCGCTGGGCAATATCATGCGTGGCGCGCGTCTCCTGGAACGGGAAAAAGTGGCCTTATCGGCAGCGGGCGGCGAGGACTAAGCTGACACCTCGAGCGGCGCTAGCAGGCAGAGGGTGAGGGCATAGGGCAGGTAGTGCATTATGGGTCTCCAGCGATAGCATTCTTCATGGGGTTATAGTCGCTGTAAGTGGCCATTTAGTCTTAGTTGATCAGGTACAGTTAATGAAATTCTCGAACCACATTTTTCCTCCTGCCTGGTGGTCGATAGTATTGCTGGTCAGTGCTTGCTCCACCGAGCAGTCTTCAACGCCACGGCTCAATATTGATGGGGATGATATCGCCGGGGTGGTGTCGAGCCTTGATGGGGTTGAGGCGGGTGTGTGGGTTATCGCCGAAACCAGTGACCTCGGTACGCGGTTTGCGAAGATCGTGGTGACGGATGCCGAAGGTCAATTTGTGGTGCCGGATCTGCCGCTAGCAGACTACCAGGTCTGGGTGCGCGGTTACGGTCTCGATGATTCAGCACCGGTCGGGGTCGCGCGAGGCGCCCATGTTGAGCTGACGGTGCAGGTTGCCGAGAGCCCCGCCAGCGCCGCACAGGTTTATCCGGCTGCTTATTGGTATTCGATGATGAAGCTGCCTTCGGAGGCTGAACTGGCAGCTATCGACGGAGGGCTCAACGCGTACTTGACCTGGATGAAAAATATGGGCTGCGTGGGTTGCCATCAGATGGGCCAGCTCTCGACACGCACGCTGCCTGCCAATCTCAATGTGCTCGAGTCATCTGAAGCTGCCTGGCATCAGCGCATACGTTCGGGTCAAGCCGGTAACGCCATGGTTGGTCTGGCGGAGGGGTTGTTGCAGGGATTGCCGATCAAATATCTTGCAGATTGGACTGACAGGATCGCGGCAGGGGAGTTGCCACATGAGGTTCCTGCACGGCCTGCCGGTTTGGAACGCAATGTGGTTGCAACGGTTCGCGACTGGTCTACTCCAAGCACCTACATGCATGATCTGTCTGGTACGGATCGCCGCGATCCCACGGTCAACGGCGGCGGGCTGATCTACGGCGCGCCAGAGCTGAGCACGGACGATATGCCGATACTGGATCCAGTGGCTAACACCGCCTCGCACTTCACCGTACCGGTGCGGGACGCCGACACGCCGACCACTAACAGCCAGCCGGTGGTCGGACCATCTTCCTACTGGGGAGACCAGGCGATCTGGGACAGCAAAGCGAACATTCACAACCCCATGCTGGATGCCGCGGGGCGCGTCTGGCTGACCGCGCGTGTGCGCGGACCGGATAATCCGGACTTCTGCAGCGATGGCGATAAGCATCCGTCGGCGGCCCTGTTCCCGCTTGAGCGAGCGGGACGCCATGTGGCCGTGTTTGACCCGGTCAGCGAGCAATATCAGTTCGTTGATACCTGCTTCTCCACCCATCACCTGCAATTTGCTGAAGACGAAAACGATACCTTGTGGACCAGTGGTGGTGGCCAGGTTGTCGGCTGGATAAATACCAAAGAGTTTCTCGCTACAGGAGACGTGCGGGCGGCTCAGGGCTGGGCGCCATTGATATTGGATACCAACGGCAATGGCCGTCAGGACGATTGGGTGGAGCCCGACGAAGCCGTTAACCCGGAACTCGATAAGCGGGTACCCGCTGGATTTTATGCAGTAATGCCAAATCCCAACGATGGCACGGTCTGGGGCTCGAATGCCTTTCGCTATCCAGGCAGCATCGTGCGCTACGACCCGGCCACGAATCTTGGTGAAATTTATAATGTGCCGCTACCCGGGTACGGCGTGCGCGGTGCGGATATTGATCGCCACGGTGTCATCTGGGTATCACTGGGCAGTGGCCATCTGGGTGAGTTCGATCGGCGTAAGTGCACAGCCGCCTTGAACGGTCCTGGGGCCACTGGTGACCACTGCCCGGAAGGTTGGACGTTTCACGACCTGCCTGGACCCGCCTTTGAGGACTTGCCGGGTTTCAGCGTTGAGTCGAGTTACTACACCTGGGTGGACCAGCACAATACGCTTGGGCTGGGGGCGAATGTACCCATAGTGACGGGTAATCTGTTTGATGGGGTACATGCTTTTGTTGAAGATCGCTTCATTACATTGCGCATTCCGTATCCTTTGGGTTTTTATACCAAGGGTTTCGAAGGGCGTATCGACGATGTTGACGCGGGTTGGAAAGGACGGGGTATCTGGGTGTCCAGCGGTGACCGCACACCCTGGTTGATGGAAGGTGGCAAAGGGTCGAAACCGCTGGTGGTTAACTTCCAGATGCGGCCGGACCCGCTCGCGCATTAGGGAATGCGATGACCTGGCGCACCTGTTGACCCACACCAGTGGCATCCCGCCGATAGCTTTGATCTGAAGAAAGCGGTCGCGGCGATTTGCACCACTGGGTTTGGCTGGCATAGCGCTGGCTCTACCACCTTCCACATTGATCCTGAACGGGACCTTTTCGTCGCCTTTCTTTCCACCGGCTTGCTCGAAGAGACTTGCTCAATCGAGCGTCACCAGAGAATCGCCGACCTGGTGGATTAGAGGGTTGGATTTAGGCCAATCTATCGGAGCGAAGTGTTTGCCGCCAAACGCGGTCATATCCTCCGGTGCGGACCGCGGCGCACGAGTTGTCCTCTACCAGCCTTGCCGATGACAGTGTTGCCTTCGGCAACCACGTCGCCGCGAGCGATGGTGAACTTAGGCCAGCCGGTTACTTCAAAGCCATCGTAGGGTGAGTAGTCCGAGCGGGAGTGCATGGTTGCACCGTCGATGATCCTTGTTTCGGAATCGTCCCAGACGACCATATCCGCATCGCTGCCCACGCTAATCGTGCCCTTTTGCGGGTAAAGACCGAACAGTTTCGCTGGATTGGTTGATGTGACCGCAACGAACTGTTCCAGGCTGATACGGCCGGTTAATACTCCGCTGGAATAGAGCATCGGCAAACTGGTTTCAAGATCCGCAACGCCTTGTCTCAGGTTTGTCGCATCCAGCGTGGGATCGAGCTTCTGTTCCAGCGACCAGGGTGCATGATCGGTCGCCAGCGTATCGATATTGCCAAAGGCCAATGCCGCCCACAGTGCGTCTACGTCGGCCTGATCGCGCAACGGCGGTGCGCCTGCGTACTTGGCAGCGTCCTGTTCTTCGAAACGCTGTCTGGTCATATGCAAATACATCGGTCTGGTCTCTACATACACAGGTACACCGCGACTGCGCCCTTCGTGACAGGCGGCGAGCGCTCTGGCGCTGGCCAGGTGCACAATGTAGCTGGGGCAACCCGTAGTTTCGCTGAAACCTACGGCTCTGTGGGTGGACACCGTTTCGGCATGTACCGGTCTGCTCTCGGGGTAATACCTGGGTTCCAGAGTTCCAGCTTCTCGCAACAAAGTACAGCAGCAGTCGATGATCGCGGCATCTTCACAGTGGATCATCGCGATACCGCCTGCTTGTTGCACCATGCGCATAGCATTTAGAAATTCAGGCACGTGCCGGTCGAAGCCCGCGAACGACAGAAAGATTTTTATCGAAGTATGCCCCTGGGCATGTAGTGGTGCGATCGTTGCCAGGTTGTCTTTACTGGGATAGCTGAGAACAGGGTGGAGAAAGTAATCAGCGATGGAGAGTTCGTTTGCTTCGGCGTCATCGCGTTCTATGGCGTCGGCCATGGTCTCATTGCGTTCTGGAAAGCTGATGTTGCCAACACAGGTAATGCCACCCGCAAGGGCGGCGCGGCTACCGGACTCAAAGTCGTCAGACCACTTCCAGCCCTCCCCTTGTCGGGTGGGTGGTGTAAGGTGCACATGCGGGTCGACACCACCTGGGGTTATGAAATGGCCGCTTGCGTCGATTTCGGTGGCGGCAGACATCGCTCCGCCCAACTGGACAATCTGCCCTTCATTGACCCCGATGTCGACCTGAGACCGACCGCCGACAGTAACGACGGTTCCGCCTCGAACCACTAGATCCATGTTGATATCCTCATGCGTTCGCTAATGAATATCAAACACGGTGGTTATCCTTCCTCTTTCAAACCCATCAGCTGCGCAGGCGTTAAAGACAACGCTTCAGCGACATCATTGAAGAATGTGATTTCACGAACACTGACTCGGCCGTCCGCATTGATTACATCGGCCAGCGCTTCGGCAATGCCCAGGCGATCAGCGGCTGCAAGCTTCTTAGCCGACGTTGCCAGGTACTTAACCAATGGCGCCTTTTCGTAGATTGCCGAATTCGCCGCAACTCTCACGTCTGCTGCCGGGAAATCCTCACCGGTTCGAGCGAGCAGCACTTCACGTACTTTCTCGACCTCGATCGCCTTGATGTTGGTGTCGGCGGCAGTTGCACGGGCCAGCGTCATCAACATGACTTCTTTTGCCAATTCGGCCTGCTCTTCCGGACTCGGGTCCGTACCACCAAAAATCTTTAGCACCCCAGCCAGACTCGCGATACTCATACCTGTTTCTCGTTGTCATTATTGGATAGGCCTATTCTTTCGCGATGTGACCCAACCGTCAATGCGGTAATTTACTATGTGGAGTAGTCTTGCTAGCTCTTATTTGAAGAACCCGTGCCATGCAGACCCGCAAACTGATCGTCGCAGTCATCATCAGCCTGCTTGCCGGGCTCGCCCAGGCGAATGAATATCAAACGCCTCGCACCTATTTCGATCAACCGGATTTGCAAGGTACCTGGACCAACGCGACTATTACCACCCTGGAACGCCCGGATGATTTTGACAGCCTTGTCATATCGAAGGAAGCAGCGGTGAGACACGAGGCAGAGCGGGCGAAGTACTACGACGACTATGACAATCCCGAGAAAGTAGATGGACAATTGGTAGAATCGAGTGATCCAGGTGGCTATAACACCTTCTGGATGGATGAAGGTACGGATTTAGCGGTTGTAGATGGTGAATTCCGGTCGTCTATCGTGGTCTACCCCGAAGATGGGGAAGTGCCTTATACCTGGTCGGGGCGCTGGAATATGGTCAAGCGTCTGGTGCAGTACACGCGCTACGACGGACCGGAAATACGCATGCTGGGTGAACGCTGCCTGGTCGGTTTCGGCTCAACCGGTGGACCACCCATGCTGCCGGTGTTGTATAACAACCACTATCAGATCGTGCAGAATGCAGATCACGTGCTGATCCTGGTTGAAATGAACCACGATGTGCGCACGATAAGACTAAATAGCGTGCATCCACCTGCCCATGTAAAAAAGTGGTTGGGTGATTCCATCGGCTGGTGGGAGGGCGACACATTGGTGGTGGAAACGACCAATTTTCATCCGGATCAGAGCATTCGTGCCGCCACGAAACATATCTTATATGCCAGCGAAAACCTCAAAGTGACAGAGCGTTTCACTCGTACGGCCGCTGACCGCATCAAATATCAGTTCGACATGGATGATCCGGACACGTACTCCGAAGTGTGGCGGGGTGAATTGCCGTTGCGTAAAACTGACGCTTTTATCTACGAATACGCCTGCCATGAGGGTAACTATGCGCTACCTGGGATACTTGCCGGTGCACGCTTGCAAGAAGCCGAAGGCGAGGGCGGGGGCTTTATGCAGATGCTGGCGACATGGGTTGCAGACTAACGCTGTTATTCGAATAAGTCGTCCAGCTTGTTTTTTGCCTGTCGTTCTTTGCTCCACCAGGGCGCTCAGATGACGGTTTCGCCTTCGGCCCAACTGCGGATTAAATGATGCGCAATGGCCATTTCGCCTGGCACCCGAAGGTCCGGATTTTTTCTATTCAAGGCACTTAAAGCTTCATCGCGGTTGAACCATCGCACGTCCGCCATCTCCTGTTCATCAATATTGATGTCCAGGGTTTCCGCAATGCCATGACAACCGATCATCAGCTGTGAAGGAAAGGGCCAGGGTTGTGATGAGTGATATTGGACATGGCCGACACGCAAGCCAGCCTCTTCCCAGACTTCGCGGCGTACCGCTTCCTCAAGGGATTCACCTTGATCCAAAAATCCTGCCAGCGCGGAATAAAATTTGGTTTGCGCCATGAACCCTTGCGACTGGCCGAGCAGACAGCGTTCGCCACCCACCCGATCGATGATCAACATGATCGCAACGGGGTCGGTACGCGGAAAAATGTGTTTATTGCAAGCTGAACAACGGCGTACCTGACCGCCGCGTTCCGGCGCGCTGGGTTGGCCGCACTCGGCACAGAATTTGTTGCGCCGGTGCCAGTCGAGTTGCGCTCTTGCCTGGGCAACGATGCCGGTTTCATGTCCGGGAAGTTGTGCGGCGATAGCGCGACAGTCGGCAAAACGCTCGGGTTGTTCGACTTCCGGTAGGTCCACGGCGAAACGTGCGATGCCGTCATGGATGCCTAAGAAGATCATCTGCTCAAACTCGGCGAGTTCGTCGCGCTTGCACCAGGCAAGGGTTTGTTCATCGACGACCGCGACGTTCAGACGGTGGAAGGGCAGAAACAAAGACTGCGGGTCTTCGGCAAGTGCTATTATGGTCGCTTCGTCGCGTCGCAGCGCCTCACCACGATCGAGCGGATTGCCGGCAAAGGTATGAACTTGATTTGGCAAGGGTTTTGTCCAGAATGAATGAGATCAGTTTAACAGACGCGGTAGCCGGTCTGCACAGGGATCAAGGGTGAGGGAAACCAGATGATTGAAAGAATACCGTTCGGGCACACCGGCCACGACAGTTCACGGACCCTGTTCGGCGCCGCCGCCCTGGGTGCGATGAAACAGGACAGGGCAGATGCAACCCTTGCCAAGCTTGATCAGTTCGGCGTCAACCACATCGATGTCGCGGCCAGTTATGGCGATGCAGAGTTGAGACTCGCGCCGTTCTTGCAGACTCGGCGTAAAGATTTTTTCATCGCCACCAAAACGGGTTTGCGTACCAAGGACAAAGCCAAGGACCAGCTCAAAGCTTCCCTGCAAAGGATGCAGGTTGACCAGATTGATCTGATTCAAATGCACAATCTGGTCAAAACGGAAGAGTGGGAAGTAGCCATGGGGCCGGGTGGTGCGCTAGAGGGGCTCATTGAGGCTCGTGATGAAGGGTTGGTTCGTTTTATCGGTGTGACAGGTCATGGCACCTACGCACCATCCATGCACATAAAGTCTCTGCAGGCGTTTGCCTTCGACTCGATCCTCGTGCCCTACAACTACTCCATGATGGACGATCCGCAATACGCCGAGGATTTCGAAGCGCTTTATGAGTTGTGTACACATCGCCAGGTCGCTATGCAGACGATAAAAAGTGTAGCATTGCGTCGTTGGCGTGAGGACGATGCGGAGAAACACTTCAGCTGGTACCGTCCGATACGGGAGCCGCAGCCGCTTAAACGCGCCGTGGATTTTGTCCTGTCTCGTCCAGGCTTGTTTCTCAACACAACCAGCGATGCTGCGTTGCTGGATGCCATTTTCACTGCCGCCAGTGACGAGATCAATAAACCAGATGCGCTTGAACTTGCCGCGGATGCGGTCAGCCTCGGAGTCGAACCGTTGTTTGTTCGTGACGTGTCTGATGATGTAATTCTTCAAGGAGCATGACTATGCCGAATCAATGGAAAGTCACCAAACTCGCGGGTTCATTAGGTGGTGAGGTCGTTGGTCCAAACCTGAGTTCACCGTCTGCGACGGATATTGATGAGATCAAGAAACTGTTGCTCGAACACAAGGTGCTGTTCTTTCCGCAGCAAAGTATCAGCGTCGAGGAACATGTTGCGTTCGGTGAGCAGTTCGGGCGCATAGAAGACCATCCGAATCTGAAAAATCCATTCACCGATCACCCTGGCATTTTTGAGCTGGCTGCTACCCAGGGTGGAGTCGCCGATGAATGGCATACCGACATCACGTTTGAAGACCAGCCTTCGGTTCTGTCGGTGCTGCACATGGTGAAGTGCCCGGAAGTGGGTGGGGACACCATGTGGTCCAGTTTAGAACAGGCCTACGAAGAGTTGTCGCCACCGATGCAGGCATTGTGCGAATCTATTACTGCGTTGCACGATGCGTTGCCGCACAATCGACCGGACAAAATGGCCATACATCCAGTTGTCAGAGTGCACCCGGTGACGGGTAAAAAAGCCTTGTATGTCAACGAGCACTTTACGCGGCGCATCGTTGAAATGAGCTCGACGGAAAGCGAAACAGTGCTGCGCTATCTAACCGAATGGGTGAAGAACCCACGCTTTACTGTTCGCTATCATTGGACCGAGGGCACCGTGGCCATGTGGGACAACCGTTGTACCCAGCACTTTGTTCTCAACGATTTCGAAGGCGAACGTATTATTCAACGTGTCACGGTCATGGGCGATGAAGTAACCGCTGCTGCAAAGCCCAAGTGGGAGCCTTATGTACGTTCGGGCCCGTTAACGGCAATGAGCCGGCACGACAGGCAGTTGTCGCTCTACTTAAAGAGTCTGGAATCCGAACAAGCCTGAGCGGTTTCGCAGAGCTGGCTAGGGCGTGTGGACGTTAACCACTTGAATCTGCTTTGCATCCAGATTTTCGTTCAGAGAGCCTGAACGGAACCCGCCCAGGTCCAAGGCCACGTAGTGATAACCTGTGGCCTGTATCCGGCGCTGTAGTTCCTCATGCTGCTTCACCGCGTGTTGCAGTTCGTCGGCGGAAACTTCCAGGCGCGCAACTTCACCATGGTGGCGTACTCTGAACTGGCTGAAGCCAAGGTCTGCCAACACCTCTTCCGCGGCTTCTACCTGAGCAAGCAGTTCCAGAGTGATGTGGGTTCCATAAGGAAACCGGCTCGATAGACAGGCAGCTTGTGGCTTGTCTGCGTTTTCAAGTTCCAATGCGTGGGCTAGTTCACGTATATCCGTCTTGTGAAAACCCGTTTCTACCAATGGTGAGCGCACTTCGAAGTTGTCAGCGGCGACTAGACCCGGACGATGGTCACCCAGATCGTCCAGGTTGGTGCCATTCAAGACAATCTGGTTCTCGGTGTCCTGAGCCATCTCGTCAAGATAGGTATACAACGATGTCTTGCAGTGGAAACAACGATCGGTGGGGTTGGCTCGATACTCCGGCTTGGAAAGCTCGTCAGTAACAATGACCTGGTGCGAGATACCCCAGTCGTCAGCGAGCCGTTCAGCGAGCGCCAGGTCTGCGCGCTTCAGGCTGGCGGACGCCGAAGTCACCGCCAGTGCCTTTTTGCCTAACACCTGGCCGGCCACGTAGGCCACCAGTGAGCTGTCCACGCCACCTGAAAAAGCCACAATAACGCTGTCGTATTGGGCGATGTTTTGTTTCAGGGCTTGGTATTTTTCTGCGATTTGGCTATTCATCACGACATCCTACAAACGATTGATCGAATTCGCCATAAAACCGGCACCGAAACCGTTGTCGATGTTGACCACACTCACTCCCGGCGCACAACTGGTGAGCATGCCAAGCAGCGCGGCAACGCCTTCAAAGGCGGCGCCATAGCCAACACTGGTAGGCACTGCGATGACCGGACGTTCCACCAGTCCGCCGACGACACTGGGCAGGGCGCCCTCCATACCGGCAACCACCACCAGTACGCGGGCTTTGCGCAAATCTTCAAGACGGGCTAACAGGCGATGCAGGCCAGCAACGCCAACATCAAAAATGCGCACCACTTCGTTGCCGAAAAATTCTGCGGTTAAAGCGGCTTCTTCTGCCACCCGCATGTCGGAAGTCCCTGCTGTGACTACGGCGATGGGCGTCGCGGGTCGCGTTGGCAGGTTCGCATGCCAGGTCAGTAAGTGCGCGGTTTGGTGATACACAGCCTCTGCGGGCAGCCCGGTTAGCGTTGCATGTTTTTCCGGGGTCAGGCGAGTGACCAGAGTATTGGCATTGCGAGCGACCAGACTCGCGATGATATCGCTGATCTGCGCTGCACTTTTTCCAGAGCCAAAGATCACCTCCCCGGCGCCAGTACGACGTTCCCGGTCGTGGTCGATGACGGTGTGACCGATGTCTTCAAAATAACTGCTACGAATTCCGTCCAGGGCGTTGGCTAAGTCGATCTGGCCGTCTTTGTAGGCATCGAGAACCTCTTGTACGGTCATAGACTACTCTCAGGCAAGTTGTTCGCCAGGCTTGGATTTGAGCATGCGATGAGTTGGTGCGCACAGCTTGTGAATTTCAATACCATTGGGGCAAGCGTCCTGGCAAGGTTGATCTGAACAAGTCAGGCAAGCGCTGGCCGCGTCGCCTAACAAGGCATATTCGCGCCTGGCGAAAGCAATATCTTCATAGTCGGTGGCGTACATGCGGGTGCGCAACACGTCGGCTATGGGTACGCCATACGGGCAGGAGCCGTCGCACAAATTACAGGCGTGACGGCAATAGTTTGCGCCATTCAAATGCGCATATTGATCGAGTAGCTGACGCGCCTGACCTGATACGAATCGCGCGCCTGAGGCGCCGAGATACTCATCGATACGTTCGCTACTGGTCATGGAAATGATCAACGCATCGACATCTGGATTAGACAACACCCAGCTGAATGCAGACTGGGCGAAAGTTTGTGCTCCGGCTTGTTCGTAAGGCCGCATATCGTTCAAGCGGGCACCCATGAGCGTTTTCATGACGACCACGCCGACATCGTTGGCTTTCGCCTTGGCTATCACCCGCGGCAGGTCCGGTAGCGTCGCGATGCGATCGAAGCCTCGTGTCAGCCCTTCATAGAATGCAGGGTCCTGACCGAAGTTATAGCCAACCAGCATCACATCGATCAAGTCTGCATCCAATGCGTGGTCAATACACTCGATCAATCGGCCGGCGTGTCCGGAAAGGCCGCTGAAGCGAATTTTACCCTGGGTTTTGGCCTGTTCGACAAACCGCTGCCACTCAGGGTTGGCGATGGTGTCGACACTGTTGACGGCGTGGTTCATGTAAATGTCGACGTAGTCGGTCTGCAGGCGACGTAGCGAACCTTCCAGGTCTTCCATCATTGTGGCCGCGCTGGTGCCGGCGCGGGTTGCGGTCTTAGACACCAGATAGAGCTTGTGCCGATGTGTCTTGATGGCATGCCCGAGTACTGTTTCCGACTGTCCCCGGGTATAACTTTCGGCGGTGTCGAAGTAGTTGATGCCGCGTTCGATAGCGTGATGCACCAGATGTTCTTCACCACTGCGTAGACGGCTGGAACCGAACGAGATATCCGAGATCTCGAGTTCCGTACGACCCAGCCGTCGGTAACGTTGGACGCGCTGATTGGAGTGATCAGCTTGTAGCGGCGTGGTGCTTGCCAAAAGTGGCGCTGCCGTCGCCATGGCGGTGGTCTTTAAGAATGTACGTCTGTTGTTGCTCATGCTCGTGCTCCCAGGACCTCGAATTCAGATCGCTTCAAACAAACCTGCCGCGCCCATGCCCTTACCGATGCACATGGAGACGATGCCATATTTCTTATTGCGCCGTTTCAGCTCGCGCAACAAGCCACCGGTAAGCCGAGCGCCGGTCATGCCAAACGGATGACCGATGGCGATGGAACCGCCATTGACATTGTAGATCTCATTGTCGATGCCGAGACGGTCACGACAATAAAGGCACTGGCTTGCAAAGGCCTCATTAAGCTCTACCAGATCGATGTCGTCCAGTGACAAGCCTGTGTAGTCTAACAATTTAGGAATCGCGAATACCGGGCCGATACCCATCTCGTCGGGCTCGCAGCCAGCTACGGTGAAGCCACGGAAATAACCCATCGGTTCCAATCCGAGCTGCTCGGCTTTCTTTTCCGTCATTAACAGAGTCATGGCGGCGCCGTCGGAAAGCTGCGAGGCGTTGCCCGCGGTCACCGAACCGCCTTCTTCAAAAACCGGGGCAAGCGCGGTCAACCCATCCAGGGTGGTGGTGGGGCGATTGCACTCATCACGGTCAACAGTGCCGGTGACGATTTCCGTTGCCTTGGTTTCCTTGTCGATCACTTTCTGCCATTGCACCTCCATCGGCGCAATTTCTTCGCCGATGTAACCGGCAGTTTGCGCCGCGGCGTAGCGCTGTTGGCTCTGCAAGGCAAAGGCATCTTGTGCTTCCCGCGTAACTTGATAGCGTCGCGCAACCACCTCAGCAGTATTGCCCATGGCCATGTACATATCCGGCATCTCGGCCAACAACCTGGGGTTCTCTTCTTGTTCACTGGGCTTGCCGCGGCTCAGTCCGGTGATTGATTCAACCCCGCCGGCCATCATGATTTCAGCGCAACCGCTATTTATTTGCGTGGCGGCGAAAGCGATGGAGTTGAGACCTGAGGAACAGGCTCTGCTGATGGTGGTGGCAGGGACCGTGATAGGCAGCTTGGACAGGCCGACGGCATGCCTTGCAACGTTGGCTGATTGTTCACCGACCTGGCGGCCGCAGCCAAGGATCACGTCCTCTATGCTTGCCGGCTCGACTTGTGGATTACGCTCGAGCAGGGCATCGATGCAATGCGCCACCAGATCATCTGAGCGCGTCAGGTTAAAAGTTCCCCGGTGTGCCTTGGCAAGTCCGGTACGGATGCAGTCAACGATTACTATGTTTTCCATGTTTCTACCTTGGTTGTGTTCTGCTGCCTGTCAATTTTTCAGTATGCCGATAACGCCGCTTTGTTGCAGTGCAGTGATGTCGGCCTCGGTGAACCCATTGTCCTTTAATATAGGCACAGTGTGTTCACCCACCAATGGTGATGGACCTTGGGGTTTGACGTCTGCGTTTGCAAAGCGCATGGGAATGTTTACCGTTCGGTAAGCGCCCATTTGAGGATGCTCGATGGTTGGGAACATGCCGAGCTCAATCGCATGTGGATCCTGGGGTACTTCATGCAAGCCCAGCACCGGACCCCATATCAAGCCGGCTTTGTCGAATAGTTCGCCCCATTCGTCCCGGCTGCGAGCGGCCAGTGCGTGGTCGATGAGATCGATCAGCGCCGGCATATTTCTGTAACGTGATCGTGAATCGACGAAGCGTTCATCATCGATCAGTTCCTCGACCCCGATCGCCTGGCACATGCGGGACCAGAAGGCTGCGTCGGGCAACATGTTAAAGACCACCCACTTGCCATCGCCGCAGGGAAACCGATTCGCTGTAATTGCCAGCATCTCCTTACGCGCGCGTCGTCGTACCGGTGCATGGTCTATGGCAGTCACCGCATAGTCGGTGGCCTGGGTCCACACCGCAGTTTCGTACAGAGAGGTTTCTACTACTTGACCTTCGCCGGATTTTTCCGCCAGACGTAGCGCGGCCAAAATGGCGGCGACCATGGCCAGCCCGGTGGTATGGTCGCCTTGAGCCGGGCGCGCCATAGGCACGACCCCGGAATCCCCTTCCCGTTGTGCATCGTAAAGACCGGAGCGGCCAAAAAAGGCGGTGACGTCATAACCCGGACGTCCGGCGTCAGGACCGGTTGTCCCGTAGCCGGTCAATGTGGCATGCACCAGATCGGACTTGCAGGCAAACAGGCTTTGTGGATCGAGACCGAACTTCTGTTGGCGCTTGACCAACAGGTTGCACATGAATATGTCAGCTTTTGCCACCAAACGCCGGACTAAGTCGGCACCCTCAGGCTGATCGAGGGCGACGGCGATGGACTGTTTGCCGCGATTGTCAACATCGAAGCTAAAATCGTAGGCACGAATCTCTTCGCTGAGATCTTTGCGTTTGATCGGCCGTGACATACCGCGCAGAGGGTCGCCAGTGAGTGGCTCAACCTTAATAACGGTGGCGCCGAGATCTGCGAGGATCGCTCCAGCGCTCGGTGCAGCCATGTAGCTGTCGACTTCGACGACGATGATATCTTGCAAAGGGGCGGTCATATTTCTCCGAATTTTAAAATAGCTCTTTGAGCATGCGTTTCAGGGCAAAGTGGCGGTAGCTGTCAAGGATCAGCGACGTCGCCTCCGCGATCAAAAGTTCGTCTTCTATGTCTAACTCGATCCAACCGTTTGGACCAGTGTAAGGCGGAATCTGATAGCGCGCATCGAATGTCAGTGCGGCTTGTGCGGACTCACCCGCCCACACAGATAATTGCAATCTCTCATCACGGAAGTTCACAGTACAGAAATTTTTCTTGCCCGCTCTGAAACATGGCTGGCCAAAGCGTTGGTCGCGAACCGCCTCGGGTAGTGCCAGACATATGTCTGCTATCTGCTTGAGACGTTGTTGCGCATTCGATGATGAAAATGGATCGAAAATGCACGGGTCGATGGTTTCGCTAGGAGGCTCAATTTCGATGCAGGGTGCCAGTTCGCGCGTGAGCGTTTTGGGTGCGACCTGGATGTAGGCTTCGCGTACCAGATCGGCGATGCGTAACCAACTCAATCCATGATCCAGATCGACACCGAGCCAACCTTTGGGGCCGACGTAAGGGGGCACGTAAAAGTATTCAGGTTCGCCATCCACATACATTGACTGTGCGCCAGGTGGGGAGCGCAGCCACAGGGCAAGGTGGCCGTCTCCATGGTGGTTGATGACGTAAGTGGCGAAGGTTTTCCCTGCCACGCGAAAGTCTGGTGAGCCATGGTTGGTGGTTTGATTTGTGTCAGGCAGGCACAGGCAGACTTCCTGCACCGCAGCGGTGATGTCCTTGCCCATGCGCCTCCCCGTCGTATTCGAGGTGCTAGAATAGCTGCTTTTGTCGCTCAAATGGAGTTCACCATGCTCATGCATAGCTCTATACCCGCACGGCCTAACTGAGTGGCAGCACGCCTGTTCTTGGGGTGGCGCATGGTCACCGTCGCCTTTTTTGTCGATTTCGTCGCGGTGGGTTTCTTCTTTTATTCCTATGGGGTGTTTTTCAAAGCCATAGCGGCTGAATTCG
>SMVB01182911.1_pt1 | contig 32661 bp, 30 predicted proteins | sample 2456461 | NCBI WGS metagenome assembly SMVB01 (sample SAMN11095934, study PRJNA526329) | marine sediment metagenome | biome: Marine sediment; feature: Surficial sediment; material: Deep marine sediment; isolation source: Hadal surficial sediment | place: Pacific Ocean | collected 2014-05 | depth... | reverse complement strand
CGGGTGGATCCGATTGGCACGGCGACCGGGGCGCGCCGGACCATCGCCGGAGCATCGGGGCGCTCCGTGTCCCGGGGGAATGGCTCGAGGCCCTCGAACGGTTGCACCGGGAGCGAGTGGGGAGCGAGAGTTGACGCTTCCCAATGCCCTCACCACCTCGCGACGGGAACTCACTTGGAGCGGGTGTCGTTGGAGGTGCAACACGGACACTGTCGGAGAATCGATCGGCACTAAGAAAATCCGGTCGCATCTGCGATCCAAAGAGCGGTAGCGACAACAGAGGTCATCGTGACGGATAAGAAAGACGAAAAAGACAATTACGACATCATCATCGTAGGGGGTGGGCCTGCGGGACTGTGTGCGGCGATGTATTCCGGTCGGGGCATGTTGGATGCCTTGGTCATCGAACGAGGCTTGCCCGGAGGCGAGTTGCTCAATACGGAACTCATCGAGGACTACCCCGGTTTCGAGAGCATTCTGGGTCGAGACCTGGCGGAGAAGATGGCGGATCACGCGAAGAAGTTCGGAGCCAACATCGTCACCGATACGGTCGACGCGATTGAGAGAAAGGAAGACGGGGAGTTCGAGGTACGGACCCAGCTCAATAAAGTGTATCACGCTCCGACCGTCATTATCACGGCGGGGGGGACGCCGATCAAGCTCGGAGTTCCGGGCGAGGCCGAATACGCCGGTCGCGGGGTGTCGTACTGTGCTGTGTGTGACGGAGCCTTTTTCAAGGGGGACACGATCTCGGTCATCGGAGGCGGCGATGCGGCCTTGGAAGAGGCTGGTTATCTCACGCGCTATGCGGAGAAGGTGTATCTCATTCACCGGCGCGATGAGTTCCGCGGCTCGGCCCTGCTGCAGCAAAGGGCCTTCAACAATCCGAAGATAGAAGTGATCCGCAGCAAAGTGGTCGAAGCCATCGAAGGTGGGCCGAGCGGCACCACAAACTTGAAACTCAAGGACACCAAGACCGGTGAGACGTCCGACCTTCCCGTGACCGGTGTGTTCATCTTTATCGGGTTCACGCCCAACAGCGGTTTGATCAAGGAACACTTCGAGCACGACGAAGGCGGATATATAGTTACGGATTGGAACATGATGACTTCCATTCCGGGACTTTTCGCGGCCGGCGACCTTCGGGTCCAATTGACCCGGCAGATTACCACCGCCGTGGGTGATGCCACGACAGCCGTGATAGCGATAGAAAAATACTTGGCCGAACGCAAAGAGAGTAAGGCGGCTTCCCCTCTTGGCACCGCCTGAGATCGTCTGCCTCACCAACGGGGCGTTTGCCGAAAACTGTTACCTCGTCGCCGATCGTTCTCTCGGCGACGTGGTAATCGTGGATCCCGGCGAAGAGGCAGAACTATTTCTGCGGCGGATTGAGACCGAGGGATGGACGCTTCGGGCGGTGTGGCTGACGCACGCGCATCTGGACCACGTGGCTGGTGTGGCCCATGTCGTTAGGGCGACCGGTGTCGCCACGTATCTCCACCCCGACGACCGGTTGCTCTACGACGAAGCGGTGGAGCAGGGCAAGTTGCTGGGAGTGGAAACGGAGGCGCCACCGCCTCCCGATCACGAGTTGGCCCACGGCGACACCGTGCGAGTGGGCGACTGTTCGTTCAAAGTAGTGCACACGCCTGGTCACAGCCCCGGGAGTGTGACGTTCATCGGCCACGGAGCGGCCTTGGTGGGTGATGTGCTGTTTGCCGGTTCGGTCGGCAGGGTCGATCTCCCCGGTGGAGACGGCTCCACACTTCTGAAGAGCATCGAACGGGAGTTGATGTCTCTTCCCGACCACACCATCGTGTACCCCGGGCACGGTCCCGCCACGTCCATCGGCGAGGAACGCGCTGGCAATCCGTATCTGAAAAAGGGCTTCCGCCTCTAGAGTGCCGAAGGGGGGATTCGAACCCCCACGGGCTTACACCCACTGCGCCCTGAACGCAGCGCGTCTACCAATTCCACCACTTCGGCAAAGACCTTTCGGTGAAGAGCCAATATACAGAAAGGTGAGCCGGGCCGGGCAACCCTGTGGTTGACCGCCCGGAAGTTGTTATCTATCTTGAGTTTAGCTCGTGTATAGTCCTAGATCAACAACCGCTCGAAACCAGCAGTCCCTGGCCCGGAACCCCAAAGCTCGCCATGACTATCATATCATGGAGACCTGGGAAGCCGGGTTAGTCCTAACGGGATCGGAGATCAAGTCCATTCGTGCAGGCAAGGTGAGTTTGAAGGGGGCGTACGGGATTATTCGCCGTGGAGAGCTTTGGCTGGAGGGAATGAGCATCGCGCCGTACGAGTCTGGTGGGTATGCCAATCACGAGCGGGGGCGTCCCCGGAAGTTGCTGTTGCATCGCCGCGAAATTCGACGAATGATCGGTGCGGTGCAGCAGCGAGGAAACGCTCTCGTGCCGCTGGACGTGCATATCAGCAGGGGCTACGCGAAGGTGACCATCGCACTTGGAAAGGGGAAAAAGCTCCACGACAAGCGTCAGGATCTCAAGCGCAAGGACGCCGAGCGCGAGATGGCCCGGTCTATGAGGCGTCGCCGATGATGTGGACCTGGGTGTTATTTGGGGCTGCCGTCGCTGTGGACGGTCCGGTCTCGCCGGAGGCTGCGCCTGCCGCCGTCATAGTCGTCACCTCCCGCGGCGAGCGGGCGATCCCCGTTTCGATGACGCGGGGTCATCCAGCCCTTCCTCTGGACGAGTTGAGCGCGCTGTTGCCCATCTCGGCGCGTATCGGGGCTGACGACTGGGCGATGGTGGAGTTCGGCGGGTTGATGTTCAGCTTCCTGCTGGATGCGCCCATCTTAGAATTTCGGAATCGCATCATCCATCTCGTCGGTGGCGCGTACGTGCAGCACGATTCTTTGTACGTTCCTCTTCAATGGTTGGCCGAATATGTGCCGCGGTCGTTCAGCGAAGCGTATCGGTACGATCCGGTGGCCGCTCGATTCGAACAGATCGGAACCACACCGGTGGCAACCCGTTTGAGCCAACCGCCATCGGTCGGCAGTCTAGGCGTCTCACTCTCCGACGCCCCCGCCCGCGCCAGGCGTTTGGGATTGAAATGGAAGCACAAGGTAGTGATCGATGCGGGACACGGGGGAGCGGACGGGGGTACTCCAGCCGGCGGTCTGGTTGAGAAAAACATCACATTGGCCATTGCCCTGGCGCTGTGGAGCGAGTTGGAGAAGCGTGGTATCGAAGTCGTCATGACACGTACCACTGATGTGCTGGTACCGTGGAGTCGGCGCGCGCCGCTCTGCAAGATCGATTGCGATCTGTTCGTCAGTGTTCACGTGAACGCGCTCGACCCGGGCCCGGGTTACCGAAACATCGGTGGGTTGGAGACGTATTTCTTCGACCACCGCAAACAGAATGCTCCAGACCGGATTGCCCAGAGAGAAAACGCGTCACTTCGTTACCAACCCGAGAGCGATCGGATTCCGGACGACGCCCTCACAGCCATACTGCGCGACTTGGAAGAGAACGAATACCTGAGAGAGTCTGCCAGGCTGGCCGCTGATGTTCAGGAATCAGGTGCACGGGTGCATCCCAACGGCTCCCGCCGTGTGGCGCAGGGCAACTTGCTGGTGCTCAGATGGGCCACACGCCCGGCCATTCTCATAGAAACCGGCTACAGCACGAACCGGCGCGATGCGCGATTTCTCTCAACCCGCGACGGACAGCGCAGTCTCGCTCGCGGCATTGCGGACGGGATCGTGCTGTACCTGCTGCACTACGAGAGCATGATCAATCCCTAGTCGATGCGAATCCGCCGATTTGACCACTTACCCTTCTGGCTGGTTCTCTTCACCGTCGCCATCGGTTGCGCCTATTACAACGGCCTCTACAACGCCAACCGACTAGCCGACGAAGCGCGCAAGGCGGAGCGTGAGGGCCGCCGCAGTGAGGCCCGGTCGCTCTGGGCCCAGGTGGCGGTCAAGGCGGAATCGGTGGCGACGCGCTACCCGGACAGCAGATATCGGGACGACGCGCTTCTCATGCAGGGCCATGCGTTGAAAGAAATCGGTGAATGCCCGGACGCCATCGCGCCGTTGCACGAAGCTGTGGCAGTCAGTACAGACCTTGAACTGCGGGCCCGGGCAGGCCTGCTCCTGGGCGAATGTCATTTGAGTGCAGGAGAGGCGGATTCGGCTTGGTCGGTTCTTTCCTCTCTGGTGGACCATCCCGATTCGTCCATGTCGAGCCGTGCGCTTTTGTGGCGGGGAAGGGCGGCAATGGCACGGCGAGAACCAGCCGATGCTCTGTCCGATTTGCGTCGGACGAGGGAGCCAGACGGGCTGTTCGACCGAGCCGAAGCTCTCACGGCGCTCGGCTGGGCGAGCGATGCCGCTGCGGTGTTGGATACCGCTCGCCGGCTTCCGTTCGACGAGGGCCGATGGGTACGGGCGTTGAGGAGCTTGGGCGAGGTGGATCTGCGTGCGTCGTCGTCGCTCGTCCAACGGCTGCTGACTCGCGGCGACCTCACATCGGGCCAGAGGGCGCGCCTCTTGATGGCGGATGCACAGCGGTGGGTGGTCCTCGATCGGGCCTACGCCCTCGACCGCTTCACCGCGGCAGCGTCAGCGGCCGGTGACTCGCTCGAAGGACGCTTGGCTCGGGCGCATCTGGTGATGGCCGAAGCGCGACAGACCACGAACCTCGATCGCGTGGTAGAACTCACCGATGAGTTGGGAGCGCTGATGTTGGAGGGAGGCGAGGTGGCCGATTTGGCCGGGAGCTTCGCCGCCGTCCTCGACGCTATCGTGTTCGCGATTGGTCCCCCCGAGCCAATACATCCCGATCTGCATCTCTTCCGGATGGCCGAGGAGGCTCGTGATTCGTTGCTGGCACCACCGCTGGCCGGCAAGCTCTTTCTGTTGGTGGCCCAACGATACCCGTCATCCGTGATCGCTCCCAAGGCGCTGCTGGCGGCGGCGATGCTGCGCCAAGAGATAGCCGACTCGGTGCAGCGCGTCTTGCAGAGCCAATATGCCACATCACTCTACACGAGAGCCGCCGGAGGAGACTTCCCGCCGGAGTACAGCGCGATCGAAGACTCGATTCTCGCGTTGCTGAACGACGTCGTTCTGAGGGGGGAAAGTGAGAGGGGGAGAGGGAGCGGGAGGGGTAGGAGGCGCTGAATGATCGAGGTATTCGGAACATCCTTTCAGAATCCGGTTCTCCTTGCAGCCGGAACGGCGGGATTTGGCCGGGAGGTGGCGGGTGTTATCGACCTCGAGCGCCTGGGTGGTGTCATCACCAAGGCGGTGAGTCCCGAACCCCGACACGGCAACCCCAGTCCCCGCGTGGCCGAGTTCGGAGGCGGTATGCTCAACTCGGTCGGCTTGGCCAACCCGGGGCTGAAACAGGTTGCTGCCGTGGATCTGCCGTGGCTGGAGCGGCACCTCGAGCGCGCCCGTGTCATAGTCAACGTCGTAGGTAACACTGCCGACGGCTACGTGGAGGTGGTGCGAGGTCTGAGAGACCACCGGATCATCACCGCCTTCGAGCTGAACGTCTCCTGTCCGAACACGGAGCGGGGCGGCGAGGAGTTTGGCTCCAACGCAGCCGTTCTCGCCGCGCTCGTCCGAGCTTGTCACGCTACCACCGAGAAGCCGATCATTGTGAAGTTGGCGCCCACGCTGCCCGACATTGCCGCCACGGCCGAGGCCGCAGCCGGGGCGGGAGCCGCCGGCTTCTCAGTGGTAAACACCATGCCCGGGTTCCTGTACCAGGGGAACAACGGGCGGCGCCACGCCGCGGCGCGGCTGGGGGCGGGTGACGGGGGCGTCAGCGGGCCGGCGCTGCTCCCTGTAGGGGTTTTGGCGACCCGCAGGGTTTCTGAGCGAACCGGCCTCCCGGTCGTCGGTATCGGCGGCATTCGCCTGATCGAAGATGTCGAGCAATACCTGGAAGCTGGCGCTGTTCTGGTTGGTGTGGGAACGGCGGCTTTGGCAGACCCGCGGTGTCCCGAGCGCCTCGCCATGGCGTGGATGAATCGTGGCTGAAGTCATCGTCGCACTCGACGTCTCATCCGAGGACGAGGCGCTGCGTCTGGTCGACCGACTCCCCGATCTGCGGTGGGCCAAAATTGGCCCCATGCTGTTCCTCAGTGCCGGGACCGCGGTAATCAAAGCGCTGAAGGATCGCGGGGTAAAGGTTTTCTTGGACCTCAAATGGTACGACATCCCTTCCGCCGTATCCGGTGCCGTTGAAGCGGCTCGGGAGCTGGGAGTGGATCTCGCCACCGTCCACGCCTTAGGCGGGTCAGAGATGCTCCGGGTCGCGGCCGGGGCCAAGGGCTCCATGCGACTGGCTGCGGTGACGGTGTTGACGTCGCACACGCCGGAAAGCTTTGGTGAGGCCGTCGGACGGAACACCATCGAACTCCACGAGGAGGTCTCTCGGCTCGCGAGGGTGGCGGTGGCGAGCGGAATAGGGGCCGTCGTAGTCTCACCTTGGGAGTTGGGAACGATGCGGTCGGCGGTTCCGAAGGGCACATGGCTCGTGGTGCCCGGGATTCGCGCCCCGGGCGCGGAGCTGGGAGACCAGCGCCGCACCGCGGACCCACTGTCTGCAGCCGAGGCCGGCGCCACGCATCTCGTGATAGGCAGGCCGATTGTCCGGTCCGATCAACCGGGAGTGGTGTATCAGCAAATATGCGAAACCATAGCGTGACCACTGCCCGTGTGAGGGCGCTGGCCCTGTCCCTGGCTGGGATATTGCAGCTAGCTGTGCCGGTGCCAGCGACTGGGCAGATTGAGCTCGAGGAAGCCGTGGAGGTTGCCCGGTCGGCCTTGTTTCGCCACGACTACGTGAGCCTGTTCGCTTCGAGCGATACCGTCCGCCTCCAGCTCCCCGGGATCGGCCGCCACCAGTCCCTTCAGCCGGCCCATGCGGCTCGCTTTCTGAAGGAGTATTTTTACGGTGCCAATGAGATCGACTTCAGGCTGCGGCGGATCAGAACCGCTTCGGAGGACCACGCCTACGCCCAATTCATACGTCTGTATGTGGTCCGGGGGACCACCGACGAGCGGGTCGAAACGGTCTTTTTGGGATTCCGCCGTGTAGAGGGCATGTGGCGACTCCGTGAGGTTCGCGTAACCCTGTGAGGGGTAGTGGAGCAACCACAACCCCCTTTAGGTCCTCACTTGCGTCGAACTTACGGTTCTTCTAAATTGACAAGCTTAGTCCGAAATCAACGCCTTCAGTGGAGTGTGGGTTGAAAGTTCGTTCCAGCGTAAAGCCCATTTGCGAGTATTGCAAGGTGATCCGCCGCAAGGGTGTGACACGGGTAATCTGTAGCCGCAACCCGAAACACAAGCAGCGGCAGGGTTAGCTGTGGCACGTATTGCGGGTGTAGACCTTCCGCGGGAGAAGTGCGTGGGGGTCGCGTTGACCTACATCTATGGTGTTGGCTTCCCCACGTCGCGACACATCCTGGACCAAACGGCGGTTGCGCCGGAAACGCGGGTCCGCGATCTCTCGGACTCCGAGGTGGCCCGCCTGCGGCAGATCATCGAACGGGACGTGAAAGTCGAGGGTGCCCTCCGGACCGAAGTTGCGATGAACATCAAACGCTTGATGGACATCGGTAGCTACAGGGGTCTCCGCCACCGTCGCGGGTTACCGTGCCGCGGGCAACGGACCCACACGAACGCCAGGACGAAGAAGGGGCCACGTCGTGCCATCGCCGGCAAGAAGAAGGTTGCGAAGAAATAAGTATGGCCAAGCCCAAGTCCGGAAAACGAACGAAGAAGGTAGTGGAGGCCGAGGGCGTCGCCCACATCACCGCCACATTCAACAATACGCTTATCACGATTACGGACATGCAGGGCAACACCGTGGCTTGGGGTTCTGCAGGCAAGTCTGGCTTCAAGGGTTCGAAGAAATCGACGTCTTTCGCCGCGACTGTTGCGGCTGAGGGCTGCGGGCGGGAAGCATTGAACCTCGGCGTCAAGCGGCTGCACGTCCGCGTGCAGGGGCCGGGCTCCGGGCGTGAGTCGGCCATTCAGGCGTTGGCATCCGCCGGTTTGCGAATCCTCTCCATACGGGATGTCACGCCGATTGCGCACAACGGGTGCAGGCCACCCAAGAAGAGGCGCGTGTAATGGGGCGATATACCGGGCCGTCTTGCAAGCTGTGCAGGCGGGAGGGAGAAAAGCTGTTCCTCAAGGGCACACGCTGCCTTACGGAAAAGTGTGCCATCGAGCGGAAAGCGTACGTGCCGGGACAACACGGCCCGTCTCCCGGGCGCCGGAGAAGGGTGTCTGAGTACTCCAAGCAGCTGCGCGAAAAGCAGAAGGTGAAGCGTGCCTACGGAATGTCGGAGAGTCAGTTCCGCTCCACGTTCGACCGGGTACGCCAGCTTCCCGGCGTGGCCGGCGAGAATCTGCTGGTAGCCCTGGAAATGCGACTGGATAACATAGTCTACCGCATGGGTTTTGCCGCAAGTCGCAAAGGCGCGCGCCAACTCGTGCGACACAGGCATGTTGAAGTGAACGGGAAAATCGTGGACGTACCGTCGTACCAAGTCCGCCCCAAGGAAGTAGTGGGTGTGACTGAAAAGAGCCGGGAGCAGACGTCGGTACGGGCATCACTCGAGGCGCTTTCCCGGGGCGCTCCTGTCTCTTGGATTGCGATCAATACGAAGCAGGTTTCTGGCACGGTGACCGAGCGTCCGACGCGAGATGCGATTCCGATCGTGGCGCAAGAGCAGTTGATCGTCGAGCTTTACTCCAAATAACACGCCATGAAAATCGATATTAGCACCCTGGTTAGACCACACGTGGTCGAGAAGATGGTCCTGGGGGATAGTCCAAATGCAGCCGAGTTCCGGTTGCAGCCGCTCGAGCGCGGCTTCGGCCACACACTGGGGAACGCGCTGCGACGGATGCTGCTGTCCTCGCTGCAAGGTGCTGCGGTGTGGGCTTTTCGGTTGGACGGGGTGGTGCACCAACACCAGACGATTCCAGGTGTTGTAGAAGACATCCATCAGATCATCCGGCAACTAAAGTCGTTGACCTTGGTGCTGGCGGAAGACGTCGAGGAGGTTGTGCTCCACTTGAAAGTGGACAAGGCAGGTGCCGTTCGGGCAAAACACATCGAACCCCAAGGTTCGGTGGACATTGTGAATCCCGAGCACCTGTTGTTTACCTTGCACGAGGATAAGGAGGTCTCCGGCGAGTTCTTCGTAAACCTCGGTCGAGGGTATGTGGAAGCGTCCCAACATCCAATAGACCGCTCCCTTCCGGTTGACCTCGTACGTATCGATTCCATCTACAACCCGGTCCGGCGGGCGAACTTCACCGTATCGGAGACACGAGTCGGGCCGCGCACCGACTTCGACCGCTTGTCCCTTACCGTCGAAACCGACGGCACGATCACACCGGAAGATGCGGTGGCCTACGCGGCGGCGTTGCTCCAGGAGCATCTCAAGATCTTCTTCGAGTTCAGCAGCGTGCCCGAAATCGCCGGCGGCGAGGAACCATCGGTGGGTCAAGATCTGGTGCAACTCCACGAGCTGCTCGCCAGGCCCATCGACGAGTGCAACCTTTCGGTCCGGTCGGTCAATTCGCTGAAGAACTCCAATATCAACACCCTTGGAGACTTGGTGCGGCACTCTGAGGAAGACATGCTCAAGGTCAAGAACGTCGGTGACAAGGCTTTGGGAGAGATTAGAGAGCTTCTGCAGCAGGAAGGTCTGAGCTTTGGAATGGCCTTCGACGACCCGGCCACAGATCTCGTCGCGACAGGTTCCACAATGGGCGCGCCACTGGGTGGTCAACCAGGAAGGGTCTCTTGAGGCACCGCGTCAAAGGGCGCTCCCTGAGCCGCACCGCCGCGCACCGCCGGGCGTTGCTGAACAACCTGGCCGCATCGCTCTTCACACACGAGGGCATCGAGACCACCGTCGCAAAGGCAAAGGAGCTGCGCCCTTTCGCGGAGCGGCTCATTACGCTGGCACGCCGGGGCGACCTCAGCGCCCGCCGCCGGATCGAACGGCGAATCCGCGATCGCAAGGCTGCCGATAAGCTTTTCAAGGAGATTGGACCGCGATTCGCGTCGCGGCCCGGCGGCTATACCAGAATCCTGAAACTCGGGCACCGCCAGGGAGATGGAGCCGAGCTTGCCCGGATCGAGTTGCTGGCTGAATGACTCCTGCCGGAGCTGGTGGACGAAAGAATGGGGACCTCGTGGTCCCCATTCTTTTATGCTCTTCCGATGAGCCTTCCGTTAGCCGGACTGGGCCGTAGGGGCGAGCCCGCGGGAGGCCTTGACGACCTTGCCCGACCGGATGCACCGGGTGCACACTCTTATGCGACGCGTGGCCCCGTCTATCACTGCCCGGACCCGCTGCAGGTTGGGGTACCAGCGTCTGTTCGTCTTGTTGTTGGCGTGGCTGACGTTGTGCCCGAAGACGGGCCCTTTGCCACAGATTTCACACACTCGAGCCATGGGTCACTACATTCGAAAGTATGTCGCCTCGGCGACTGGAATCCGGCAAACCGCGAATAATACCAGCAACACCCCATTACCTCAACCTCAGTGAGTGAGGCGCTCGCTAGGACGCCCCTGGGAGGTACGACGTGCCGACTGCACTAATCACGGGGATAACAGGCCAGGATGGCTCCTATCTGGCTGAGGTCCTCTTGGACAAGGGCTACGAGGTGATCGGGATGGTCCGGCGCACGTCTCACGACTCTTACGAGCGGATCGAGCATCTCATCGACCGCATCACGGTCGTGGCCGCCGACCTCCTGGATCAGCACTCCCTCACCACGGTCGTCGGAGACTGCAAACCGGACGAGGTGTACAACTTGGCGGCCCAGAGCTTCGTGCCGACGAGCTGGCAGCAGCCCGTCCTGACCGGCGAGTTCACAGCTCTCGGTGTGACCCGGCTGCTGGAAGCCGTGCGGTTGGCCCACCCCAGGGCCCGGTTCTACCAGGCGAGTTCGTCAGAGATGTTCGGGAAGGTTCGGGAAACTCCGCAAGACGAGTCCACGCCCTTCTACCCCCGCTCGCCCTATGGAGTGGCGAAGGTGTACGGACATTTGATAACTGTGAACTACCGGGAGTCCTACGACCTGTATGCCGTGAGCGGTATCCTCTTCAACCACGAATCACCGCGGCGCGGCCTCGAGTTCGTCACGCGCAAGGTTTCGGACGGCGTGGCCCGGATCAAGCTCGGGCTATCCGAAGAGTTGCGGCTCGGAAACCTGGATGCCAAGCGGGACTGGGGGTTTGCCGGCGATTACGTGGATGTGATGTGGCGGATGCTGCAACAGCCGAAGCCGGAAGACTATGTGGTGGGAACAGGTGTGGATCACTCGGTGCGTGATCTTGTGAAGCTCGCTTTCGCCCATGTTGATCTGGATTGGGAAGAATACGTCACGGTCGATCCCCGGTTCGTGCGGCCGGCGGAGGTGGAATCTCTTCTCGCGAACCCGGCCAAGGTTAGACGCGTGTTGGATTGGGAGCCGACGGTGTCGTTCGAACGGATGGTACGAATGATGGTGGATGCGGATATCGAGCGGCTGCGGGTCAAGAATTGAGAGTTCTGGTTACCGGCGCAGACGGATTTGTGGGATCTTGGCTGGTGCCCCACCTGAAGGATTCGGGACACACGGTCGTCGCGGCTGTTCGTTCTCAGGAAGCCTCCCAGGAAACACTGCACCGTCGCGAACGTCTCTCTGCTGCCGAACGGCTTACCAGTTTGGAGCTGTCGAGCGACGAATCCATCGCCGCGCTCATGGAGGAGGAGTTCGACGCGGTGGTCCACCTGGCCGCGATCGCATCAGTTTCAGAAGCTGCTCGCGATACTGTGCGAGCATGGGAGGTCAATACGCTGGGCACCGTTCGACTGGCGGAGCATTTGTCGCGGCGGTCGAGGGGCGGATCGAAACCGATATTGCTCTTTGTCTCGACCGCGGAGGTCTATGGAGGTGGGTCCCAAACGCCCCGGCGTGAGACCGATCCGGTAGATCCTGTTTCATCCTATGCGGCGAGCAAGCTGGCGGCGGAGATCGCCGTGATGGAGGTGCGCAGGCGAACCGGCCTTCCGACAATCGTAGCGCGGTCGTTCGGGCACACGGGTCCGGGCCAGACTTCCAGTTTCGTGGTTCCCGCTTTTGCTAAGCGATTGCTGTTGGCGAAACGCATAGGGGCTCCTGTCGTGAAAGTTGGCAACTTGGAGCCGGTGCGCGAGTTCTTGCACGTGGCAGACGTGGTGGCGGCCTACCGTCTCTTGCTGGAACGTGGCGAGCCGGGCGAAACCTACAATGTGGCGTCTGGCACCGGAGTTTCCCTCCACGAGGTGTTCATGAAGCTGGCCGATGCGGCAGGACACCGCGCAGTGCCGGAGACGGATACCTCTCTCATGCGGTCGGTGGACGTTGCCTATCTGGTGGGAGACAGTGAGAAGATCAGGGAAGCCGTCGGATGGACTGCCAAGATTCCCTTGGAGCAGACACTGGCCGAGGTCATCGATGCCGAAAAGAACTGATCTCAAAAAAATCCTGCTGCTGGGGTCCGGGCCCATCATCATTGGGCAGGGTGCCGAGTTCGACTATTCCGGCACCCAAGCGGTGAAGGCCCTGAAGGAAGAGGGGTACCAGGTGGTGTTGGTGAACTCGAACCCAGCCACCATCATGACCGACCCCGAGGTGGCCGACCGTACGTACGTGGAGCCGGTCACCCCCGAATGGGTGGCACTGGTCATCGAAAAGGAACGGCCCGACGCGCTGCTTCCCACCATGGGTGGACAGACCGCCCTCAACGTTGCCATGGCTCTGCACGAGGACGGGACCCTCGCGAAGTACGGCGTGGAACTCATCGGAGCCAGCGAGCGGGCCATCCGCATGGCGGAGGACAGAAAAGAATTCGGGGCCGCGATGGCCCGTATCGGCCTCCAGGTTCCACAGGGCGAGGTGGCAACGTCGAGAGATGAGGCGATTGAGGCGGTGGCGAACACCGGCTACCCGGCTATCATCCGCCCGTCATTCACCCTCGGCGGCACCGGCGGGGGCATCGCATACAACCGGGAAGAATTCACCACCCTCATCGATCGCGCCCTCGACCTTTCTCCCACGCGTTCGGTGCTCATCGAGCGCTCGGTGTTGGGCTGGAAAGAGTTCGAACTGGAGGTGATGCGCGACGGCGAGGACAACGTCGTCATCGTCTGTTCCATCGAGAACCTGGATCCGATGGGAGTTCATACCGGGGATTCGATAACGGTCGCGCCGGCCATGACGCTCACCGACCGGGAATACCAGAAGATGCGGAATGCGGCTATCGCGATCATCCGCGAGGTGGGTGTCGCGGCCGGAGGATGCAACATCCAGTTCGCCGTGGACCCGGAGAACGGTGAGATGCTGGTGATCGAGATGAATCCGCGCGTGTCCCGCTCCTCGGCCCTGGCGTCCAAGGCCACGGGTTTCCCCATCGCCCGTATCGGAGCCAAACTCGCCGTGGGGTACGCGCTGCACGAACTGCCGAATGACATCACCAAGCAAACTCCGGCATCATTCGAGCCGGTCCTCGACTATGTGGTGGTGAAATGCCCGCGGTTTGCCTTCGAGAAATTCCCCGCCGCCGACGCCACGCTCACGACACAGATGAAATCCGTGGGAGAATCCATGGCCATCGGGCGGACGTTCAAGGAGGCGTGGCAAAAAGGTCTCCGGGCCCTGGAGATCGACCGTAGCGGCTGGACGATCGGAACATTCAGGGACGACGGACTTCCTTCGGAGGAGCTGGAGGATCTGCTGCACGCGCTGCACACACCGTGCGCCGAGCGGGTGTTTCAGATCAAGCGGGCCATGATGGCGGGAATTTCCGAGAGTGAAATCCATCGCATCACCGCCATCGATCCCTGGTTCCTGTCACAGTTTCGAGAATTGGTTGACGCCGAAGAGACATTCCGGGCTGCGCCCGAGATCGACTATACGTTGCTTCGCCGCATGAAGCGCATGGGCTTCTCGGACGACCAACTGGCTGGCCTCCGCGGCGTGACGGAGGAAGATATACGCCGGCAACGCTGGGAGATGGATCTCCACCCGTGCTACAAGGTAGTGGACACGTGCGCCGGTGAATTCCCCTCGGCCACACCGTATCTCTACTCGAGCTACGACGACGAGAACGAGTCCGAGCCGTTTGGCGATCGAGGCGTTGTGATCCTCGGAAGCGGTCCCAACCGGATCGGACAGGGAGTCGAGTTCGACTACTGCTGCGTGCGCGCCGGACTCGCATTGAGGGCACTGGGCTATCGCACCATCATGATCAACTCCAACCCCGAGACGGTATCGACCGATTTCGACATCTCAGACAAGCTGTACTTCGAGCCGCTCACGTTCGAGGACGTGCTCGAAATCGTACGGCTCGAGCAGCCGAAAGGGGTCATCGTCCAACTCGGCGGCCAAACTCCGCTCAAACTCGCCAAGAAGCTGGCGGAAGCCGGCATCCCGATACTGGGAACCAGTCCGGATGCGATCGATATCGCAGAGGATCGGAGGCGCTTTGAGGAGCTGGCGCGACGCCTGGGCGTACCACAGCCTCCCAGCGGCACCGTGACCGAGGTGGATGATGCGGTGATCGTGGCCGAACGCGTTGGCTATCCCGTTCTGGTTCGTCCCTCTTATGTGCTTGGGGGGCGGGCCATGGAGATCGTGTACGATGAGCCGTCGCTGCGGGATTACTTCCTCAATGCAGTGAGCGTGTCGCCCCACCACCCGGTGTTGATCGACAGATTCCTGGAAGATGCGTTCGAAGCCGATGTGGATGCCCTGTGCGACGGAAAAGAATGCATCATCGGTGGCGTCATGCAACACATCGAAGACGCCGGTGTCCACTCCGGCGATTCCGCCTGCGTGCTGCCTCCGTATCTCATCGACGACAAGCACGTGGAGCAGATGCGGCGCCACACGAAGGAATTTGCCAAGGCGCTTGGCGTCGTCGGTCTCATCAACGCGCAGTATGCCATCAAGGACGGTGTGGTATACGTTCTCGAGGTCAACCCTCGTAGCTCCCGCACCGTCCCGTTCGTCAGCAAGGCAACCGGCGTGCCGTTGGCCAAGCTCGCGGCTGCGGTGATGGTGGGGCATACCCTCGAAGAGTTGGGAGCAGTCGACGAAACCCCGGCGCCGTACGTGGCCGTGAAAGAAGCGGTCTTCCCGTTTACCAAACTGCCGGGCGTGGACACGCTACTCGGACCCGAAATGCTGTCGACCGGTGAGGTGATGGGTATTGCCGACAGTTTTGGAATGGCATTCGCCAAGGCGCAGAGTGGCGCCTCTGCCGAGTTGCCGCTGAGTGGGGCCGTCTTCGTGTCGGTCAATGATTCCGACAAGCATACAGTCACGCCTATCGTGCGCCGGTTCCACGAAATGGGCTTTCGCATATTGGCCACATCCGGCACCGCGCGGCATCTAAACCTAAAGGGTGTTCCTGCAGAGCCGGTAAAGAAAGTATCCGAGGGTCGCCCGCACGTGGCGGACCTCATCTTGTCCGGCGAGGTGCATCTGCTCATCAATACACCTCTCGGCAAACGCACTCAACAAGATGACTACGTATTGCGACACACTGCCTTGCAACACGGGATACCCTACACCACGACCATTTCGGCGGCGAGCGCGGCGTGTGACGCGATCCTGGCGCGGCGCAGCCGCAAAGGTACGGTGCGCTGCTTGCAGTCATGGTATGAAAGCCGGCCGCAAGCCAACCGCTGGACAGCCTCTGGGGCCGACCTCTTCTCCACCGTGCCCCAATCCTCTGCGAAGTGAAAGAGGAACACCGGAAGGAGTTACGGGAGCAACTTGGTGATTCTGTTACCTTCGACGCCAAGTTGGCCGGCCTCACGACCTATCGCATCGGTGGGCCGGCAGCCGCCCTGGTAGAGCCGACCGACATTGCTCAGGTTTCGCTGGTCTTGCAGCTCGCTGCACAGATGGCTCTCCGGTGGATGGTGTTGGGATTGGGGTCCAACATTCTCCTTCCCGATGGCGGGTTTGCAGGGATCATGATTCGGATGGGAAAGGCCATAGCGGGGGTGAAGTGCGAGGGCCCGGAAAGCCACCTGTGGACGGTAGGCGCGGGCTTTCCCACTCCCCTGTTGGCGAGGCGAACCGCCACCGCAGGCCTGCGTGGCGTGAACCGGCTGGTGGGTGTTCCCGGGACGGTGGGTGGCGCAGTGTTCATGAATGCCGGAGCCCACGGGCAGGAGTTCAAAGACGTGGTGAGTTGGGTGGATGTGGTCGCATCAGACGGCACCGTCTCCCGCACCGCCGGCAAGGATATTGCGTGGCGCTACAGATCCAGTGGTCTGGACTCTGTGGTGGTGGAGGCTCAACTGTCACTCGCCCCGGCGGAGCCTGGGATCTTGCGGCGGGAGCTGACGGAGCATTTACGATGGCGGAAGAGAGGAACACCATTCGACCAACGGTGCTGCGGCTCAGTTTTCCGTAATCCAGAGTGCGGCGCGGTGACGTCGGGAGCGGCGGAGATCCCGATGCCGTGCACCGCCGGTCGGTTGATCGACAGCGCGGGGCTCAAAGGATACCGGGTAGGTGGAGCCGAGGTGTCGAGCAAACACGCCAATTACATCGTGAATGCCGGCGGCGCCACGGCCGCCGACGTCCGAGCGGTGATCGATCATGTGCGCGATGTGGTGTTCGAGCGTTTCGGCATCGCACTCGAGCTCGAGGTCAAGATTATCCGTGGCTGACTACTTCGTTCACGAGAGTTCCTACGTCGACGACGGCGCGGTGATTGGAAAGGGCACCAAGATCTGGCACTTTTGCCACATCATGTCCGAGGCGCAAATCGGCGACGGGTGCAGCCTCGGGCAGAACGTCGTGGTGATGTCCCGCACGAAGATCGGCAACAACGTCAAGATTCAGAACAACGTCTCGATTTACGAGGGTGTGATTCTGGAGGACGACGTGTTTTGCGGTCCCTCGTGCGTCTTCACCAACGTCAACACACCCAGGAGTCACGTCAGCCGGAAGGCCGAGTATCGCGAAACATTGGTCCGCCGCGGCGCGTCGATCGGTGCCAACGCAACGGTGGTCTGCGGCAGCACGCTGGGAGAATACTCGTTCATCGGCGCTGGAGCCGTCGTGACATCGGATGTATTGGCCCACGCTCTCATGGTAGGAGTGCCGGCACGTCGCGTGGGTTGGATGTGTCGCTGCGGCGAACGACTGAACCTTGCGGGCGGCCGGGCCCGGTGTGACAGGTGCGGTTCCGGCTACCGCGAAGAGAGAGGGCAGCTCCGGGCCGATTGACCTCGCCGCCCGGCCTCGATAAGTTTTTGTCCCACTTACACTTGGAAGAATATGCCGGTACCGCTGCTGGACCTGAAGGCTCAGTTTCAATCGATCAAAGAGGAGACCATGACGGCCGTTCTCGAAGTGATCGAGAGCCAGCGGTTCATCATGGGCGAACAGGTCGGCGAACTGGAACAGGCAATCGCCTCGCTCTCTGCGGCGGAGCACGGCATAGCATGTGCCAGCGGTACCGACGCGCTGTTGCTTCCGCTCAAGGCGCTCGATCTGGCGACCGGCGACGAAGTCATCACCACCCCGTTCACGTTCTTTGCCACCGCCGGCGCCATCGCCAACTCCGGGGGCAAACCGGTGTTCGTCGATATCGATCCGGATACCTTCAATATCGACCCCGAAGCCGTCGCAGCCGCGGTCACATCCAGAACCCGTGCAATCGTTCCGGTCCACTTGTTCGGCCAGATGGCGCTCATGGAGAGATTGCATGCGCTGGCCGAACGGCACGACCTGCGGATCATAGAAGACGCTGCCCAGGCGATCGGCGCCCGGCAGAAGATCGGCGGGGAGTGGCGCATGGCAGGTGAGTTGAGCTGGGCGAGCGCATTTTCCTTTTTCCCCAGCAAGAACCTCGGGTGCTGGGGCGACGGCGGCATGATCGTCACCAACGACGGCGAGCTCGCCGCGCGCCTGAGGTTGTTGCGCACCCACGGCGGCGCGAAGCAATACCACCACGAGGAAATCGGTACCAACAGCCGCTTGGACACGTTGCAGGCCGCCGTGCTCTTGGCCAAAGTGAAACACCTACATGACTGGGCGGACCGACGTCGCAAGCAGGCGGCGGCGTACGACGTGGCGCTCGGCGCAATCGACGGCGTAACTGTGCCCGCCGTGCACGACGGGAATGAGCACGTCTACCATCAATACACGATTCGCGCCGCTCGGCGCGACGACCTCAAAAAGCACATGTCTGACTCGGGAATCGGGTGCGCCGTCTATTATCCGAAACCGCTCCACCTCCAGCCGTGTTTCTCGGAGTTCGACTATCGTGAGGGCGATTTTCCCGAGGCCGAGATGGCCTCCCGGGAAGTCTTGTCGCTTCCCGTGTATCCGGAATTGACGCAGCCGCAGCGAGAGAGTGTCGTGAACACGATTCGAAGGTTCTACCAATGAGCAGAATTCGTATTGCAGTAGTCGGCGCCGGCAGCTGGGGCAGAAATCATGTCCGCACCCTTCTCTCGATGCCGGACGTGGAGCTGGCGGCGATTTGTGACACCGATACCAAACGCCGGGCCGAGTTGGCGCGACAGTATCAGGGCGTGCTGGTGACGGATTCACTGGACCAGGCTATCGACGGCGTCGATGGGGTCGTCGTGGCCACGCCCGTCATCTCCCATGCGCGGGTAGCGAGGGAGCTGTTGATGCGCGGCCTGCCTGTCCTGATTGAAAAACCGATGGCGCTGTCGGTGGACGAAGCGGAAGGTCTGTGCCGGTTGGTGGACGAGACAGGCGTTCCCGTCGTGGTCGGTCACCTGCTGGTATTCCACCCGGCGGTAGAGTACCTGAGGCAGATGATAGCGGCGGGCGAGCTGGGGTCCGTCTATTACCTCTACAGTCAGCGAACGAACCTGGGACAGGTTCGACCGGACGAGAACGCCCTGTGGAGCTTCGGGCCCCACGATGTGTCGGTCGCCTTGCATCTGCTGGAGGAGAGACCCGTCCGAGTGGCGGCCCACGGCAAGAGCTACATACAGCCCGGCATCGAGGACGTCGTGTTTCTCCTCCTGGAGATGAATTCCGGGACGATGGTCCACGTCCAGATGTCCTGGTTGGATCCCCACAAGGCGCGCCGGCTGACCGTTGTGGGGTCGCGCAAGATGGTAGTGTTCGACGACATGCAGGCTCGGGAAAAGGTCAAGGTGTACGACAAGGGGGTGGACCGTCCGCCGGACTACGGCTCGTATGGAGAGAGTCTTGCCGTGCGGGAGGGGGATATAGTGATTCCCCGGATACCCAACATCGAGCCCCTCAGAGCAGAGTTGAATCATTTCGCCGCCGTAGTTCGCGGCGAAGAGTCGCCCCGATCGGGGGTTCGCGAGGGCCTGGAGGTGGTGCGGATTCTGGCTGCGGCGTCTGAATCACTGTTGGATGGGGGCAGGGTGATCGAGCTGGAACAGACAAGGGTGAGTACCGAATGACACCGGCTGAGATCCTGATCGCCAAAGCGGCGGACAGAAGCGCCGTGTTCGGTGTCGTGGGGCTCGGCTATGTGGGGTTACCTCTCGCCGTCGAGCTGGCAAGCGCAGGATATCGCGTCCTCGGGTTTGATATCAACGAGAAGGTCGTGGACGCCGTCAATGCCGGACGGTCGCATGTGGGAGACATACCTTCGGAGACGCTGGCCCGATTCACGGCCGGCGGTGGCATCACTGCCACCACCGACATGTCGCGGATGCCGGAAGCCGACGTCGTATCCATCTGCGTTCCCACACCCCTCTCCAAGACCCGTGACCCCGACGTCTCGTTTGTCATGGCCGTGGCGAAATCGCTGGGCAAGACCGTTCGGGCTGCGCAGGCTATTGTCTTGGAGAGCACCACCTACCCGGGCACGACCCGGGAACTGCTGCTGCCCCGGCTCCAGGAGCACGGGCTCGCAGTGGGGAAGGACTTTTTCCTCGCGTTCAGCCCGGAACGGGTGGATCCAGGCAACTCCGAGTGGCGAACCCGCAACACGCCCAAGGTGCTCGGGGGCATGACGGAGACGTGCCAGCGGGTGATCCTGGCGCTCTACGAGCCGGCGTTCGACCTTCTGGTGCCTGTCTCCTCGCCCGAGGTGGCGGAGCTGACGAAGCTCTTGGAGAACACGTTCCGCAGCGTGAACATTGGGCTGGCCAATGAAATGGCCATCGTGTGTGACAAGCTCGGTGTGGACGTGTGGGAGGTCATCGAGGCGGCGGCCACCAAGCCCTTCGGGTTCATGAAGTTCACGCCGGGCCCCGGCCTGGGAGGCCACTGCATCCCCATCGATCCACACTATCTCGCATGGAAGATGCGGGGGCTCAACTACAAGACGCGCTTCATCGAGGTGGCCGGCGAGGTCAACTCGGAAATGCCGGCGTTCTGGGCGCGGAAAGTGGTGGAGAAGCTCAACAACGAAGCCAAGGCGGTCCGGGGATCGAAGATCTTGGTGGTGGGCGTTGCGTACAAGAAGAATGTAGATGACGTGCGCGAGAGCCCCGCTCTGGACATCATACGGATCCTCCTGCAACAGGGCGCAGACGTGCGCTATCACGATCCGTTCGTACCGGAGATTCGCGAGAGCGATCTCTCCCTCGATTCCGTCGGGCTCACCGCCGAAGATGTGCATGCCGCAGACTGTGTGGTGCTGGCGACCGACCATTCGAATCTCGACTACGAGATGTTGTGCGCCGAATCGCGAGCCGTAGTGGACACGCGCAACGCGCTGAAATGCGGAGGATGATGTGAATGTTGCTGTGATAGGGACGGGTTACGTGGGGTTGGTGGTGGGCGCCTGTTTGGCCAAAACGGGAAACAGCGTCATTTGCGCCGACGTAGATGGTGAGAAGATCAAGCAGCTCAAAGGCAACCGCATTCCCATCCACGAGCCGGGGCTCGAGCCCCTGGTAGCCGAAAGTCAGGCTGCCGGCCGCCTCACGTTCACGACCGATGTGGGAGCCGCGGTGGAAGCGTCACAGATCGTGTTCATCGCGGTGGGCACTCCTTCAGATGAGGACGGCTCTGCCGATCTGCAGCAAGTGCTCAGCGTCGCCGAGACCATAGGCGACAACATGAACTCCCCGAAGGTAGTCATTACGAAGAGCACCGTGCCGGTGGGCACGGCGGAAAAGGTTCGCGCCGCGATCGCCGCACGGACGTCCACAGGCTTCCATGTCTGCTCGAATCCGGAGTTTCTCAAGGAGGGCGCGGCCGTCGACGACTTCATGAAGCCGGACAGGGTGGTTGTGGGAGTGGAATCCGACGAAGCGGCGAAAATTCTCACCGAGCTCTACAGCCCTTTTGTCCGGACCGGCAACCCTCTCATCTTCATGGATGTGCGTTCGGCGGAGCTGACAAAATACGCTGCCAACGCCATGCTCGCGACGCGCATTTCGTTCATGAATCAAGTGGCCGAGCTGTGCGAGAAGGTGGGAGCCGATGTGAATCTCGTGCGGAAGGGTGTTGGCTCCGACGGCCGCATCGGTCCGGCGTTCCTGTTTCCCGGCCCCGGGTACGGTGGCTCCTGCTTTCCGAAAGACGTTCGCGCGTTGCTGAAAACGGGCGCCGAAGTGGGCGTGTCTCTCGATCTTCTGGAATCTGTGGAGATCGTGAACGAGCGCCAGAAACAGAAGCTGTTGGGCAAGGTGAAGGATGCGTTGGGCGGCGACGTATCTGGAAAGTCGGTCGCCGTATGGGGCCTTGCCTTCAAGGCCGAGACCGACGACATGCGTGAGAGCCCGGCGATTCCCCTCATCGAGGGCCTGTTGGATGCCGGAGCGAAGGTGCGTGCCTACGATCCGGTGGCGGAAGGCAACGCCGAGAGGATTTTTGGCGAGCGAATCGAATACGGAGAGAACGAATACGACGTCTTGGACGGCGCCGACGCGCTGGTCATCGTCACCGAGTGGCTGGCGTTCCGGAATCCCGACTTCGCCAAGATGAAGACGCTGATGCGGCAACCCGTGATCGTAGACGGTCGCAATCTCTACGAGCCCGCCAAGCTCAGAGATATGGGGTTCACCTACCGGGCGTTCGGGAGACCCTGAGTGCGAGTTCTCATTACCGGAGCCGCCGGGTTCTTGGGGTCGCATTTGGTAGACCGCTTTCTCCGGGACGGCCACGCAGTGGTCGGCATGGACAATTGCATCACCGGATCGAAAGACAACTTGCGGCACCTCGACGACTGCGCCGACTTCGAGTTTCTCGAGCAGGACGTCTCGCAGTTCATCGAGGTCGCAGGAGAGCTGGATGGGATCCTCCACTTCGCCTCGCCGGCCAGCCCCATCGATTATCTGCAGCTGCCCATTCAGACACTCAAAGTCGGGTCGCTGGGAACACACAACGCTCTCGGACTGGCCAAGGCGAAGGGCGCTCGGTTCTTCTTGGCCAGCACCTCGGAAGTGTACGGAGACCCGTCGGTGCACCCTCAACCCGAAACGTACTGGGGCAACGTGAATCCCATCGGTCCCAGGGGTGTGTACGACGAGGCGAAGAGGTTTGCCGAAGCGATGACGATGGCGTACCACCGCTACCACGGGCTCGATACCAGGATCGTCCGGATCTTCAACACCTACGGTCCCCGCATGCGCCCGGGTGATGGCCGCGTGGTATCCAACTTCATCGTCCAGGCGCTGCAGGGAACACCGCTCACCGTTTACGGTGACGGATCTCAGACACGTTCGTTCTGCTATGTAGACGACCTCATCGAGGGCATCTACCGTCTGTTCCAGGACGGTGGCGCAGACCCCGTCAACATCGGCAACGACGGCGAATTCACGGTGAGCGAACTCGCCGAGATGGTGGTTGGACTGGTTGGTGGTGATTCGAAGATCGTGATTGAGCCGCTGCCCGTGGACGATCCGAGGCAGCGGCGGCCGGATCTTTCGGTTGCCAAGAGAATGTTGGGTTGGGGACCCACCGTTTCCCTGAAGGAGGGTCTCGGGAAAACGATAGACTATTTCCGGAAAGTGGTGGCCCCGTGACGCACGTGCTGATCACCGGCGCAGCCGGGTTCATAGGGTCTCACGCGTGCCGGGCGTGCCTCGGGCGTGGCTGGCGGGTGACGGGGATCGACAACTTCGACCCGTTCTACGATCGAGCCATAAAGGAACAGGCGATTGCAGGCCTGCACGGGGAATCTGGATTTCGCTTCGTCGAGGGCGACATACGTGACGCCACCGCGGTGGGTGGGGCGCTGGAAGGAGCAGGAGCGGGGGCGGACGTGGTGTTGCATCTTGCCGCGCGGGCGGGAGTTCGGCCGAGCATTGAAGATCCCGAGGGGTACGTTTCGGTGAACGTGGGTGGAACCGCGACGCTGCTCGAAAGCTGCAACAAGGCGGGTGTCAAGCGATTCGTGTTTGGCTCGTCCTCGTCGGTTTATGGGGATTCGACTCCAGTTCCGTTCAGTGAGGATGCGGAGGCAATGGATCCCATATCCCCTTACGCGGCGACGAAACGAGCCGCGGAGCTGCATTGCAAGGTGTACACCCATCTACATGATTTTCGCATAGCCGCGCTACGATTCTTCACGGTGTATGGTCCGCGGCAGCGTCCCGATCTGGCCATCCACAAGTTCGCCCGGCTCATGAGCAGTGGCGCACCGATCGTGCAGTTCGGCGACGGGTCTTCGGAGCGTGATTACACCCACATCGAGGACATCCTACAGGGGACGCTCGCCGCCATTGACTGGGTCATGGAGGATGCCCCGGCTTTCGAGCTGTTCAATCTCGGCGAGTCGCAGACGGTTCGTCTTAGCTATTTGATCGAACTGATCGCCGGTGCCCTGCGGATTGAGCCCAAGGTTGAAGTTCGGCCGGCTGCCCCGGGCGATGTGCGGCGCACGTGCGCCGATATTACCAAGGCAAGACGCGTGCTCGGATACGATCCGAGTGTGTCGATCGAAGAGGGCATATCGCGGTTCGTAACTTGGTATAATGCTACCTATGGATGTCCGGCCTGAGAATCTAGTAGCGCGTGCGAAGGAGCACTTCGAGCTCCGGGACTATTACGGGTGTGTCCATCTCTTGGAGGAGGTCATCCGGGAGGGGCGGGCGTATGCCGACGCCCACCATCTCATGGGTCTGTCTCTCCACCTTTCGGGCCACTCGGAAAAGGCCCTTGAGTCGTTCGCCGCCGCCCTGGAGCTGAATCCTCTGTACCACGAAGCCCACGTTCACCGTGGTATCGTCCTCAACGAGTTGGGCCGGACATCTGAGGCCGAAGAGGCGTTCAAGAAAGCTGCGGTGGCACGTGGTGCGGAACGGAACGGCATTCCGGGCCATCATGCGGCGAAGCTGGCCAACCAGCACGCCGGCCTCGGCGATGCCTACGCAGAGGTGGGAGCGATGGGCGAAGCCATCGACCAGTATCACACGGCCCTCAGCCTCGGACCCACCTTTCACGACCTCAGGTACCGCCTCGCCAGGATGCTCCTGGAGGTGGGCAGATCTCTGGAGGCAGTGGAAGAGTTGGAAACGCTGGCGGCGGCGAAGCCCGACGCCACCAACATTCACAGCACCCTTGGGCTGGCCCACTACATTTCAGGGGAGACCGGGCGCGCAAAGGAGATCTGGACCAAAATCCAAGAGCAGCACCCCGACGACAGTCGCGTGCGAGCCTACCTGGCCATGCTCGAGCGGGCGCATGAAGAGGATTGAGGCGCTGGCGGCGGTCGCGCTGCTGGGTACGGGCTGCGCTGGTGCCGCAGCCGATCACGAAACGCTGGGCGACGAGGCGTACGTGGAACGCCGGTACGACGAGGCTCTAGCGGAGTTCCAGGTCGCCTTGCGGCAGGGGTCGTCGCGTGGAGACCTGCGATGGAAAGCCGCTATGGCCGCCCTCAATGCACGCGAATTGGGTGAGGCCACGATTCAATTCCGAGCGCTGGCCGACGAAGATCCCGATCGGCGCGTGATTGCGGCAGACGGGTTGGAGCGGGTCGCTCGGGCGGCCAGCCTCGAGGGCAACGGCCCGGCGCTGCAGGGCGCCTTGGATGCCAGGCGGGCGGTGGCGCCCGGCAGGGGGCTAAGGACTTTCGCCTTGGAGGTGGCCGTTGGCTTGGGCGAAGACCTCAGCCCGGCCGTGGCACTCTCGGTCGCCGCCTCGGCGCCCGATGCCAGGTTGCAGGACTCCCTGATGTATGGGTATGGCGTTGCGCTGGCCCGGCTCAACAGGTGTGAGGAGGGGATTCCGGTTTTCGAGAGCTTGCTGCGCCGGCGCCGCGAACCCTCGATTCAATCGGATGCACGTGTTCGAGCCTCGAGTTGCGCTCTCGGTTTGGGGCGGAGGGAGCACAATCGTGGGTCTCCCGACGCGGCGGAAAAGTGGTTCTGCCGTACGATCGAGTTGGGGAACAACAACTATGCGGCCCGCGCCGCGTACCTTGGCCTGGGAGATGTGTGGTTCTCCCGTGGCGATTTTCTTGGGGCGAGGGAAGCCTTCCAGAAGGCAAGGGCAGGCGCGAGCCCTACGGACTCTATCTACCAGAGGGCGAGCAGGGGCCTGGACCGGCTCAGAGGGTTTGATCGTTTTCAACCCCTGGAACCGACTCACAACAGGCGGTGTTAGAGTACCTCATGCGACAGAGATTATTCCGTTTGACATGCATATGCGCTCTGGCAGGATGCTCCGGTGGTTTTAATCCTTTACGGTATTCCTCGCCTCAGGAGTTGCTTGCCGATTCGGAGGAGCGCTTCCGCCGGGGAGATTGTGGGGATGCAGCCCTCGGTTTTCGCCAGGTCACGACCCAACTGCCCGTGCGCGACAGCCTGGGCGTGCGGGCCCGGTTCCTCTTAGCCGAATGTCACTTGGCCAAGTCGGAGTTTCTCGAAGCTGCCAGGCAGTTCCGTCGCGTTGCCAACGAGGCGCCGACCCATCCCCTGGCACGGCGCGCGCTGCTGCGAGCCGGCGATTCCCAGGCCCGCTTGTGGACGCAACCCGAATTGGACGCTACCTACGGCGAGGCGGCCAAGGTCACCTATCAGGAGGTCATCGCTCGGTACCCGAGGACGCCGGTGAGCAACCGGGCGAGTCTCAAGCTCGCGGCACTCGCCGAGCGATTTGCGGAAAAGGAATACAAGAACGGAAACTACTATTTCCGCCTTCACGCAACATTTTCGGCCATCCTGTACTACAAGGTGGTGGTCAGCGACTACGGGGCAACGTCGTATGCTCCCAGGGCGCTCATCAGGCTGGTGGAGGCATACATCCGGCTCGACTACAAAGAGGAGAGGCGCGAGACCTGCTCGAACTTGCGCCGCTTCTATCCGGACGCCCCGCGTTTGGACGAAGTTTGTCCGGCCGAGGGGGGAGTGCCGTAGGGGACAGGGGGCGAGGCGCGTGCGGATCGGCGTCCTGGGTGGTTCCTTTGATCCTATTCATATCGCCCACTTGATTGTGGCCGAGGCTGCCGCCGAGCAGCTTCGTCTCGATCAGGTGCGCTTTATTCCGGCGGCGGAACAGCCGTTTAAGCCGCAGGGCCACCACGCCTCGGCTGCCGATAGGGTGGCCATGCTCGAGCTGGCGTTGCAAGATCACCCGAAATTTTTCTTGGATATGCGGGAAATAGAGCGAGGTGGGATCTCATACACTGTTGACTCGCTCGCCAGCCTGCGGCACGATTTTCCGGAGGATGAGTTATTTTTGATGGTTGGGGCCGACGCCGCTCTGGATTTGCCGGGCTGGCGGGACGCGTCCCGGATAGGCGAACTGGCCCAGGTGGTAGCCATGTCGCGGCCCGGGGTGGTGGGGACGGTATCTCCACCCGTCGCTCGGTCGATCGCGGTGCCGTCTGTCGGCATCTCGTCCACCTCCGCAAGACAGGCGGTGCGAGAAGGAAGATCGCTTCGGGGTCTCGTACCTGAGGCGGTGGCCGGCTACATCCAAACTCACGAGCTGTATTGCGACGACGATTGAATGAAGAATCTGCTGACGAAAATCATCGGGTCGCGTTTCAAGCGCGAACTCAAGAAGATGCAGCCGATCCTGGACGCGATTCACGATCACGAAAAGCGACTGGCCGAGCTGTCCGACGATGAGATAAAAGCCCAGACCCCAAAGCTCCGTGCCATGCTCAAGGAGCGCTATGGGGCACTGGAACAGGAGCTTGCCGACAAGAAGGCGGCGAAGCACGCGTGTGCCGATCCGACCGACCGCGAAGACCTCGACAAAGAGGTGCGCAAGCTGGAGGACGATCTCAAGGACAAAATCGAAGCGGCAATGAGCGACTTGTTGCCGGAAGCCTTTGCGACTGTCCGCGAAGCATGCCGTCGGCTGATGGGAACCAAGCTTGTCATCACTGGCCATGAGGCCGAGTGGGAAATGGTTCCTTACGATGTACAACTGATTGGTGGGATCGTGCTGCACCAGTCGCGCATTGCGGAAATGGCGACCGGTGAAGGGAAAACGCTGGTCGCGACGCTGCCGTTGTATCTGAACGCCCTGCCGGGATACGGTGCGCACTTGGTGACGGTGAACGACTATCTGGCTCGCCGCGACTCTCAGTGGATGGGGCACGTTTACAAATTCCTCGGCATGGTAGTCGCCTGTTTGGACGACACCCAGCCACAGAGCCCGGAACGGCGTGCGGCCTACCAGGCAGACATCACCTACGGCACCAACCACGACTTCGGATTTGATTACCTCCGTGACAACATGGTGTTCTCCTTCGACCAGCGTGTGCAGCGAGGGCACAACTATGCGATCATCGACGAGGTGGACAGCATCCTCGTTGACGAGGCACGGACACCGCTGATCATCTCTGGGCCTGCGGGCCATGAAGGCGATGAAAAATATGCCGAGTTCGACGGCCGGGTAAGACAGTTGGTCAAGAAGCAAACGGCCGTCGTGAATGAGGTGGTCGCCGCTGCAGAACCGTTGGTGGGCAAGGACGAGCCTGAGTACGATGGTGCGGTCAAGTTGTTTCAGGCGCAGCGGGGAATGCCCAAGCACAAGCGCCTGATGAAACTGTTGCAGGAACCGAAGGTCCAGCAAGCCATGCAGCGAGTAGAGCTGGATTACATCGCCGACCGCAAGCTGCCCTCGCGTGATCAGCGCTTCAAAGATGTAGACAAGGAGTTGTACTTCGTGTTGGATGAGCGCGGCCACTCGGTCCATCTGACCGACCGGGGTCTCGAGGAGGTGAGTCCCACCGATCCGATGCTCTTCGTGGTACCCGACATCTCGGAGGAATTTGGAAAGATCGAACACGATGAGGACCTCTCCGCGCAAGAGAAAGTGGAGCGCAAACAAACCCTCGAGGCGGAATACGCTTCTAAGTCCGAAAAAATCCACATCATCCACAAACTTCTCCAAGCATACTCGCTGTACGAGAAGGACGTCGAGTACGTCGTGCAGGACGGTCAGGTTCTCATTGTGGATGAGTTCACCGGCCGCACGATGCACGGCCGGCGCTGGTCGGACGGCCTACACCAGGCAGTGGAGGCCAAAGAGGGTGTCACCGTTCGTGGTGAGACACAGACACTCGCTACGATCACCATCCAGAATTACTTCCGGATGTACGACAAGCTCTCCGGCATGACGGGCACGGCGGAAACCGAAGAGCGCGAGTTCTACGAGATCTACAGCCTCGAAGTTTCCGTCATCCCTACCAACGAGCCGGTCTGCCGCCAGGACGACGACGACGTGATCTACAAGACGCGGCGTGAGAAGTACAACGCCATCGTGGACGAGATTGCGGAGTTTCACCGAATCGGGCAACCGGTGCTCGTCGGCACCGTGAGTGTCGAGGTCTCAGAGAAGATGTCCCGCATGCTCAAGCGCCGGGGGCTCAAGCACGAGGTGTTGAACGCCAAGCAGCATGAGCGCGAAGCGGAAATCGTGGCCCGAGCGGGCTATCTGGGGGCCATTACGATAGCCACGAACATGGCCGGCCGGGGCACCGACATCAAACTGGGTCCCGGTGTCACGAAAGTCGGTGAGTCTCCCGAGGCGAAAGACAGCCCGGTCAACTCCATCGGTGGCTTGGCCATCATCGGGACCGAGCGGCATGAGTCACGCCGGATCGATCGGCAGCTTCGAGGCCGTTCCGGACGGCAAGGTGATCCGGGACAGAGTCGGTTCTTCTTGTCCCTCGAGGACAACTTGATGCGACTGTTTGCCTCAGATCGCATCGCACGGTGGATGGAAAAAACCGGGGCGGAAGAAGGGGAGGTCATCACCCACCCGCTGGTCACGCGTGCGATTGGTAACGCGCAAAAACGGGTCGAGTTGCAGAACTTCCAGGCTCGCAAGCGGCTGTTGGAATACGATGACGTGATGAACCAGCAGCGCGAGGTGATCTACTCACTGCGTCTCTTTGCATTGGAGGGCGGAGAGGAACTCAAGGCGGAAGTGCAACGCATGATCGACGCGGCGCTGGCACGCTTCGCCGACGGGTTCGCATCCGAGGATCCGGAAGAGTGGGACCGCAAGTTCATCGTGGCCGATCTGTTGATGCGATTCCTCATCTCGGCGCCAGATGCCGAAGACCCCGAAAAGGTGCCCGACCAAGATGCCTTAGTGGAGGTGGTCAAACAGGCTGGACGTGAGGCCTTCAAGGCCAAGCTGGAATCGTGGCGGGAAATCGAGCAGCGCTACGGAGCGGAGAACCTCACGGAGAAGTTGCTGTCCAACTTCATGCTTCAGGTGCTGGACGAGAAGTGGAAAGATCACCTGTACGACCTGGATCAATTGCGCAACGCGATCCAATATCGTGCCTGGGGCCAAAAGGATCCGCTCATCGAATACAAGAGAGAAGCGTTCGACTTGTTCGAGGACCTCGTGAACGATATCCGCACGGTATTCACCGAACGTTTTTTCCGGCTTCAAGTCCAGGCCGGTCCCCCCTCCGGCGCCACAGCTACCGGGCCGCAGGTGAGGCGAGCCCCCGCCCCTGCCCCTCCAGCGGGATCCGAGGTGAGGGAAACTTCCGATATCGACTTGCTCCTTCCCGGTGTGGCAAAGGCCAGATCCCGAGTGGACCGCGCCGTGACCAGCGGTCCTGAGGGCTCCGAGACCTCCAGGTCGAAGCCCACGAAGCGGTCCGGGCCGAAAGTCGGCCGCAACGACCCGTGTCCGTGCGGTAGCGGTAAGAAGTACAAGAAATGCCACGGTAGGGCCGCGTAAGAGGGGAGGCTCTCCGCTCGCTCCGCAACACCTAGCGCCACTCTGCGTTGATTCGGCACCCCGGGTTGCTGCGGGTCCGCCAGATTGCAACCCATGGCCACGCTGCGAGTCACCGACACCAGCCAAGCGGAGCGTCCCAGAGAGAGATTGCTATCTTTGGGACCGTCGGCGTTGACGGCGGTCGAACTCCTGGCGATTCTGTTAGGTACGGGGACGGCCCGTAGCGACGCGCTTTCGGTTGCCGGGAGCCTATTGGCATCCGCTGGTGGAACGGTCCGACAACTGGCGCGCCGAGCGCCGGGTTCGCTGGCGTCCGTTCCAGGTGTCGGCCGGGCCAAATCCGCTCGGATCGCAGCCGCGTTGGAACTGGCGCGTCGCCTGAATCTGGAGCGGCGCGACCCGGGGGAAGACATACGGTCTCCGTCCGACGTGCATCGGCGCTACGGTCCAATGTTGCGTGATTTGGTGGTCGAGGAGTTTCACCTGCTCACGCTGGACGCACAAAACCGCGTGACGCGTCAGTCACTCATCACGAGGGGTATTCTGAACAGCTCGTTGGTACATCCGAGAGAGGTATTCCGCGCTGCGATCGCCGAAGCCGCGGCAGGCATCATAGTCGTGCACAACCATCCAAGCGGGAATCCGGCGCCGTCTGCCGACGACAAGGCGGTCACGACGCAACTGGTAGAAGCGGGCAAGTTGCTGGACATGCCGATGTACGATCATGTGATTGTGGGCGGTGATCGCTACTTCAGCTTTGCGGAGGCCGGCCTGTTGTGACCATTACGGGAGCCGAAATCGATCCCCAGCTGGCCAAGGCGCTGGGCCAGCAGGCCGATCGCCTGGACCTGGAAATGATCGACCGTGCATACAGGTTCAGCGCGGACGCTCACCGCGGCCAAAAGCGACGCTCCGGCCACGCGTTTATTTCGCACTCGGTGGCAGTCGCACGGATTCTGCTGGACCATCACATGGATTCCGTCACGATTGCGGCGGCTCTCCTGCACGACACCGTAGAAGATTCTGATGTCCTGATCGAGGACATTCGTGAGCAGTTCGGCGAAGAGATAGGTGAGATCGTTGACGGGCTAACCAAGATCTCCAGCCTCAACTTTCGGTCCAGCACTGAAGAACAGGTTGAGAACTACAGGAAGTTGTTGCTCTCCATCGCGAAGGATGCACGGGTCATCATCGTAAAGCTCGCCGATCGTCTCCACAACATGCGCACCCTGGAGCACCTGCCGGCAGATCGGCGGGAAAGCATCGCGCGAGAAACCCAGGAGCTGTATGCACCCCTGGCACACCGCTTCGGCATGGCGGGAATCAAAGCGGATCTGGAGGATCTCGCGTTCAAGTTTCTCGAAGCAGAGGACTACAAGACCCTGAGCAAGAAACTCCGGGCGAAACGCGGACAGCGCGAGGAAATGATCAACCGCCTTCGGGTGCCGCTCGTCGAAGCGCTAGGCGATTCCGGTATCGAAGAGTTCGACGTGACCGGCCGGCCGAAGCACCTGTGGTCGATTTACCGCAAAATGAAAGCGCGGGACAAGCCGCTCGAGGAGATATACGACCTGATGGCGATCAGGGTGTTGGTCAAGGAAGTTCAGGATTGCTACCATGTGCTCGGCGTGATCCACCATCAATGGACACCGTTGCAAGAGCGCATCAAGGACTACATCGCGTCGCCCAAATCGAACGGCTACCAATCGCTGCACACCACGATCTTCGGTCCGGGCGGCGAGTTGTACGAAATTCAGATTCGCACGTGGGAGATGCACCGCACTGCCGAGTTCGGCATTGCGGCGCATTGGGTATATAAGGAAGGAAAACAGCCAAACGAGTTGGACGAGCGCCTCGCGTGGTTCCGACAGCTCATCGAGTTGCAGCAGGCTGCACATTCCGCCGAAGAATTTCTCGAGTTTCTCAAGATCGACCTCTACCAAGACGAGATCTTCGTGTTCACGCCGAAAGGTGACGTGAAGCGGCTTCCCAAAGGCGCGACGCCCATAGATTTTGCGTTTGCGGTTCACACCGAGGTGGGACTCCGTTGCCAGGGTGCCAGAATCAATGGGCGGATTGCCCCGCTCCATCGTCCCCTCGCGAACGGTGATACGGTGGACATCATCACGGGGCCTCTTGCCAGGCCGAGTCGTGAATGGCTCAATCACGTGAGAACGGCGCGGGCACGACACGGCATCCGCCATTGGGTCAAGCAGGAGCAATCGGAGCGCGGCATCTCCCTGGGCCGTGAGATCCTTGCCCAGGAGTTGCGACGCCGCCGGCTGCCCCGGCCCAACGACTCGGCGATGACGTCGGCTGCCGAAGCGCTTTCCGTCGGCTCCGAAGAAGGTCTGCTCCAAGCCCTCGGGCAAGGCGATGTTCCCACCGGTAAGATCATCAGCGCTTTGTTCCCCGACCGACCCGCCGAGGACGAGGAGGACACCAAGCCCACGGCGTTCGGCCGCGTCATCGATCGAATCAGATTGGGCCGCGGCGTGCGG
>SMVB01085991.1_pt1 | contig 32846 bp, 27 predicted proteins | sample 2456461 | NCBI WGS metagenome assembly SMVB01 (sample SAMN11095934, study PRJNA526329) | marine sediment metagenome | biome: Marine sediment; feature: Surficial sediment; material: Deep marine sediment; isolation source: Hadal surficial sediment | place: Pacific Ocean | collected 2014-05 | depth... | reverse complement strand
GTGGAGCAGCGAGGAACCCCTCTACTACCGATTTCGGATGCGTGCGATGCTCGATCGGTGGCTGAATGCCAGAAGTCGGCGACAGGCCCGAACCCTCCCGGAGCGATCCGAGCAGAGGAGTACATGAGATGCGAGTCGAGACGGGTCTGTTGAATCCCGATTCCGAGCGTTACGGGGGAGGCGAACAAGCGTCGCCCACGATCGCGGATACCGGTCAGGCGGCCCGCGCCATCGAAGCGGCGGGTTTCGATGGTGCGTGTACTCCAGAGGCCGGACATGACCCCTTTCTGCCGCTGATGATCGCGGCCGAGCATACGCGCAAGCTGGAACTCGGCACGAATGTCGCGATCGCCTTTCCGCGCAGCCCTATGGCGACGGCAATGGTCGCCTGGGATCTTCAACAGTTTTCAGGGGGACGATTTCGACTCGGCCTGGGTACCCAGGTCAAGGGACATAACGAGCGACGTTATTCGACCCCGTGGACCGGGCCGCCGGGGCCGCGCATGCGGGAGTATCTTCTCTGTCTCAAGGCGATCTTCGCAAGCTTTGCTTCGGACGGCGCACCGACGACATTCGAGGGTGAGCACTATCGCTTCGATCTGCTGACACCGCTCTTCAACCCGGGAGCGATCGACTACCCGGCGCCCCCTCTCCAGATCGCCTGTCTGAATCCCTATATGTGCCGTCTCGGTGGGGAATTGTGTGATGGTGTGAGGCCGCACCCGGTCGGCACTTTCAGCTACACCCGGGAGGTGATGCTCCCCGGCATCGCAGCGGGGGCGGAGAGCGTTGGCCGCAAGGCCAGCGAGATCGATGTGGTCGGGGCGCCATTTCTGGTACTCGGCGCAAACGAGGAGGAGGTCGAAGCGGCCAAGCTGGATGCCAAGAAACACATTGCCTTCTATGCCTCGACGCGGACCTATCACGCGGTTCTCGAGCACCACGGCTGGGAAGATGTCGGCGGCGCCCTCCACCGGCTCTCTCGCGAAGGGAAATGGGCCGAGATGTTCGCTGCGATCAGCGACGACATGTTGGAGGAATTCGCGGTGATCGCGACGTACGACAATTTCGTGGCCGAGTTCGGAAATCGCTGCGGCGATCTCTACAGCAGCGTCCTGCTCGACCTTCCAGCGAGTATCTGGAAGGAGCGAGAGGTCGTCACCGAGATCGTCCAGGGTCTGCACGCGCTATAGGTTCGCTCCCCCCGAACGAGGCGTTGGCGGCTCTCTGTCGAGTGCCGGTGGCCCCCACGGAAGGAGAACGAGGATGGCGGAGATCGAGGTGAGCCGTGACGGGCATGTGGCGACCGTATTGCTGAATCGCCCGGAAAGAATGAATGCGATCTCCCAGTCGATGTTGTCGACACTGTCGAGCGCGCTGCTCGATTGCGATCAGGATCCCGAGATACGCGCGATCGTGATCGCGGGTGCCGGACGGGCTTTCTGCGCGGGCCTCGATCTCCAGGATGCCGCGACCGACGAGGGGGTCTCGAAGGGCGGATTCGCGCTGGCCTCCAAGCTCGATACGCGAGATTTCCCCCCTAACGTTCTCCATCATCTCGATACGCCGACCATTTGTGCGATCAACGGGGGTGCCGCTGGATTCGGATTGGACCTCGCGTTGTGTTGCGATATTCGCATCGCGGGCCAGGCTGCGAAGCTCGCAGCGGTCTTCACGAAACGCGGCGTCGTGCCGGAGAGCGGGGGGACCTGGCTGCTTCCGCGACTGGTCGGTTGGGCCAAGGCCGCGGAGATCGTCTTCACGGGCCGAACCCTCACCGCCGAGGAATCCCTCGAGCTGGGACTCGTGAACCAGGTCGTAGAAGACGCGGTGCTTCTCGAAACGGCGAGGGCGATGGCGTTGGAGATTGCCGACAACGCACCCCTCGCCGTCCAGGCCGCGAAGCGGATGATGCGCGCCGGCCTCTCGGAGAGCTTCGACGCGAACGTGGAACGGGTCTACCTGCAGGTCTTGCCCCTGCTCGAGAGCGAGGATTTTCGCGAGGGCGTGACCGCTTTTCTCGAGAAGCGAAAACCCCGATTCGCGGGACGTTGACGGGGGAGGTCGCGCGGGTTGGCCTGCTTGTTGTCGTTGCCGGGCTTGTATCGCGCCCGGAAGACGGGCGTCGGCGCGGTGCACGGCGCGGATCCCTCCACCGTGCAGCCTGTGCAGTCATGAATTTGTCTGAGGTGATTGTGCGGGCCAGTATCGCCGGAGGAGGGCCTCTCGTGCTTCACCCTTGTCGGGGTCGGGATGCGCTCGAATATTGAGGGCGATCCCATCGAGGCAGAGACCGGGGTCGAGTTTCGCCGCGCGGGCGACCTGGTCTTTCGCCTCCTTCGATCGCCCCGTCGCTTCGTAGGCGATCGCCAGCGTGACGCGCGCCGTCGCGTATCGGGGGATCTGGTCGACGATCGGCTCGATGACCGCGATGGCCTCTTCGTAGCGTTCTTCGAGACCCAGCACGATCCCGCGGTACCAGCGGTAGGGGCCGGAGACGATTCCGCTGTCGCCGTGACCGGCTCGATCGAAGAGCTCGTAGGATTTTTCGAAATCGCCGCAATAGGCCGTCGCGAGAGCGAGATGGAGTCGGGCGTCGGGTTGGTGTGGATTCAGGTTCAGGGATTCCTCGAGGAAGCGAATCGCGCGTTCGTGGCGCCCGCTGTAGATTTAGGCACAGCCCACGAAATACTGGGTCAAGGGATCCGCGACGCCTTTCTCGAGGGCTGCCGCCAGGTGGTCTTCGCCCTCGACGAAGGACTGCATCGGGTCCTCCGACCAACCATTGATGGCGCTCGAAAAGAGCATCCACGCATAGCAGGCCCGGGCGAAGCCGTCGTCGGGGTCGAGTTCGACGGCGGACTTCAGGAACTCCTGTCCCTTTCGGACACTCGTGAGATTGGGTGAGCCGTAAGCCGTGAGTGACAGCCCCCTCTGGACCAGGTCCCAGGTGCCGAGATCGTCGGACGACGCGCCCGCAGCGCGTCGTCGTTCGGCCGCATTGATTTGAATCGACAGGGTCCCCGCGATCTCTCCGACGACGTCGTCCTGGGCCGCCGATATTTCCGATATGGGAGTGTCGTATTTCTCGGCCCAGAGATGATTCCCGTCCCGTACGTCGATCAGCTGCACGGTGACTCGCAGCTTGTCTCCGACGGGTCGGAGGCTGCCCTCGAGGACATAGCGGACTCCGAGGTCGTGGCCGACCTGACGGATATCCGGAGATTGTCCCTTGTAGGCGAAGGTGGAGTTGCGGGAGACGACATAGAGATGCCGATTCGCGGAGAGTCCGGTGATCAGGTCTTCCGTCATTCCATCCGCGAGAAATTGTTGCTCCTCATTGGTCGACATGTTGAGCAAGGGGAGTACGGCGATCGAGGGGCGATCGCTGGGGGCGGTGGAAGTGTCGGATTCGATCGGCTGGGGGGTGGACTCGGAGGGTCGGGGCTCCGCGCCCGAGGACGCGCCCGCGTCTCGCGCCAGGTAGCGCCGCAAACCCGCTCCGAACGGGGTGAATACGACGCCGGCCACGACGATCATCGCGGCGATTCCGCTGAGCAGCGCCTCGTTCTGGGAGATCCAGGTTCCGATACCCGAGAGAAAGTCCACGATTACGCAAGAGTAGGGGATCGACGCCCGATGGCTCGCCGGATCGGAAGCAGGCTGAGTTTTCGCTACGACCGGCTTCAGGCATTTCGCCCAGTAGCCCAAGAGGGGGCCGCCTCGGATTCCAGAGAGGAACAGGCGAGGTGTACCTTCTGAACGCTCGACAGAAAGCCACTCGTAGCCTTCTCCATGAGGATGATGCGAGGCCGTTCGCCACGCTATGTTCAGATTCGAGGCGTTCGGTGACTCTTTTCTGTATCTCCGCCGACTCGCACGTCGCCGAGCCGCCCGATACCTATTACCTATACTATCGCGTATCGACCCGTGTATTCGCGATCGAGCACCGCGGCTCGTCTGCAACGATCAGGTCGGTGATGCGATGCTGATCGACGAGTGGCAGTCGATCGTTCCCTTTCATCTGGTCGCCACCGCAACTGGTTGACGTGTGCTCCGCTCGACCGGATGCCCAGTGAGTATTTCAGGGAGAATATCTACGTCACGTTCCAGGACGATTGGATCGCGTTCCGCGTCGTGGACTTGCTGAACTCGGAGCGTCTGATGTGGGCGAATGACTTCCCACACAGTGATTCGACCTGGTCGAATTCGCAAGATCTACTGGCTACGCATACCGCGACTCTCACCGAGCGGGATCGCTCACGCATCCTTGACGGGAATGTCGCGGAACTCTACGGGCTCGATCTCTGAGGTTCCGGGAGCGCTGATCCCGTTAGGCTCTGAACCACTGGGCTTTTCAGGCAGAGTTCAGGCTAGACTCCGCTTCACGGGTCGCCCGCCGGGACTTTTCGAGGAACTCAAGCGACGGAAGGTTTTCCGGGTTGCGGCGATGTACGCCGTGGTCGGATGGCTGGTGCTCCAGATCGGGGAGGTCCCGTTCGAACCGTTGGGTTTGCCCGAGGGTTCTCTCAAGACCCTGATCGTCCTCGTGGCTCTGGGGTTCCCGCTGGCGGTCGCGCTCGGCTGGGTCTTCGACTGGTCGTCCGAGGGGCTCATTCGCACTTCCGACGATTCTCGACCGGAGAAATCGCGTCTTCGCTTTGGTCTGCGGACTGATTTCGCCTGGCTGATCGCTCTAGGAGCAATCCTTGTGGTCGGCGCAGTCGGCTACGGGGGATACCGCGGTTATACGTTCTGGTCGCAGGTCCGTTGGGCTCAGGACGTGGCGCAACCGGAACTGGTCTAGCGCATCGAGTTGAACGATCTCGCCGGTGCCTTCGAACTCGCGGTGCAGCTCGAGGAGACGCTTGGCGAGATGCCCGCACTCGAATCGGTCTGGAGTCTCATCTCGGCTGACGTGGAATTCGAGACGGAGCCCTCGGGCGCTCTCGTCTCCTACCGACGCTACGACGATCCCGAGGCGAAATGGAAGCTGATCGGCGAGACCCCGATCGCCACGACGCGCGTACCTCGGGGCGCGTCCCTTTGGCAAATCGAGAAGCCCGGCTACTCGCCGCGCACCTTCGCGCGTCTGCCCGCGATCGCCGACGTCGAAGCATTCAATTGGCCGTCGCATTATGTTCTCGATCCCATCGAAGCGAAGCACGGCGACACTGTCCCAGTCGAGGGGCGAGAATATTTCCAGGTCTCGCTAGGCGGCTTACCGGTCGCTGCCAGCTACGAGCTCGAGCGATTCTTCATCGATCGAACCGAAGTACGGAACGACCTCTATCAGGACTTCGTCGACGCGGGCGGCTACCGGCGAGTGGAGTTGTGGACGGAGCCCTTTCGCGAGGGGGATCGCAGCTTGGCATTCGAGGAAGCGATGGCGCGCTTCGTGGACTCGACGGGTCGTCCAGGGCCGGCCACCTGGATCGCGGGGCGGTATCCCGAGGGCAAGGGCGCCCATCCCGTGGGCGGTGTGAGCTGGTACGAGGCCGTGGCTTATGCGCGCTTCCGCGGTCGACATCTGCCGACCGCCTATCACTGGGCCGCCGCGGCCCTGCCGGACATCGAGATCATCGAACCTCTCGCACCCGCGCTGGCGGCCCAGAGCAATCTCGACAGTGCCGGATCCCTGCCGGTCGGCAGTACGACAGGTCTGAGTGCGGCCGGAGCTTTCGACATGTTCGGCAATGTCGCCGAGTGGGTCTGGACCTCGCGCGGTGATGATCAGCGCTTCACGCTGGGGCTAGGCTGGCCCGACCCGGCCTATAACGCGTCCCTTGCCTCGGCGGCCTCTGCCTGGAGCCGGCTGCCCTCCCAGGGGCTGCGCTTGGCCAGCTACCCGGCGGGCGAGCCCGACGCGTCTCTACTCGCCCCCGTCGATATCTCGTTCGTGGACTATGAGGCGCTGACGCCGCTGTCGGACGACGCCTTGGCGCTGTTGGCACGAATGAATGCCTACGCTGCCGCACCTGTCCATGCTTCGGAGAAGAGCATCGAACTTCCGAATGGGATGCATGCCACGCGTGTCGAAGTGGATGTTCCCTATTCGAAAGACACCCTCCCCCTGGTCTTGTTGGTACCTGAGAAGGTTGAGCCTCCCTACCAGGTCGTCGTCTGGTTCGGGGGCCTGAATGCGATCAGCTCGCGTGACAATGCATCCCTCTACGACGCCGACATGCGATTTGCGAACTTCCTGCGCCAGAGTGGCCGCCTGTTGGTCATGCCGATCTGGAAGGGGACATTCGAGCGCAATGACGGCTCGACCTTCCGCCAATTCATGGGAAGTGCGGTCGGGCAGAGGGAGATCATCAACTCCTGGGAACGAGACCTGCGACTGACCCTCGACTATCTCGACACCCGCCAGGACGTCGATGCTGACCGGGTTGCGTTCGTGGGTCTGAGCCTCGGCGCAGCGGTCGGTGCCAGCCTCGTCCCTCACGAAAAGCGCCTGCAGACGGCGATCTTCTGGAGTGGGGGATTTTCGGCGGCGGCGCACACCGACAACACAGCCTTGTCTGCGAGTCTGGCGCGACGCATCCGGCTTCCGGTCCTGATGCTGAACGGTCGGCATGACTTCATCTTTCCGCTCGAACTCCAGCAGGCCTTCTACAAACTGCTTGGAACGCCCAGTGAGCACAAGCGGCACGTCGTCTTTGACGCGGGCCATTTCGGCTGGCCGCTCGGCGAGTTCGTACGAGAGAATCTCGATTGGCTCGATCGCTACCTGGGGCCCGTCACGAAGTCGGCGGGCTGACGACCAGACTCCTCCACGCTCGTCCTCGACTATCTCGCTGCGCAGGGTGCGGGCGATGACGCGAAGATCACCGAGATTCTCGACGAGAACGTTCGTTGGACGCCGCCGGCGTCGGCTGGATTCGGCGCGCCCAAAGGGCGCAGTGAGGTTCTGCAGGTGATGGACGAGGCGGGCAAGAAATTCTTCGACCTCTCCACCATGAAGGTCGACGTCAACTGGATCGTGGCCGCGGGCGACAGAGTCATTATTCGGCAACATGCGACCGCCAAAGCCGCCAACGGAAAGGACTACGAGAACGAGTACGTCTGAGTCTATCTCTGCCGCGATGGCAAGATCACCGAAATCGAGGAACACACCGACTCACAGCATTTTACGGAGATCGTGCTTTCCTAGCCAATCGGGAGTCCTCCCGGGTCGACCTCGAAATGCCCCATCGATTCGAGTTGCTCTTCGAGCAGGATGATCCCCATCGTCATCCCCACGTGTTCGCCGAGAGATTACGTGACACCAATCGGTGTCATACCGGAACCGAGTCGCTTAGGCTGGAGTGCGCGGGTCTTGGCATCGAGGACCATCGGCCCGTGGATCGTCGATCCAGCGGAAGAAGGTGCCGGGAAAGCCGCATGACCTTTTTTCGTGACGACGATCGTTTGTCGTAGCGCGTCGATCGATTGGGGCGCGTCTGTGCTCATGGGAGCGGATTGGTGTCACTATTTCACGATGACCGTGAAAATCTTCCTGCTGAGGTTGTTTTCGACGTCGGCAATCTCGATTTCGATCGTGTGACGCCCGGTCGGAAGTTCAGACTCTTTCACATCGATCACCGTGCCTGTGATGTAATCGGTGACTCGATCCGTGATGTCGATTCCCCAGGCTTTCTTGTACTCGAGCTTCAGCGACGCGATGTCGACCGCGTATCCCTTCGGACCGGGCAGGAACTCGACCTTGATCGGGAAGGGTCCTTCGTAAGTGCCGTTGTGTGTCGGACTCGCGATCTCGATCGATGGCCCATCAGCGCTCGTCGGCTTACTGCCCCAGGCGACTGGAGTGTCCAGGGGAAGTGCGTCCAATTCGGTTTGGCTGACCAGGAGAAGGGCATGGCCACCTGCGGGCTTCGACTTGAGGTCGGCGACTTGATCGATGATCTGATCGTCGATCTGATCCGCCCAGCCAGCCGATGAAGAGAGCATCACGCAGGCCAGAACGACCAGGGTCCGCCGAATCCAAACATCGTGTTCGAACTTCATGATCTTTCTCCAACGCGCATGTAGGGTGAGGCCATGCGCAACGAGAGTTGAGCGCGCGTCTCTCTTCAGACTCCCATCTCATCGACCTCGGTCAGCCAGGTCCCGTGCGATCTGAGCTGCCGAGAGTTCGTCTGGTCAGTGTATGCCGATTGCGGATCGGTTACATCTGCTCCTCGACGACGGCCTCGTTGGGGGTTGTAGGAAGGCCCGCTCAGCCTTCATCCCCGCTCGGCGGTTTCGACGCCCCGGGTCGTCTGTGTCTGCCGGATGGACTCGACACCGACCGGATGCACCGCTTCGTCGAACTCTGTCTCGACGAGCTGAGGCTCGCGGATGCGAGTTGCATAATGCTCGAGGACGCGGTCATTTCGACTCGCCACCGCACCGCGAGCCTGATCGGTTGTGAGCCCTCCTGGGATCAGGTCCTGGCGCACGCGTCCGAAGTGACGGAGCTGACGCGACCTTGGCGAGAGCGATTGAAGTCATGAGGCGAGCTTCGTCAGATGCACAGCCGAGGCACGGTTCGGCGGATCGGCAAGCGAGCGCTCTAGCGCTCACACCAGGGCCCGGGTTGCCGATGAGAAGGCATTCAAGGAGTTCGTCTTGTCGAGGCCCCGCAGCCCCCGGCGTCATATCGTCCTCTATTCCGGGGGGCAGGAGCGCCGCAACGCTCTGATTCACGAGAGCCTCCTCTCGCTGGCGCTGCGCCGTCCTGGCCAACGCGAGCGTAAACACGTCCGGATGACGTACCTCGCGTTCACCGAGGACGGGGCGTCCGCATTCTATCGCCGATTCCAGCGCCGCTATCGGGCCTTCGGCGGAACCCATTTCAGTTGTGTCGCGGTCGATGATCCGACCCTTGCGCGGCCGGGGCCCGCCCGCGCCCGTGCCGCGAAGACGCTTCTCGCGAGCGATGTCGTCTACCTCTCCGGCGGCAACACATTCCACTACTTGTTGCACCTGCGGCGCTCGGGACTCTTCGCGACGTTACGTCGATTCGCGGATGGCGGAGGCGTACTCGCGGGACTCTCCGCGGGCGCGATCCTCGCGACCCCGAATATCGGTCTGGCTGCATATCCCGCGTTCGACCACGACGAGAACGATGTCGATCTTCCCGAGTCGCATTGGGGCGCACTCGACCTGGTGGACTTCGAGTTCTTCCCTCACTATCGCACGTCGGCTCGCTACCGCGGTGCCTTGCTCTCGTATTCCGAGCGCTCCGCGGTTCCGGTCTACGCGTGTCGCGATGGGAGTGGAATCGTCGTCGAAGGGGATCGCTTCACGGCGCACGGAGACGTGTGGCTCTTCGACCGCGGTCAGATGCGGAAGATCAGCGGCTGAGATTGTTCTTGCGGGTTGGCCGTATGTCCGGCGTGCGGTCCAACCCGGCTTGAGTTGCCAGAGTTCAGAGGATGCGAGACCGTCCAGTACATGAACCCGCAAAGACCCTCGAAATCGTCCTCTATTCGACCCGCACACTCCGTTTTACCGGCTCCTTTCAGGCGACTCCGCCTCGCGGCGCTGTTCGCGCTGTTCGCGATCTCGGCGCCGGGTTGTTTCACGCTGATGGGTGGCGAACAGAAGGTGGGCGACCAGGCAGCGCGTCAAGTCGAGGCGGAAATGGGCATCGTGGAAGATGCCGAGCTTGCCGCGTGGGTCACCGCGATCGGCCAACGTCTCGTCGCACAAACGAAGGATCCGGATCGGAGCTTTCGTTTCCAGATCGTCGACATGGCGGTTCCCAACGCCTTCGCGCTCCCGGGCGGCCATATCTATGTCAGTCGCGGTCTGCTCTCCCTCGTGAATACCGAGGACGAGCTCGCCGGCGTGATCGGTCATGAGATCGGCCATGTGGTCGGTAGCCACGCCTCGCGACGCATCACGCTCGCTGCACCTTTCAAGATCATCACTGGGTTCACGGGCTGGGTGACGGGGATCCTGACGCCCCGTGTCGGAGCGGCGATTCGCAAAGGCGGTGACACGATGACCGATGGGCTGCTCGTGGCACCCTATGGGCGGCAACAAGAGCGTCAAGCGGATCGCATCGGACTCGCACTCGCCGCCGCGGCGGGTTGGGACCCGAGCGGATTATCTGATTTTCTGGAGACGCTCGGGCGGGACGACGCACTCCGAAGCGGCGGGGTGCGGCGTACGAGCTGGCTCGACAGCCATCCCGCAACGAACGAGCGCGTGGCTGACACGAAGAAGCGGGCCGCGCTGCTCGAGCGCGCCGACGTCGCTCGAATCGCGGCGGACCGGCCAGCGGTTCTTGCAAAGCTCGATGGCTTGCTCGTAGGCGAGGATGCCGCGGGGGGCCTGGTTGTCGATGGGCTCTTCATTCAACCGGCCCTCGGCTTTACGCTGGGCATTCCGGAGGGCTGGGTCCACGAGAACGCGCCGACCCAATTCCTGGCGTCACCGCCAGACGGTGGGGCCGTGATCCTGCTCCGGGTCGCGGCAGAGGGCGATGACCCGAAATCGGTGCTGCCGGAACTCGAGAAGGCACTCGGAAAAAAAGTTCCATCCCGCGTTGTGATGTTAGGCGATCTTCCTGGCATTCGCCTGCGAATCGATCAACGAACGCGTGATGGAAAGATGACTCTCGACGTCACCTACTTCGCGGCGGGTGGGCTGATTCTCGAGTTGATGGGAATCGCCCCGGTGAAATCCTTTGAACGCTGGGCGCCGGCCGTCGATGGGGCGGTTGGCAAGATTCGCAGGCCGACGGATGCGGAGATCGCGGGCTTGATGGAAGAGCGGCTTCGGGTGGTCTCGGCGGAGGCGGGTGAATCCATCGGAGTACTCGCGAGTCGGGTCGCTTCGAAATGGTCTGCCGAAAGGCTGGCCGTCGTGAATGGCCGCGAGGTCGACGCAAGGCTCGAGGGTGGCTACAGCATCAAGTTCATGCGGGAGGAGCCCTATTCGCTTGAGTGAATCATGGCCGGGTGAAAGGCCGGGTGAAATCATGGCTGGCTGAAACAGGGCAAGGCGAAATTGCGCAATCAGATCCCGATCGGCCGATTCGCGATCGCTCAGTCCTGCCAGTCGACCCGACTCGTAAAGTCATGGGAGCATGGGCGGTCGACGAAGATCTCCTCGTCTTCGCGCGCGCCGCCGTCGTTTTCGAGACTCCCGATCGCCTGCATGAATTCCTCGACGCTCTCGAGGTAGAGTTCGGAGACGCTGTCGACCTGCCAGACGCCCACGCCCAGTGCGGCGGCGGCCGCCTTCGAACGATCCGGATCGAGATGGAGCTGGACGTAGCCGTGGATGCCGGGGGTCTTCAGTCCGAACTTCGAGTGGATCGACTCGTAGCGCGCTAGATAGCCCTCGTGACTGAAGTCCGCGTTTCGCCGCATCAGATATTGGTACCGGACCGGTGTGCGCTTGGGCGGGATGAAGATGACGTCCCGTCCGAGCAGGGCCGTCGAGAGATCCGCGTGGATCAGATCCCCGAATCGGTCCGCCAGGCCCGAGACCAACGCCAGGACCTCGGACTGTGAAGCCTCGCCGCCTTCGATCTCGATCGTGCCCCGGTAGGGGGCGCAGGCGCCGAAGAGGTCGTCTTCGAGTCGGATCATGCCGTTGACCGCCTTGAGCGATGCGGGCGCTGCAGAGCGAATCCCCCCGACCTCGGCGCGCAGGGCAGTATCGAAGTCCGTCTCCGCACCGCTTCGTGCCACGAGATGGGTGAGTAGCCTCATTTGCGTTCCTTCCGTCGTGTCGCTCGGCTCGGTGAGTATTAGAAGAGCGCGACCGGGTTGAGCGGGCTGCCGGTGCCGCCCTCGATGCGCAATGGCTGCAGGCTCAGGAAAAAACTCCAGCGTTCGAGCTCCGTGGCGGTGGCCGCGCGCGTCTCGAGATCGAGGTTGTCGATCAACCAGAGTCCCATCGCCGCGATCCCGATCGAGTGCACGGGCAGATTCAGTCCCTCGGCATAGTAGCCACTCGGGGTTACGTCCTGGCCCGTGTCGCAGCCGATCACCGAGACTTCGCGTTCGTGGATCCAGGGCAGGGCCGACGCGTGCCAACCCGGCTGCCCGCGACTTGTTTTGCCGGGACCGTTCTCGTGGCGATAGCGGCCGTAACCCGTCCGCAAAAAGACGGCGTCTCCCGAGCGAACCCGAACGCCTTGCGCCGCTTCGGCTTGCTCGAGGTCTTCGGGGGTGACGGGCGTGCCCGGCTCGAGCCAGTCGACTCCCTTCGCGCGCGGAATATCGAGCAACACCCCGCGCGTCGTGACACCAAGCTTGATGTCGGTGATCGCGAGTCGCGTTGCGCCCAGTTGGCTCGTTACCCACTCGGCGGGGTAGCCGTTGTACATCTTGCGATCCCAGAAGATGTGAGAGAGTGCGTCGATGTGGGTGATGTTGAGGCCATGGAAGACAAGGCCAAAAAACTCACGCGCACCAAAACCACGATCGTCCGGCCGCCGGTGGGGCGGCACGACACGGTCCTTGTCGCCCAGGCCCTGTCCGTGGCTGAGCATATAGCGCTGTGGTGTGCCGAAGAGGTCGCCTTCCTGGCGCTGGGTTACGATGTCCCACGCACACGACACGCTCTGCCCGAGCTGGATTTCCTGTGCAGCGGCTAGCGTGACCGCCTGGGTCACGAAGTTGAGCGTGCCCCGCGCGTCGTCGTCCCCCCAGCGCCCCTTGTTCGAAAGGCGATCGAAATAGCTGTAGATCTCTTCGGCTGAGGGCAGACTCATGCATTTTCCTACTGGGTCCCGTGCTCTGGGATGAACCTTCGAAAGGCCTGAAAGGGCCCACTCAAATCCGACTCGTCAGGAGACGACCGGGTCGTGGAACCGGAAAGGCTGCTTGGAATTCCAATTCGCGCGGCACGAAACTACCGCATGGGGACCGGTTGCTGCGTCGATTTGAATTTTCCTGTGCTTCTCTCTTCAATTAGCGCGAACGGTCGATAGAGTCAGGGGCATCGGACCATGAGACCGGCGGGATCAAACCAATGGCAGCCGAAACCAGTGGATCAGGGCACATGAATGTTCGGCCGAGCCGGAAGGCCAGCCTGGATCGGGAGATGCAATGGGTTTTCGGCCGACCGGTCGATCACATCTACGCGCGCGGGATCCAGCCGGTGAAGGGCAATCCGCTGCGCCGTCGATACTTCTGATCGCAATCCATCTTGGGTCATACTCGAGGCGCTTTAGAAGTGTTCACGGGAGTTCCAACGCACCCGAAATCAGTACAGAACAAGGAAGCAAGGTCAAGAAAATGAAGAGTCGTCGTTTTGATCGCACGTCAAACGTGGCTATGGCCCTGTTTGCGGTATTCCTGCTCTCCTCTTGCTCGGAGGAGGAGCGCGTTCTCTCGATTGGATCGGGAGGCACGCTCGGCAACTACTATTCGGTGGCAAGATCGATCGCCCGGGTCGTGAACGAGAAGCGAGCCGACCACGATTTCCTGCTCAAAGAAGAGCCGACTGCGGGTTCGGTCGCGAATATCGATGCGATTCTGGCAGGTGAACTCGCGTTCGGCATCGCTCAATCGGATCGTGAATATCAAGCCGCAAACGGGTTGGCAGAGTGGAAGGAAAGAGGGCCCCAGAAAGATCTGCGTGCGATGTTCAGTCTCTATACCGACTCGATCACGGTCGTTGCGACCCCGGACTCGGGAATCCGGACAACGGGTGATCTCGTCGGGAAGCGCGTAGATATCGGCCATCCGGACTCCGGTAGTCGCCAGAATGCCATCGACGTTCTCGACGTGGCTGGAATCGACTGGCGGAATGACCTGGTGATGTATGGAGACGATCCCGATGAAAGAACGTCGAAATATCTGCGCGGCGAATTGGATGCGTTCTTCCACACCGTTGGACATCCGACCCTGGACATCAAATTCGCCATCAATTCGCTGCCGAGAGCACGCTTGATTCCGCTATCCAACATCGAAGAGTTGCTCTCGACACACCCCTACTATTCCAGGTCAGTCATTCCGGTAGCGCTATACCCAGGCGTCGAGAACAAGGCCGATGTGGAGACGGTCGGCGTCAAGGCGGTTTTTTTGACGGCGTCGACGACCCCGGACGAAATCGTATACTCGATTACCCGAGCGGTATTCGAGGGCATCGAATCGGTTGGAAAGTTTGATCCTGTGCTGAGGACGCTCCGCCGATCGAACATGCTCGAGGGGATGACCGTTCCCCTGCACCCGGGATCCCTGAAATATTTCGAAGAGGAGGGCCTGCTCTCCGGACGGGCCGACTAGATCTCGAATGGTGGATTTCCGGACGCGCACCGCACGAAGGCTCACGCCGAACGCGGGGGAGGGTGGGCCAGGGCGGACTGTTACGGGCCGCCGCGGGCTGCCCGGGTGTCGTGCCGCCATGTCGCCGCGGTCTGAGTTTCTGGCGATCGTATTCCGGTCGGTCTTGTTTCTCTTCTTTGGTGCTGCCACTGCGATCGCATCCGATGGGAAGTCCTCGCTTCTCGACGAGGTTGGCCTCTTTGAATCGGCCGTCACTCCGGAATCCTTCCAGCAGGCTGCCCCACACCTCGAGGACCCGGCCCGGGATGCATTGGAAGACGATGAAGATGGAGACGGTGAGCCCGACGTGTATCGGCGGGAGCCCTTCGTTGCGCCGATTCCGTTCCGAAGTCCTTCGCTTGGCTGGGGAGGCGCGCTGACCGGCGGCTTTATCTTTCGGATCGATCCCGACGACCGTGATTCACCGCCCTCGACGGCCGCGCTCGCGGGATTTGGCAGCGAGAACGAGAGCTTCGGCGGCTTGATCATCACCCGCCTCCACATCGCCGAAGACCGGTGGCGAGTGGACGGCACCCTGAGCGCGACCCGCATCAACTACGATTTCTTCGGCGTGGGCGGTGGGGCCGGCGACGAGGGCCTGAAAATCGCGGTCGAGGCCGAGACCCTGTTGGCGCGGATCCAGGCCCTGCGGCGGCTGCCGAAGCAGGTCCAGGTGCGGGGTGTCCCTCTCTATCTTGGCCCCAGCATAAGTATCAGCCGGACCGAGAACAGCGTGAGCGGGGCCTTGGCGCCGAGCATCCCATCCTCCGAACTCGATGAGATCCGACTGGGTTTTGGAATTCACCTGCAGCTCGATAGTCGAGACGACACCTTCTATCCAAAGAATGGCACCCTGAGCGATCTGGGTTTCACTTTTCACGACTCGGCGCTCGCGAGTGATTTCAGCTATCGCGTGTGGGAGGTCTCCCACCGTCGTTACCATGAACTCTGGCATGAGGGGGTTCTCGCCGGCCAGCTGCTCGGGCGATTCACTTCGGGGGACGTTTCCTTCTCGGACCTTTCCGAACACGATCTCCGCGGGTATGAACGGGGACGGTACCAGGACAAGATGCGCCTGGCCGGCGAACTCGAACTGCGCCAGCATTTCTGGCGGCGCATCGGGGGGACGGTCTTTGCCGGCCTCGGACAGGTGGCGTCAGCGATCGACGAATTCGACGACGACCATCTGTTGTGGAGCGCCGGATTCGGGCTTCGCTTCCAGCTGACCGAACAGAACCGGATGAACTACCGCGCTGATGCCGCCTGGGGGCGAGACGGCTTCGAGTTCTATTTCTCGCTCACCGAGGCGTTCTGATCGTCTCCGAGGGATCGATCCTCAGAATTCAATCTGAGCGCGGGTCTGGAAGGTGTGGATGTCGCCGCTCGCGTTGCCGAGGAAGTCGCCGGTATCCTTGACGTCTGCGTAGACGTAGTTCGCCGTCAGGAGAAGGTTCGAGTAGAGGTACCAGTTGAGGCCGAGCGTGACGTTCTGTTCCTCACCACCGTTATTGCCTTCGTCCTGCAAGTCGAGCCAGGAGTAGCCGCCGGCGACTTCGAAGGCTCCCCAGTGACCGGAGGCGGGATCGAATGAATTATTCGGTGTCACCCGTCCGAAGCTACCCACGCTCGTCTTGTAGTTGCGGCTTTCACCGGTCAGGAAATAGCTGGCCTGAACGTATACGCCGTTGGCCTGCCAATTATGGGCGTCACGATTGTCCACCCATGCGTTCTTCCACTCGGCCTGGAGCGAGAAGGGGCCAAAGACACCGGCCAGCTCCGCCGCCAGAAGAGTCGATCCGTCGGTTGTAAAGAGTTCGGTATCGAGTTAGCGCTCGGCGAGGTGGACTTCCGGACGTTGGCGGAATCGGTAGCTGACGCCGTCGGCGACGCGTTGGACGACCGAGAGTCCGACGTGGATCAATTGGTTGGCCTCCTTGTCGAATTACGGGAGCCCCGTTAGCCGGCCGCTGATGTTGAAATCGGTTTTTTGACTGAAGAATTCTCCGCCGTCATCCGTCGGCACGAATATTCCCGCCGAGGCGGTCATCCGCTGATCGAAGTAGTGATTGTTGAATATCACGCCGAAGTTCCGAGCGGAGTCGAAGACCGATGGCAGAGATCGCTCCATGAAGGTGATGTACTTGCTGCTCGTGATTTCCTCGAGACTGAAGGGCTCCTTCATGTGTCCGATCTTGATCGTTCCGAGGTACGGAATGTTCTTCATGCCGATGTACATGTCCTTCAAGTCGACATCGCCGCCAGCAAAATCAAATTGACTCTTGAAGATGATTCGGTCATGGAGATCGCCGGAGACATAGAGTCGGGTTCGGCGGAACTCCACGCCTTCGCCGTCGCCGCCGATCGTCAACGGGGGCAGGGGCGGGGGCGGGCCGACGATCGTCGCGTTCGTCAGATTGCCATCCACGTGAATCGAGGCGAAATCGGCCTGGATCCGGCCGCCGAACTTGATCTTGACCCGTCCATCATTGCGCATGAACTGGAGGCCATTGGAGTAATTGAAGGAGTATCCACCGGGATCTTTCGCGTTCCTCGCTTGGGTTGCCGCGGCGTGTTCGGCCTCTTCTTTTTTCTTGAGTTCCTCGTATCGCTCGTCATCGATCTTGCCCGCTTCACGAAGGATTTCGATCACTTCCTGCCCGAAACGCTTTTCTTCGGTTTCGGCCTGAGCGGTCGTTCCGAAAATGAACGAGACGGCCGCCAGAACGAGCCACGCGACCGTACGAGTGAGTTGGAGAGAGCAAGTCGGTTTCAATGGATTTCCCATTCTGTCTTAGACTTCGTGAAGTTCACGGAAATAGCATCCAGGAGTTGGATGGCCTTCTCGGTGTGAGAACCTAGGAACCCGGTTACACGGAAGGATGAAGGCTCGGTGACGAATTTGTGACGCTTCACGAGAGGCTCGGAATTCTGGAGGCGAGACTCCCTGTCGGCACGCTCGGGAGGTTGGTCTGTGGGACCATCTCCACGTGCGACGGACCCGAATGCCCGGCTTCTGGCCGGGCGAGGACAAGTAGCCGGGTTCGAGCGGATCGACACCATGCCCGCTGCGAACACCGACTGCCAGTCGGGCGCAGAGGGGCGGAAAAGGGGGTGGTAAAAAGGGGTGGTATAAATGGGCCGCCTGGAATTTCATTCCGCAATCGCAGTTCGACCTGAACATCCTCGTCTGACGTCGCACACAGGAATTGCCTCCCCTATGGAGCTACACCGACCCGACCTCATGGAGCGCAACCGATCTCTCTTCGTGATCGGCGTCGTGGTCCTGATCTCCGTCGCGGTGCTCTTTCCTGGACGGCTGCCGCCGGAGAACCGCCTGCGTTGGCGGGATCCCTCGCCCGGATTGCGTTTTGGAGGGATCGCCCAGGCGTTGAGCGAACGTCCGATCGTTACGACGACCGGGGGACTGACCTTCGAAATATGGCTGGCACCGGGATTCGTGCCGGGCGTCGGCAACCAGGAGATCCTGTCTTTCTACGACGAGGAATTCATCCGCCCCCTCTTGCTGGGGCAGTTTCCAAGGGGCTTCATTCTTCGAGGCCGCGAGGATAATCCGAAGGGTGATCCGCGCGACGATTATTACATCCGCACGGGCGACGCCGGGCTCGAGAATCCGAGCCAGTTGCGGCATCTCGCAGTGACGGTCGGGGCGAGCGGCGCCCGACTGCATGTTAACGGAGAACCCACCCGGCTGGTGCTGCCGATGACCCAAGCGCAACCCGGAACGCCTTTCGGGGGCCATCTGATGCTCGGCAGTTCGAGTACAGGCTGGCCGCACTGGAGCGGCGGCATGCTCGGAGTGTCGGTCCATGAGCGTGAACTCTCCCAGGACGAATTGCGCGATCATGCGCGAAGCCCGGACGTGCTGACCGAGCCCGAATTTTTCGAAGACGGGAGTCTGCTCGCGCTCTATCGCTTCGACGAGGGGCAGGGCGATCGGACGCGGAGCGCTGAGGCGCGGGGCCCCGAACTCCATTTTCCCGATCGTATCACCCGCCCCACACGGCCAAACATGCTCTCTGTCTATTCCTTTGGTCAAAACGGAGGCCGCTGGCTTCCGACGGACGTGGTGCTGAATGTCCTGGGATTCATACCCCTGGGCATCGCGTTTTGTTGGCGGCGCCGCTCGGCTTTCCTCTGGCTCGCGCTCGCAGCCGGGTTTTCGCTCAGCCTTTCGCTCGAGGTGATGCAGTCCGTGATCCCGGGGCGATCTTCTTCGATGGTCGATCTCCTGAGCAATAGTGTCGGTGTATTGGCAGGTGGGCTGCTCACCCGGTTCTGGCCCGCACGCTGATTCACCCCCTGCGTCCGGCAGCATGAATCGCGGGAGCGAGGTCGCCCCGCCCCGTCGGACTCAGCTCGCCTTGCTCGGGAACGCCGCATGGTTCTGTTCGCTGAAGAAGCCGACCGCGTCCTTGCGCGACATTGCGAATAGATGGCGTGCGGCCTCCTCGACTTCGGGCATGGAATATTGAGTAGGCCCCCGGTCGAGCACCTTGAAGAGGTTTTCTGCAACGAGCTGCGGTGCGACCGCATCTTTGAGGTGGCTTTCGGGTGCACCTGAGCGTTCGAGATTGGGTGTTCGGGTGGAGCCGACGACGAAGCTCATCGCGTCGACTCCGTGCGGTGCCATCTCGTCCCAGAGGCACTCCCCCAGATTCCAACCGAAGGCCTTCGTCGCGCCGTAGCTCGAAAAGACCGGGAGTCCGCAGAGACCTCCGAGCGACGTGACGAGCACGATCGAGCCCCGTTTGCGCGCCACCATGGGTTGGCCGAGATGGTGGGCGAGGGCCAGCGGTGCTCTGCAGTTCACGTCGATTGCGAAGAGGTGCTTCGCCAGCGGAAGATCCAGGAAGGGCCCCTGCGGTTCGCTGGCCGCATTGGAGATGAACATCCCGATTTCGAGATCGGCCACGGCGGCCACGACTCGATCCGGCGCGTCGGCTTCGGACAGATCCGCAACGATCGGCCGAGTCTCGACCACATGTTCTTGTTGGATCTCCGCTGCCACCCGGTCGAGTTCATCGGAGCGACGTGCCACGAGTACGACATTCAGTCCCTTTGCCGCCGCCGCATGCGCAAAGGCAGCCCCAAGGCCCTCAGATGCCCCTGCGATCAGGGCCCATGGCCCGTAGCGCGCTCGTATCTTGTTGCCGTCCATTGATGCTGCCTCTCCTGGTTGCCGGATCGAAGGGAGAAGACGGCTCGTGAAGCTCCGCTGCGGCGACCGCTGTGCACGATCCCCATTGGCTGCATGATCTCCTCTCAATCGTCTTTCCCGATACGCTACCGCAGCGCATGTGGCGGGTCTTGGCCCATGGCGTCCTTCGCGACGCAGTTTCGGCTGGAGTGCTGATGCGCAGTTCTCATGAATTGGACTCTGGACGATTCGAGCACGTTCGTGAAGCGGGACGGTCGATGCGGGTCGAGGCTGGGCCAGGACCGCCTCGTGGAACGCCTAGCATTGTCTCGCTTCTGCATGGGTCGGGCACATCGCGCGATCAGCGGTTAGAATGACATTTCGCCAAACCTCGAGGAGTCCCATGTCGACCATCCGCGTCAATTTTCGCATTTCGATCGTCCTCGTGACGTGTCTATGGTCGCCGGGAATCGCTTGGGCCGAGCGATCGGAGGCGGTCATCAGCACGGGACAAGAGAGCGGGAGCTACTATTCGATCGGCGAGCGCCTTCGCACGGCGATGCGGCTTCAACACGGTATCGAGGTCCGCGTCGAGACGAGTTTCGGCTCCGTCCAGAATCTCGCCCGTCTTGCTGACCCGTCGAGTGAGATCAGCATCGCGCTGACCCAGGCGGACGCGCTGAGCCGATTCCTGAGCGATAATTCCGATTTCTCGAATCAGTTCATCGTGCTCGGTGACATGGGGAGGGAATGCGCCCTTCTGATTACGGACAAGGCGAGTGGCGTTTCCCGCTTTGCTGACCTGAAGAAATCGCCAGGTATCGAGATTGCGGTGAATGATCTCGGAAGCGGAGCGGCCGTGACCTTCGGTTACATGATGGCGATGAATCCCGAGCTCGCGGATGTGACTCTCGTCTACGTCGATACGATGGAAGCGCTTCTTCAGATGAAGGTCGCGGGTGTGCATACCGACTTGAAGGCGACGATGCTCGTGCAGCGACCGTCGACACGTTCCGCCGCGGTCCAGGTCCTGCTCGAAAATTCAGCTGATTACCGACTGATTCCGATTCGCGCGTCCGACGTCACGAATCTCACGCTTCCCGATGGCAGCGTCGTCTATACCTTCGAGAAGGTGAATATCGGGAACTCAAGGGGTGCAGCGACTCTCGAAGTCGAGACCCTCTGTACCCGCGGACTGCTGCTGGCTTCGAAAAGGAAACTCAGCCGTGAACTTCGCAGCAAATTTGCCAAGTCCATGCTCGAATCATCGAAGACCGTGATCGGGAGCGACGAATAGCATTCAAAGATCATGCACAAGCGGCTCGGCGCCGAGATAATTCTCGCGCCGCAGGTCCTCGATTTCCGAATCCGAGAGCCCCAACAAGCACGAATAGATCTCGTCGTCGTGCTGGCCCAACCGCGGGGGCGGCAGGCGAACGCCCAGCCGCTCTCCGTCGAGGATCCAGGGTGACGTATGGAGCGGATACTCTCCATAGCCTTCGAGGAGTGTCGGTTGGTAGACACCGCGCTCGATCCAGTGCGGATCCCGGGCGTGGTCAGCGGCATCGTGAACCGCGGCCGCCGGTATGCCTCGCTTTTGAAGAACGTCCATCAAGGCGATGGGGTCTTGCGTGCGCGTCCACGCTTCGAGGCGGCGGTCGATCTCGTCTCGATGTCGTCGACGCCCCTTCCGGTCCTGGAATCGATCGTTCCGTGCCCAATCGGGATCGCCCATGGCGTCCTGAAGCGCGGTCCATTGGCGGTCCCGATAGACACTGATGGCGATCCAGCGATCCTCTCCTGCGCAGGGGAACACGCCATGAGGTGCCATTTGAGGATGATCGTTACCCGCCGCCCGGCGGATGCGACGATTGATCGAATAGTCCATCAGGGCTTCGGGAATGTGGTGCAGGGAGGCTTCTACTCCCGAAACCTCCACCTGCTGGCCCTTTCCGGTTCGCTCGCGATGATGAATGGCCGTCAGTAGCGCGACGGCGTTGGTCATGCCGGTCACGACATCGGTATGCGTGCTGTAGTTGACGGTATCCGGAGCCTCGTCGGGATAGTGGCGAAGGGCGCCGAAGCCGGCGATTCCATCCATGGCTCCACCCATCGTCACGCGCTTCGCGTAGGGCCCCGTCATTCCGTAGCCGGAGCAGTTCAGCATGATGAGATCGGGCCGAAGCTTCGAAAGTACCCCATAGCCGATCCCCATTTTTTCGGGCACGCCCGTCACCATGTTCGTCACGACGACATCCGAAACGGCGACGAGGCGTTTGAAGAGCTCGACCCCCTTCTTGCGCGACAGGTCGAGGGTCATGCCCAACTTATTCCGATTGGCCTGTACGTAACCGGAATTGACGTCGTAGGGCCGAGGGCCTGCCCGCCCATCCGGATAGAACATGGAGAGGGACTCGGGTACGTCGACGGGGCCGCGGGCGTGATCGAATCGCTGAATCGCCTCGACCTTGATGACTTCCGCGCCGAGATCGCCGAGCCACATTCCCGTCATCGGACCGGCCCAGCCCTCGGCGAGTTCGAGCACCCTGATTCCGGCAAGCGGAAGGCTCGACGCTTCGATCGATGGCAATGGCGATGGTGATGGCGATGGCAATGGGGGTGGGGCCTCACCGTCGCGAAGTCGCCCCGATGCCGCATCTCTCGAGCCTCGCTCGTTCGCGAGTTCAGCGAACACCGCATCCTGGTGTTGTCCCAACGTTGGCGCCGGCCGGCTGGGGATCTGACGCGCTCCGTGGAGGCGAAACGGCTTCGTGGGATAGCGGAGCGGTCCGGCCTCGGGGTGGTCGATCTCCTCGAAGACCGTGCGGGCGATGAAGTGCTCATCGACCTGCATGTCCGCCGCCGAATAGACCGGGGCCATCGGGAAGCGTGCCTCCGCCGCCGCATCGAAAATCTCTTTGCGGGTGTGCTGCATGAGCCAAGCGTCCCAGATCTCGTCGAATTCGGTCTTGTGGGCGGCGATGGCCGCGCTGTTCGCGAAGCGCGTTTCGTGCGAGAGTTCGGGCATCCCCATCATCTGAAATACCCGCGGCCACCACGAGTCGCCCCGCCCGATGCCTTGAACTGCAACGTAGCCGTCCTTGCAGGCGTATCCGCCCATCAGGAATTGCGCGCGGAGCGGGTCGCCGATCCGCTGCGGAATCTCTCCGTTGTAGAAGTAGGGCAGGGGCTGGCGCTCCCCTCCGGCCAGGAAGGCTTCGGCGATCGACATCGTGATGTGATGCCCTCGCCCACTGCGCCGGCTCGCAATCGCTGCGCCGAGCGCCGCCGCCGCGAGGCCGAGTCCGGCATAACCGAGAGTCGCGTTCTCGGTGGAGGCGAGCGGCTCTCGCCCCGGCAAACCGTTCGGGTACATCGGCCCCGCGAGCGCGAAACTCACGAGTTCGGTCAGTTCGTAGTCACGGTAGGGTCCCGAATCCCCGAAATTCGACAATGAGACCAGGGAGAGCCGCGGATTCAAGGTTTGCAAGTTCTCGAAGCCGAGGCCGAGCCGATCGAGCGTGCCCGGCCGATAGCTCTCGACGAGAAGGTCCGAGCGAGCGATCAGGGCACGCATCCGGTCCAGGTCGGCGGTGTTTTTGAGATCGAGGACGATCCCGCGTCGATTCGTGTTCAGGTAGAGGAAGAGTCCGCTCTTCTCGGGATGGGCCTCGTCCCCGGGAAAGGGCCCCGCGTGGCGCATCGGGTCACCGTCCGGACGTTCTATCTTGAGAACATCGGCGCCCTGGTCCGCGAGCTGTTTTACACCGAATGGACCTGCAAATCCCTGCGTCAGGTCGAGCACCCTGAGTCCATCGAGCGAGTCTTGCATGGATCCTCGATCAGCGTCGATTCGGTTCGCGGCAGATGCCGCGCCAGCCGTCGGGCTCGCCGCCCGAGCCGTCCCGGTCCGTCCAGAGCGGGAGTTTGCCATCCCTCGAAACGATTTGCAGCCGCCACCGCCTCGACCCCAGAGGTTTGCGATCGTGCGGTTTCTGGATAGGATCGAATGTGGATCGCGCAGGGTTGCGAGAGGCGTCGCCGCGAGAGCCGCCATGGGGTCCGGCGCAGCATGATCAAGCTCTACGGAATAGACCTCAGGAGCGGGGCGCGGCCAAGGCCCGGGGGTGGGGAACGGCCAGCGATGATCCTCACAAACCGGCGGCCCCAAGGCGAGGTCGAGCCACGCCGGGGCTTCTAGTTCGGGCGATCATCCGGGACCGAAGCCCTCGCGTGGCACCGTGACCGTCCGGGTATCCCGGCCCGATCGCATGACCGTGCCCGGTAGCGCTCCGGTATGAACTCCGTCGAGGATCGTCTGTACGCCGTTCACGATCACGTGTTCGATGCCAATCGCGTCGGCATACAGGCGGACGGCTTCGCCGGGCAGGTCCTTGCGGCCGTAGATCGGCCCCGTATCGACCCGGTCGGCGTCGAAGATGACGATGTCGGCGATCCACCCAGCCTCGAGCCGTCCCCGGTCGCGCAGGCCAAGCAGCTGCGCGGGCACGTCACTCAGCTGGCGCACGGCTTCCTCGAGGCTGATCAGTCCGAAGCGGCGGACCCCGTTGCCGAGCACCTGGGTGGTCTGGGCGAAGGTATCGATCATGTCGAGATGAGCACCGGCATCCGAGGCACCGATCACGGTTCGGTCATCGTGCCAGAGCTTGCCCCGCACGGCCCAGGAGGCATGATCGCCGCCGATTGGGACCGGCAGGAAGAGGGTTCGCAGCCCCTCGGAGAGCGCGAGATCGAGCATGGCGTCGAAGGCGCTCTTGTTCTGCTGCTTGCCGATCTCGCCGAGCGTCTTCCCCTTGAAGCTTTCGTTGGCCGCCTCGAAAACTTCGTCCACGATCATTTCGTCCCAGCGTGCGTAGGTGCGCAGCATCCCGGACTCTTCGGATTGGGCGCCGCGGTCGAGCTCCTTCCGGTAGACCGGGTCCTCGAGCTTTCGCATGCGTTCTTCGATCGGTAGGAGGAAGAGATCGGCCCAACCCGCGAGGGCGTCGAAGACGAAGCCGCTATGCAGGTTGAGTCTCAGGTTGGCGGGTTGGGGCACCGTCAATGCGATGACCTCGGCACCGCGCTCGCGCGCGTAGTCCGTGGCGGAAAGGCGATTCTCCATCATTTCCAGGCCCTGGGAATCGCCGGCGAGGGCATTCCAGTTGAGCGGACGGTTCGCGGCGAGCGAGATATCCGTCATCAGCTGCATCATTTCCTGGTCGAATAATCCGAGACCCGGAAGGAATTCGATCGTCGTCCCTTCGTGGTTGGCACAGACACCGGCCAACTCGACCAACTCCTCACGGCTCGCGTGGCGGGAGGGGACGGGCTGTCCCTCCGCATCGTTATGCGTCACGGCGATCGTCGTCGAGAATCCCATCCCCCCTTCGGCGAGGGAGTCTGAAACGAGCTTTTTCATCTGTGCGAGTTCTTCCTCGCTGGCTTCGTGACCGACGGCGCGCTCGCCCATCACCACTCGGCGGACGGCGGAGTGGCCGACCATGAAACCGGCGTTGACGCCGAGCCGACCTTCGAGCTTTGCCAGATATTCGCCGAACGAGGACCAATCCCAGGGCACGCCCTGTTCGAGGCTCTCGAGGGGCATGCCTTCGACCCGTGCCAGCATGCGCATCAGATAGTCGGAGGCGTCGGGGGAGAGCGGAGCGATACTGAAGCCGCAGTTGCCGCCGAGAATCGTCGTAACCCCATGGAAGCAGGAGGGGCTGACGGTGCCATCCCAGAAAACCTGGGCGTCGTAATGCGTATGGATGTCGATGAAGCCGGGGCTCACGATCTTGCCGGTTGCATCGAGTGTCTTGCGAGCGGACCCGTCAATGTCGCCGATCGCGACGATGCGCCCGTCACGCACCCCGACATCCGCGCGCCGTGCGGGGGCGCCGGTACCGTCGATGACGTTTCCACCTCGGATCAGGATATCGAGCATCGTGGCTCCTTTCGGTCTGTGGGTGCGAGCGTCAGACGGCTTGAGCCGAAGCCTCTGCGAGAATGGGACGGCCGGCTTTGCGAGCCCGTTCGATCGCGAGGGCGACGTCGGGCAAGACGGCTTCGAGGGTACGAGAATCGATCGCTCGTGCGAGCTCTCCCGCGCCGGCTTCAACTAGCATTTCGGGCAGGCGATGGGTGAGGCAGTCGATGACCCATTCGTGCATCGGGCCGTGCGCCACGGCGTCGTAGTCATGCACCGTCTGGTGACCTACGTCCGTGTCGATGTAGTGGTAGTGCGGGTAGTCTTCGAAGCAGTCGAAGCGCAGGACCTCCCGGGAGCCGCTCTGGTCGAAGACGTGAACCGAGACGCCATCCTCGTCGATCGGGTCGGCGAGGTGGGCAGGCGTCTCGTTTCCGAATTTCGCACGCGCGTCGTCCCCGAATTCCTCAGCGATCAGGGCTTCGTTGAGCAGTCGATACTCCACGCCGAACTGGATCGGCCCGGCGGAGTAGATCTGGGTATGGTCCATTCGTGCCGGGATGGGCAGGACTTCGTAGCGAGTGGGCATCGTAGTCTCCTATGAGCCGGAGACCGTACCCGATCGGCGTTCGTCTGCTTGACGGATCGCCGCTGGTCGCGCCTCTCGGACCCGTCCCCACGATACGAAAATGTGTGAGCGATGTGAACCGGCTGGCGACCGATCGGCTGCGGTTTCGACGGGAAGAGCGGCTTTGGGCGATCAAGGCCGGCACAAATACCGATCAAAGAGCTGCCGGATCCGCCGCCAGCCGTCATCGTGGCCCGGAGGATCGAAATGCTCCCGCCCGCGGTGGGCAAAGCCATGCTGCAGGCCGGGATAGATCACCACCTCGAGATCGTATCCATTTCCCGTGGTCCGCTGACGCAACTGCTCGACCGCGGCCAACGACACGTAGGCATCGAGTTCGGCGAACATCGCGAGCACGGGGCAGGTGCGGTTGTCGAGGGCATCGGTCGGGTGCTCGGGATGGCGCTCGTCGAGTTCTTCGGTGAGCAGTTCGCCATACCAGCTTGCCGCCGCCGACAGGCCCGTACAGTGTGCGGCGGCGAGGAAGGTGCCTGCGCCCCCCCAGCAATAGCCGAGCATCCCGACGGGTCGTCCCCCGACCGCCGGATCCGCCGCGAGAGAGTCGATGGCCGCCTGGAGGTCGGCCACGATCTGGTGATCGGGCACGCTGCGCAGGAATGCCAGGAGATCGGGATTGCTGATCTTCGCGGGGGGTGCCCCACGACTGTACAGGTCGACGGCCAATGCCGCGTAACCCGCTCGGGCAAGCTCGTGGGCAACGCCGATGGCGTGCTCGCCGAAGCCCGTGCCATCGTGGACCACGACGACACCCGGATGCATTCCCTGGTCAGGCACGACCCGTTCGGCGCGGATCCGATCTGCGCCCGATTCGATCTCGATCTGCATGAGAGCCCTCCGTCGCGTCCGATTAGAATCCGGGTGGGCTGAACTGTCAATCGATTCGATTCCCGCACCGCAATGCTGCCGCGAATGCAGGCTAGCCTCTGGCATGTTGTCGATCTCGCGCTTTCCCGCCTTTCGCCCCAGGGCGCCGTGGTTGGGTCCTGACCTCCAGACTCTTCGCAACGTCTTGCGCGGCCCCGTGTTCGGGTTGCCCTCCAAGGGCAAAGACAAGAGCGAGCGACTCGTCCTGCCCCTCGAGGATGGCAGTGGGGATCGTCTGGTGGCTCGTTTCTTCGAGGCCGAATTGTCTCGTGACGGTGCGCCACTCGTCGTGCTCGTGCACGGGCTCGGAGGCACGGCGGACAGCGCCTACGTACAGGTGACGACCGCCTATCTGTTAGGTCTGGGCTATCCCATCCTGCAGCTGAATCTTCGCGGAGCAGGAGACAGTCGGCCCTTGTGTCGCGAGCAGTATCATGCAGGACGGACCGGGGATCTCCGCGACGCTCTCGTGGCGCTCTCGGCCGAGAAGGTCCGGGATGGCATCGTGGCAGTGGGCTATTCGCTGGGTGGAAACATGGTCCTGAAATACGCCGCGGAGCACGCGGGCTTGCGGGGGGCTGTCTCGATCTCCGCACCGATCGACCTCAGTGCGGCTTCCCATCGATTTCTCGCCAGACGCAATCGCTTCTACCTCAACTACTTGCTGGGTAGGCTGAAGCAGGAAGCATTGGATGCGCAGGACGGAGTCAGCGAAGAGGAGCGCGCGCTGATTCCGGGGCTGCGAACGATCCTGGAGTTCGACGAGCAGGTCGTCGCTCCGCGAAATGGCTACTCCGGAGCCGCCGAGTACTATGAAAAGAACAACGCGAGGCAATTCCTCGGAGAAATTGCGCTTCCGACGCTACTGATCCACGCTCTCGATGATCCCTGGATTCCGGCCAGCATGTACACGGATTTCAAATGGTCGAGTGCTCCTCAGCTGCAGCCGCTTCTTTCCCGGAGCGGCGGACACGTTGGCTTCCACGCGTGCGGGTCGCGCGTTCCGTGGCACGACCGATGCCTCGAGGTCTTTCTCGAGACGCTCTGACGCAGCTCGGACCGGTCGGTCGTCCACGCCCCAAACCAGAAATGCCTCGCCAAAATATTTTGGCGAGGCAATTGGTCTTGCTGATCTGTTCGGTCGTTAGATCGTGACCAGATTCTCAGCTGCCGGACCCTTTTGGCCGTCGATGACATCGAATTCGACTCGCGTTCCCTCGGCCAGGGTCTTGAATCCCTCGCCCTGGATTGCGGTGTGATGACAGAAGACGTCCTTCTCACCGTCGTCACGCGTGATGAAGCCGAAGCCTTTTTCGTCGTTGAACCATTTCACTGAACCTGCAACTCGCATTTACTTACCTTTTTCTTTCATTCATTCATTCATTGTTTTCGTTGGAAGAAGCCTTTTGTTCTTCCTGATCGACGCCGCATGGGAGACTCCGCCCATCTCGAACTCTTCATTTTGGAATGTCGCCAGACCTTTTAGGTCGCCGCAAGATGATCGAACCCACGTTGGATGGAGAGAATCGATCACCGATCCCTCCGCCGTGATTACTGATTGCGGGTGATTGATTGCGGGTGGTTGGATGGTCCTAGCGGGCAGCGACGGCCCTGGTGAATTGTTCCGACGAGTGGGCACCCCCAAACGAACGGCCACCGGTATAGATACCACGGGTCACCCCCGTGTGTCACAGGGCGTCGGATTGACCCGTGGGGCGCCGTGTATGTCGATGAGCCCAGCCCTGCTCGGGCACAGCCGGCTATGACCGATCTGCGCATCGGCGCTAGGATTTTCCGCTATGGAACGATTCTGCCAACAGCCCGCTGTCGGTGTACGTGTCTTCTCCGCCTCCGAGTCCCCGCGCGGGCTTTCCGCTCGGCAGGTCCGCCTGCTCACGATCCCAGATTGGGCTCTAAATCCCGTACGCCATTCCCATCGGCTCGAAGCCAAGGGCCGTTCAGGGGCCGTTTGGGCGGTCGATCGGACGGGGGGCTGCACGTGATCGAGGCTTCGACGCTCTGGCGGCTCGTTGAACTCCGGGCGAAGGAGACGCCCGAGGGCCTCTTCGCGATCGACGAGGCGGACCGAGAACTCAGCTTCGAACGGCTTCGGAGCGAGGCGGAACGCGTGGCGGCTGGCCTCTATGCCCTCGGCATTCGGCGAGACGACCCCGTCTCGTGGGTGCTCCCGACGCGGCTCTCGGCGTTCGTGTTGATGGTCGCGTTGGCGCGGCTCGGGGCCGTCCAGAATCCGCTGGTCCCGATCTATCGCCGACGTGAAGTGACGTTCTGTCTTCGCCAGACCCGGGCGCGTTGGTTCATCGTCCCCGGCGTCCTGCGTGGCTTTGATTTCGGCGCTCTTGGCCGGGAACTCGCTGCGGAATCGGCGCAGCTTCAGACGATCGAGATCGAGGAGGGGCTGCCCATGGCGGATCCGTCCTCGCTTCCGCCCTTTTCGGACGAGTCTGCGAGTTCAGGGGTCGGGTCGGACGAGGTGATTCGGTGGATTTTCTATACCTCGGGGACCACATCGGATCCCAAGGGTGCTCGACACACCGATGCGTCGGTTCTGCTCTCCTCCCGTGGCCTGGCCGAAGCGATTGGACTCGATCCGGGATCGAAAACAGGCGTGGTCTTTCCCGTGACGCACCTCGGTGGGGCCAATGCGTTGGTTTCGACGTTGTTCGCGGGATCGTCCCAACTCGTGATCGAGCAATTCGACCCCGCCACATCGGTTCCATTTCTGGCCCGTCACGGCGTGACCCATGCGGGAGCCGGGCCCGTGTTTTATCAGGCCTATCTCGAGGCGCAGCGGACCCAGGGCCCGGAGCCCATCTTTCCGAAGCTTCGAATGCTCTACGGCGGAGGGGCGCCCACGCCATCGGGGATGCACGAGGAAGTGCGTCGTGAACTCGGGGGCCTCGGCATTCTCTCGACCTACGGGATGACGGAATGTCCGGTGATCACGATGACGCGATGGGACGATCCGGAGGAAAAACGTTCGACCAGCGAAGGGCGACCGACGCAACCGGGCACCCGGATTCGTATCGTCGATCGTGCGGGACTCGAGCTGCCACCGGGCGGCGAGGGCGAGATCCTCGTCGACGCCCCCCAGCTGCTGTGCGGCTACGTCGACGAAGAGCTGAACGCCGCGGCCTTCGACGCGGACGGGTTTTTTCGGACCGGGGATATCGGTCGACTCGACGCGCAGGGCTATCTCGCCCTGACCGGACGAATCAAGGACGTGATCATTCGCAAGGGCGAGAATATCAGCGCGCCTGAGATCGAAGCGGCACTCGTGGCACACGAACGTGTTGCGGAAGTGGCGGTCATCGGGCTGCCGGATAAAGAACGGGGAGAGCGCGTCTGCGCCGTCGTGCGGGGGGTCGAGGGCGGTCCGCCACTCGGCTTCGACGAGATGGTGGCTTTCCTGGAAGAGCGTGGGCTGATGCGCCAGAAACTGCCGGAGCAGCTCGAGTTCGTCGACGAGATGCCCCACAATCCGAGCGGCAAGATCATCAAGGCGAAGCTGCGAGAACGATTCGCGGAGACGTCCCTCTAAGCCCGCAAGAATCGCCCGCATGAATCATGTTGGCAATTCCGAGGCGTATCGAAACGGGCCTGGGTCCGATCGATCCGCTTCTCCGGTACATTCGGGGCCGATGTCCGTCGAAGATGAAAATCCCCCGAATCCGATCGACCTCGATCGCCTCCTGATCTGGCTCGAGTCGATCGCCGATCAGCCCGAACGGATGAACGACCTCGACGCAGAGATTCATCGACGCCTGCTGGTCGCGACCGGGCGCATCGCGCTCCCCAATCGTCTGGAGCGACGCCGGTTTGCGCAGAATCGCCGCCGGGCAGAGGCGAATCGGACCCGCCAGCGCGATGACGCAGCACTCGAGGGGACGAGCAATCGTGCGAGAAAGAGAGCACTGGCGTTTCCGGTTGCGCCCGCCGAGATCGAGATCTCGGACGAACACCGTCGGCTACTCGAACTCCAGGCCCGGCGCCGAGATACCGGAACCTCCGCCGAGAGCCTTCTCGAGTCGCGAACATGTTATGTGTGCAAGGCCGAGTTTCGGGAACTCCACCACCACTACGACTCGATGTGTTCTCCCTGTGCGACGCTCAACTGGACGAAGCGGACGCAGTCGGCGGATCTATCGGGGCGAGTCGCACTGGTAACCGGGGCGCGGGTCAAGATCGGGTACGAAATCGTGTTGTTGCTCCTGCGGGCGGGGGCCCGGGTGATCGCGACGACGCGATTCGTCGTCGATGCGGCCGAACGATTCCGGAGGGAGGCGGATTTCGATGAATGGGCGGATCGCCTCGAACTCCATGCACTCGATCTTCGGAACACACCGTCGGTCGAGCGCTTCTGTGCAGAACGGCTCGAACGCGAATCAGGCCTCGATTTCCTGGTGCACAACGCCTGCCAGACGGTTCGTCGTCCCCCTGCCTACTACGAAGAGATGGCGGCGGGGGAGGACCCCGCGCGGCTTCCGCAGGAGACCCGGGGGCTGATCGGGTCGCTGGCAAGCGAGGGCTTGAAGGCGTCCGATGAGGCCGGGGCGGACCGTGCGGTGGCGGTCGCCGACGCGCCGGACGACGTCGCGGCACTGAGTACGCTCGATCTGCTCGGTGAGGCCGCTTTGAAGCCACTCTTTCCACAGGGGATGCGCAACGGGGACGGGCAACCGCTCGATCTTCGTGCGACCAATTCCTGGCGTATGAATCTTCACGAGGTTTCGACGCTCGAGCTGATCGAGGTCCAGCTCGTGAACGCGATTGCCCCCTTCGTGCTGAATGCCCGGTTGAAGTCGCTGATGCTGGCGGTGCCGACGCAGGACAAGCACATCGTCCACGTCTCGGCGATGGAGGGCCAGTTCTATCGAACCTTCAAGACGACCCGGCACCCGCACACGAACATGGCCAAAGCCGCACTGAATATGATGACCCGGACCTCCGCCGCGGATTTCGCGCGAGACGGGATTCACATGAATAGTGTGGATACGGGTTGGGTGACGGACGAGGACCCCTTCGAGAAGGCGGTCGACAAGCAGGAGACGCAGCGCTTCACGCCGCCGCTGGACGCGCTCGATGGCGCGGCACGCGTGCTCGACCCCATTTTCTCGGGGCTGAACAGCGGCCAGCATGCCTGGGGACAGTTTCTGAAGGATTACGCGCCGACGCGATGGTGAGCGGGAGGCTCGACGATGTCGGTCGCTCCCGCAGCCGCGGGCGACGCCAGGTCCGGAGAAGCGGTCGGGGCGCGTGCAGTCGGCTCCCCATGGGAAAAACTTTCGATGGTCGCGGGATTGCAGCGTCGACCGGCCAGGCTGGAGCGTGACGATCTCCGAAATCCGGGCTCATCGAAAAAAAAGCGAGGGACCATGTCTTTTTCTCCACACACGCCCGCGTGAAAAGCATATGATGAAAATCGACCTGGGAAGGTAGGGACGACCGCAGTGATGTGGGTGTCCTAGAGGAATTCGGCTTTGAGGCTCCATCTTTGGAGCCCGATCCGAGTAGGCCTTGAAGAGCGGTGGAAGCGTTGGGAAGCGCTTCCGGAAAAAGCTGCTCCTCGAGGGAACTCGGGAATACCTCTGCAATTCCGGGTCGAACATGCGCAGCTCTAGAGCGGCTCGCTTCGTGCGAGTCCGCTCGGAGCTGCGCATCGGAAATCGATTATGGGCGTCGCCGCGAAGTTGCGAGCGCCCCAATGGAAGCGGAGGCGCACACTGATGATTCGATCGACGCGTAATTTTGGTTTGGCTGTAGCAATGATGCTCGTGGCTCCTCTCTCGGCCCAGGCCCTCGGGGTGTCCATCGTGGGCGTCTCGAGCTCGGTTTCGAGCAACATCGTGGTTCTTCAACCGGGCGATACGATCACCTTTGATCTTGTGGTCGAGAACGCGACCCTTGAGGACCTCTTCGGTCTGGGTCTGGGTGTCCGCGGCTACG
>SMVB01149226.1_pt1 | contig 32899 bp, 23 predicted proteins | sample 2456461 | NCBI WGS metagenome assembly SMVB01 (sample SAMN11095934, study PRJNA526329) | marine sediment metagenome | biome: Marine sediment; feature: Surficial sediment; material: Deep marine sediment; isolation source: Hadal surficial sediment | place: Pacific Ocean | collected 2014-05 | depth... | reverse complement strand
AGTTGGCGCTCATCACGACCTCGTTGACGGCGTACGGCGGCCTCAACGTTCCATAGGCTCTTTCGGTCACGCCGTTGCTGGTCAGCGTCCAGACTACCTCCTTGTCGCCGAAGTCCGCCGGGACGTGCACGCGGAAGACGAATTGGTTGCGCCGGGGGAAGAAGTGGGCCGGCTGCCCCCGATCCGGGCCACCAGGCTCGAGGCTGTTGCTCGGCCCGACCGGCACACTGATCTCCTCCTCCCAGTTCCGGTTGTAGTAACCGAACAGCAGGTTGAAGGACCCGTCGGGATTGGTCTCGAACCCCTCGTAGACGGGCGCAATATTCTGACCGCTCTTGGGCGCCTGGGCGCTCACCGGTAGGGAACTGGCCAAGGTCACGGCCAACGCCAGAAGAAGTCCGGCGCCGGCGGTCGGGGCCGCAGGAGCGGATGGGTTCGTTTTCATCTTCGGCTCGCAGGAAGCTCCTCGAAGCCGCACAACGGACACCCGAGCAGGCCCTCTCCCTTGGCGAGGCCGAGCCGCATACGGCGTTTGGCCATCTCTTCGGCGAACTCTTCGTCGTCCAGCACGAGGCCGGGTGTGAAGACGATGGCCATGTTGTCGATCGACCGATGGCCCAATCCACCCCAGTTTCTGGGGTCGACCACGTTCTTGTTGTCCGGCGTGGTATCGAAGTACGCCGTGACATGCAGGAGCGTGCCTCTCGGCAGCAGCGGTGCCGCGTCCTCAGCATAGTTGTAGACCTTTACCCAGTTGTGGTCGTAGCCGGCACACGACAGCGTCTCGGTCCGGCCACCCCAGATCGCCTCCAAGCACATTCTCACCCCGGCCGCATGCATGTGGGGCTCGAAGGTGGTGATCTTCATGTTTTGCTGGAGGGTGGTGTAGATATGGACCTCTTGATCGGCCTGCATGGGCCGGAGGTCGACCTCGCCGTTCCCGAACACAAGGGACGTCCGGCGTCGCGTGGGCTCGTATCCCTCGGGATGGAACGTGAAGCCGAGGCGCAGATGCGCGGTGGTCCGTTTCCCGTTCGCGTGCATATGGACGCCTGGGACCATGAACTGCGAGCCGGCGGCGAGTAACGGGGCGGCCAAGGGATCGAACACCTCGGCGTTGCGACCCACCTCGTGGACGGGCCAGGCGCCGCCTCCCCCACCGCCGATCGACGCGATGATGGCGTGGTGGTAAATGAACTGGCCTCCGACTCCACCTTCGACGTCGCTGATCTCCTTGACCTCCATCGCGACGACGTAACGGTCCTCGGTCATCCCGCTGGGCGCCGGCGGGATCATTCCCCACCAGTCCGGAGCTTCCGCTTCCATCGTAAACGACGGCAAGTCGATGATGAGGTCCGGTGTGCCGATCTCCCACACATCCTCGGCGGAGAAGACCCGGGGCGGTGGCATGTCTGCGGGGCTGCCCTCCGGTGTGCCGCTGTCCACCCAGGTGGCGATCGTCGCGATCTCTTCTTCGCTGAGCGAGATGTCGTTCTTGAAGGCTTGGATCCCTACGTCCTTTTCGATGAACCACGGCGGCATGACGCCCATCCGGTCGCGGAGCTGCGTCCGTTCTTTAATGCGGGTCGCGTAGCGGCGCGCGTCTTGGTAGGTCAGCAACGACATCGGAGCCACCGACTCGGGACGGTGGCAGTTCTGGCAGCTTCGCTGGAGGATTGGCGCGATGTCCTTGGTGAAGGTCACTTCGCTCCCGTTCGTCTGGCCGGCGGACCGCTGGGGAGTGACTCCCGCCAGGATCAGCGCGACCATGGGGATGCTGAGCTTTCTGGCGCACGCTGCATGCGGGTTCCGAATGCCGCTCATGGACCCTCCTTCTTGGTCGTTAGATCATTCTCCTAATTGTACCGCATACTATCCCCAATGGTAGAGACTCAGGTGCGCGGCCCCTCCCTTCAGATTCGAGTTAGGCGAGACAGCGGCGTTTGACTTGTCCAGAGCTTCTTCAGACCCCTTACAGCGTGCCTTCGTGTTAGATTTCCCCCTCGGGCGTTCCCCCCACACCCAAGAGATCGCCGAGCCCGTGAAAGAAAAGATTATCGTTTTTGCCACGATCATCCCGTCGGTGCTCATCCTCGATTTCTTCACGAAGCGTTGGGCTTTGACCACCCTCGTTGGGGGGAATCGGCTGGAGATTATGGGCGGGTTCGTACCGCTCTCCCTCGCCTACAACCGCGGCGCGGCCTTCGGGATCTCTATTGGGGACGATTCCCGGTGGTTCTTCGTTCCGATTACGATCCTGGCGCTCGCACTGCTGCTCGTGCTTCTGAAACAGGCGGGGCCGCGGGATTGGCTCCGTCTATGTTCCATTTCGATGGTCGTAGCCGGGGCTCTGGGGAATCTCTACGATCGGGTTCGCTGGGACCGGGGTGTCGTGGACTTCATCGGTCCGATCGACCTGGGTTTCATGGACTGGCCGATCTTCAATGTGGCCGACATGTCGATCACCTGCGGTGCGGTACTCCTGGCGATTTCGTTCTGGGGCGAGGAGAGGCGAGAACGTGCAGCAGCGGTGGTTCTGGAGGAGGGCGGCTAGCGGCTGATCGCCTGTGGCCCGCACGTGGGTCTGCGACGACCTCACTTCACCCCGTATCGGCTTCGTCAGTCGGGGCCGCATCACGCACCAGAACGACGTATTCTACGCGTCTGCCCCTCATCTGGGTAATGCGGAGGCGTGCGTTTTCGAGTTCGACAACATCGCCGACCTGCCCGATCCGGTTCAACGCGCCGAAGACGTAGCCGCCAAGGGTGTCATGGGGCTCCTCGGCGACCGTAAGGTCCAATCGGTCGTTCACCTCTCGCACCGCGACGCCCCCCCAGATACGTACCGTCCCATCGTCCAGATCCTCAAAGCTCAGCGGCTCATCCTCTTCGTGCTCGTCCTGGATCTCTCCGACGATCTCTTCGATGAGGTCCTCGAGGGTGACGAGCCCGGCCGTGCCCCCGAACTCGTCGATGACGATCACCATCTTCGTCCTTTGGGTCCGCATTTCGGGGATCAGATCCTCCACCAGCTTGGTCGTCGGCAGGAACTTTACGGGCCGCATGACTTGGGAAATCTTCGTGACGCCGTCCAGGTGCGCCCGCCAGAGGTCCCGGGCGAGCAGCAGCCCCTCGATCTTGTCGATCGACCCTGAGTACACCGGGAGGCGGAGATGCCCTTCGTCCAGCATGATTTCGATGGCTTCTTCAACGGTCGACTCCCGGGGGATCGCTATCATGTCGGTCCGGGGCGTCATCACCTCGCCGACGGTGACTTCCCCGAGCCGGATCACGTTGGTCACGACCTGCCACTCGTCTTCGTCAATGGTGCCTTCGCTGTACCCGATCTGGGCGAGCACCTCGATTTCGGCTCGGCTGACGGTGGAGCCACCTTCGCTTCGTAGGAGTCGGCTGAACAGGTTGAGTGGGATCAGGATGGGCTTCATGAGGATCACCATCCACCACAGAAGATGGGCGGATGGCTCGCCTAACCGCTGCCAGTATGTGGCCCCGATCGTCTTCGGGAGGATCTCCGAAAAGAGCAGGATCGTGATCGTGAGTACGCCGGTGAACACACCGATCCACACCTGGCCGAACACTTGACCGGCGATCGATCCGCCGAGCACAGCGCCCGCGGTGTGGGCGATCGTGTTGAGTGTGAGGATGGCCGCGATCGGCTCGTCGATTTTCTTCTTCATGGCATGGAGATAGCGGCCCGCCTTCGATCCCTGCTCCTTCAACACCTCGACGTACGAGTGTGTGACGGACAGCAGGACGGCCTCCAGGACGGAGCAAAGGGAGGAAACGAAGAGAGAAATTCCGAGGACCCAGAGCAGTAATGCCATATACTGTGAGTATCGGAGTGTTTGTACCCCAAAAACAAGGGGTACACCTGGGTCGGCTGTGTTGGGCATTCCTCCGCGGCACGCTGAGGTAGGCTCCGACACTGCCATGTGTTTGATTCTGCATAGCACAAAAAACGAAATGGGATAAGAGAGTTCGAGGATCCCTCCTGCCGGATTCGATGAACCAGGAATGAAGACGACGATATGAGTGACGACATGAGTACCGAGTCCGCCGAAGACAAGGAGCTGATTCCTCGCCTCGTAGAGGAGTCGGCCGAGTCAGACATAGCCCGCCGACAGGCCGAGGAGGTCGGCCGGTCGAAGATCGATTTTCTCGACCGTATGAGCCACGAGTTGCGTACACCTCTAAATTCTGTGCTAGGCTTCACCAACGTTCTGCTCAAGAATAAGAAGCTCGCATCGAGCCCCCGGGAGCTTGACTATCTTCAACGCATCCGGCTCAACGGGATGCATCTGCTGGATCTGATCAACGGCCTCCTCGATCTGAACCGGATCGAAAACGGCGAAATGACGGTCAACCTGAAGGATCTGGACCTCGGGCCCTTGATTGAGGAGACGTTGGACCAGCTAGAGGACTGGGGCTTGAAGGACAACGTAAAGGCCCACTCCGTAGTCCCTCCGCACCTCGACCCCATCCGTGCGGACGAGTCGCGGGTTCGTCAGGTGCTGAGAAATCTGGTCGGGAACGCCGTCAAGTTCACGGACGAGGGATCAATCACCGTTCGCGTGGATGCCGAGGGGCGCACGGTCCGAAGGATTCACGTAGAGGACACCGGTGTCGGGGTCCCCCCGGAGAAAATCAAGACGATCTTCATGGCCTTCGAGCAGGGGGACGGGGCCAAGACACGTGCCCAACCAGGCTCGGGCCTGGGACTGGCCATTTCCAGCGCACTGTGTGAGATGATGGGGATGCAGCTGTCGGTGGAGAGCGTCCTGGGAAAGGGCTCGACGTTCACGGTTACCCTAGGAGAGTAGATCGGGCAGGGAGGCGGGCTAGATCACTCTCGTCACACCACCTCCCTGACCACCCCCGCTCCAAGAAACACCAGCTTCCCAACAACGTCGTTCTCAGCCAGTCCATGTTGCTCCTGCACCACGCTGCGGTAGGCGGCAATCTGCGGTCTGTAGTGCTCGGTTCTGGCGGCGAGTGTCGCCTCGTCACCGGCTTCGATGGAATCCGTCTTGAAGTCCAGGATCTCAGCTCTTGTGACCCGGCCATCGCGCTGGATCAGTACCAGGCGGTCGATGAACCCCTCCTGGATCTCGTCCGCCATTCTGCGGACGAAGGGGAGTTCGTTTTCTACGCGCACCAATGTGTCCGGCTCGGATGGAAAAGCCTCCCGGCTCAACGCGCTCCGGATGGGCTCGGCCTGCAGCCAGCCACGGAACTCCGCAATCAGCCTATCCACTTGGTCGCGATGTATGCCCGGCGCCTTCTCCCGAGCGATCGCTCTGAGTACGTCGTCGTCGGCGATCCCATCCTCGATCCATTCGATCTGCTCGCACCAGGCGTGCACTACCACTCCCCGCCGGAGGCCAGAGGCCGCATCGAGGCGAAGGACGAACGACAGGTCCACGTGGGTCCCGCCCTCGAGACTCGCCGGGCTACGCCGGGCCAGGTTTCGGCCGGGTCCGGACGCGGAGGGTCGGAAGAGCGGAGCGCCTGGATCACCTTCTTTCGGGGGTTTCTCGTCAGCTGTCGGTTTGGCCGTCCCCTCCAACCGATCGAACCACTGGGGATCCCCCCGCTCCTCCAATACCCCTGTATCGGTGGCCTTCACGTCTTCCAATGACAGTGCTTCACGGATCACCCCAGCCCCGTGCTTCTTGGTACCGGCCTCTGGGGGAAGGATCAGGTGCAGCGCATACTTCGCCCGAGTAAGGGCCACGTATAGAACGCTTATTCTGTCGCGCAGGTCGGCGGACCGCAGCTCCTGATCCGCGGCTTCGGCCTCGGGAAACAACGCTAGTTTTTCCTTCGACATGCCTGGGTACACCTGCACCACCCGGCCTGTGTCTGGGTCACGCTTGGGGATCAGCGCCTCTCCTCTGTCAGGTGCCAGGGAGGCGTATAACTCGGGGAGCACGACCGCGTCGAACTCCAGCCCCTTGGATTGGTGGATGGTCATTACCTGCACTCGGGCGGAGGAGGGATCCTCTACGGACTCACAAGCCACGAACCGGGTGAAGTCGGTGGGTCGGAGCGTCGCACACCCGTCCCAGCGGTGGCCCAGCTCCACGAGTTGAAGCAGGCGCTGCACCTGCCTGGCGTCGCACGATGGAGCCAGATCGTGAACCCACTTGCTGAGGGTCGGACCATAACCCTCCTCAAGGAGCTGAATCCGGATGCGGGACGCGAGGGCCCGGGCCGCTCCGACATCCTGCCTGTCCCGGAGCCCAACGACCTCGCCTAGGGGCGTTAGCGCCACGTGATAGAGAGCCGACGGATCGCTCGGATGATCGGCCAGTCGGAGAAGAGAAAGTATTACATTCGCCGGCGCCGTATCGGTCAGGTAAGACTCGCCCTCTCCGCTGGCGCGAACGCCGAGGTCCCGAAGTTCGTCCATGAGGTAGCCCACCACCCGATTTCGGCTGGCCAGAACACCGATGCTTCGGCCCGGGATCTGCTCGTGCAGTCGCTTCACGACCCCAGCGGCCCAACGGAGGAGGGTGGGTCGGATCGCTCCTCTCTCGCTGTCGTGGGCGGAGGGAGCTAGATGGACGCACACGTGGCCGGGGAGATCCCGAGCGGCGGTGAGCTCGGTGAAATCCTCCATCCAGGCCGACGCAACCTCCGTGCCCACGTCGATGCCTGAGATGGCGGCGTTGGTCGGAAGACTACGGAAGACGTCGCCCACGAAGTCGAGTATCACTGGGCTCGACCGCCACGACGTGTCCATGGTGGCCCTGGCCAGTCCATAGGTCTCACCGACCTGGTACGCGAGTTCGGGGCGCGCTCCTCGCCAGCCGTAGATGGACTGCTTAGGGTCCGCCACGATGACCCCGGCCCGTTCATCGAGGTGTCCGGACAACAGTTCGTCGGCAAGCGGCTCTAGGGCCCGCCACTGTTGCAAGGAGGTGTCCTGGAACTCATCGAGCAGGAGGTGCCGTACCCGCTGGTCGAGTCGGTAGCTCAAGTCGTCCCGGTTACCAGTCGGGTCGGGCCCGCCCAACAAGTAGGTAACGTCGTCGAATCTATACGCCCCGACACGACGCTGGGCCCGGTCGAACGAGGCTTCCAGGAGTTCGGCCAGGCGACCCAACGCCTGAGCCTCGCGGCGGAGCTTGGGAGCGAGATCGATTCGGGCCAGCCTGATCGCCTCACGAAAGACCTCGACGAACTTCGGAGGGATGGGCTTGCTGCTGAACGACTTCTCCTCCGCAAGGACCTTGGCGCCGATACCCGTCCCGAACGCGGCATCCCAGTCGAGCCTCGAGATGGCCTCGTAGGCGTTGTCCCGGGCCGAAACCCATTGTTTCACGGGATCTCCCCGCTGGGTCGAAGGGACTTCGAGCCTACCTAGACGGGTGGCCAATACCTGGACGTGCTCACGCAGCGTGTCCGGAGAAAGCCGTTCGGTCACACCGAATTCCGCGGCCCAGGGATCCGCCGTCTTCGGGTCCAACTGCCGCCGGATGGCGAGCAGTGAATCCACCTTCTCGAGAAGTGCCGAGTGGACCTGTCGGTCGGCGGCGTCTCGGTTGAGCATGCGGAGCAGTTCCACCAGTTGCGCTTTGTCGGCATCGGCCAGGGCGATCAGCACCGCTTCGGTACGTATGCGGTCTTGGGTGGGCTCGTCTGCAATGGTCCATCTCGGTGGCAGCCCCAGTTCCAGGAAGAAACTCCGGGCCATCCGTACGAAGAACGCGTCCAGCGTGCCGACGTTCATCTGGTGCAGGTCAGTGAGCAATCGGCCCAGCAGCCTTCGGCACTCCTCCGGTCGTGCGAGACGTGGGTGGGCGTCCTTGCCCAGCTTCCGGGCTTTCGCGGGATCCGACGCGCCCTCTGCGAGTCGCACGAGCACTCGTTCCAGGATCTCACCCGCGGCCTTCCGAGTGAAAGTGGTGGCCAGCACCTCACCGGGTGGCGCGCCCATCGCCAGCAGGCCGAGGATGCGGCTGGAGAGGTGGTAGGTCTTGCCTGATCCAGCGGAGGCCAGAACCAGCTCTCGAGGGGGAGCCTGGAAACTGGGGGACGTGCTCATCGCTCCTCCGCCCCTCCTGCGCTTCCATACGTTGAGTCCTCAGGCTCGTTCGTAGCCTGCCATCCCACGGCGAGAAGGGGCTCGAGGGGGTCCTGCCCAGGCTGGGTCACTCTCGTCACGTCCGAATCGAACTTGAAGCTGGCCTCCCGGAGGTGGCGCACCGCCTCCCGAGCGGCGGCTTCCGCGGATAGGAAGTCTTCCTCGGTCCAGGCGGCGATCATGAACTCCGTTTCCTTTACGTTTTGAGGGAGCGAGACGAATCCGAAGCGAATTAGGCCTTGCTCGGCACCGTCGACGTCGATATCGATCACCCGCCGTCCATCCGCGTCGAAGATCCCGGATAGGAGACGTCGGTACAGAGGTAGTTGGAGATCAATCCATCGGTGGTCTCGACCATGGCTCTTCCGATGAGCCTTCTCGGGGGGATCCATGGATGCCCCGGTCTTGTAGTCGAGCACAGCCCACTCACCGGTGGAGGGGTTATGGTCGATACGATCGATACGACCCTGGAGAAGGAAAGGTATACCGTCGACATCGAAGGGAACGCCTTCTCCCTTGCACTCCACCGCCACAACTTTCCATCCCTGCGCGGCCCACTGGGCCTGCTTCTCGGCGAAGGCCCGAAACCGGATCTTGAGTTGCTCCGCCTGGAGCCGGATCGCAGGCATGGCCCCTTCCCCGAAGCGCGTCGAAAATTCATCCTCGAGGAGATCCATTAGCGAGTCGGCCACTTCTGACTTGCTGGACACGTCGACTCTCGGTGGCGACTCCAACGCCAGCAGACCGAAACGGTGCAGTATTTCGTGTGCCAGGCTTCCGAAGCCCAGCGGGTCGAGCTCACGCGCAGTGTCATCCAGGCGACGGAGGCCGTACACCTTCTCCAGGACGAATCGGTACGGGTCCTTCAAGAGACCCTTGAACGCGGTGACCGCCAGGCCCGTCGGTACTTCGTCCTCTCCCAACTCGATCAGCTCCTCGGGTGGAACGGTGAACTGGCTCTGCGCGCCCGGCTCGACGCCGAGGGAGGCCAGACTGGTGCCACGCTCGCCCCCTCCGTCCCTCTCCAGGAAATGAAGCACACGCGCGGGCATTTGTTCTTCGGGAATCCGGAACATGAGACGGCTGGGCCGGAGCGGATCTCCCTGGGAGGTACGGCGTCCCGCGATGACACGGATGGACTTCTTCGAGTGCAGCACCGTAGTAAGACGGTACGCATCACGTGCCAGCCTGCTTCGATTGTCAGGGAGCCCGAGGCGAGTCCGAAGTGCATCGGGCAAGAACACATGCCCGCTGACGGATTCGGGCAAGAAGCCCTCGTTGAAACCCGTGAGTATGACGATCGGTGCGTCATCGAGCGGGAGCTCGAGCCAATCCAGCAGTTCCACGGCGTCCCGGCCGGGCTCAGGCGGGAGTGCCTCCTCCCGAAGCTCCACCAGCAGCATCCGAATGGCTTCGTTACCGGAACACGTCTCGTCCAACCCTTGCGGTACCGCTGCGAGTGAAGCCGCCGCCGCCTGGATGCGCCCGAGCACGTCCAGCCGCCGCCGGTGGGCAGGCCTGCTCCGATCGAGCCCCAACTCGCCGTAGGCCTTCAGGAGGACGTCCATCACCAAGGGCATCCACGCTGACAATGGTTTCCGGCCGCCGAAGGCTCGGAGTGGCCCCTCCCGATCGATGGCTCGGACCACGGGAGGAAACAGGGCTGCCTCTCGTCGTCCCTGGGGGATCTCCCCCCGAACCCTGAAGGGGAGGTGGTCCGTAAAGTACCTGTCGGCCACCTCGATGGCCTCGAGCCCGGCGGCAAGGGCGGCGGTGGGACCGGCCAATGGCCCCGCATCGGGATGCCGGAGGAGGGCCGCCAGAGCCTGGAAGGTGGGGTCGCTCAGGTAGTCGGCGACAGCCTGGAGGAGGCGAACGGGGCCCGTGCGGGACAGAGGCGTGCCCGCCGCGTAGCGGGCAGCGACGTTGCGGGCCTCCAGGCGTTGCTCCAGATATGGCACCACCTCCGATTCGCGGTGAACCACCAGCACGATCTCTTCTGCCGAATAGGCCCCCCCGAGGGTGGCCAACCCGTCCATGACGGCCTCTGCCTGATCGACCGGCCGCTCCACCACCGTTAGGATCTGATCGGCCACCGGGACCCTTGCGGTCTCCCAGTAATCCGCTCTAGGCAGGCCGAAGGCGTCGAATACGGTGGTGGCGTCGGTCCCGTCGCTGAGCTCAGCCGGCGCATGAATGAGCGCGCGGACCGTGGCGCCGCTCGCCTCCACCAGGCGCCGAGTCACATCAGGCAGCTCCACGATCGAGACGAGCCAGATATCGCCGGTGAATGGGGGGACATCGGACTCGAGTGCCAGACGGCGAGTCTCGAAGCGGTCGGCCAGCCCGGACCGCTCCAAGAGCTGAAGGTACCTTTTCTGCACCTGAGCCAGTCCCTCCCAGCGCGCTCCGTCGTCGAAGAGAAGGCCCGAACGGCAGATCTTTACGGCATCCCTGAACGGGTGACCCTCACGTGCTAGCGTTTCGTGGAGTGCGGCCAGCAACCCGGCGTATTCGTCCCATTCGGTGGGACTGTCGCTCTCAGGGAGGCGGGGGAAGGTCCTCTCGACGGCCTCGCGATCCACGTCCCGAAGGGCTCGGGACCAGGCCCGGCGCGAGGTAGCCTCATCCGCGAAGGGCCTCCGACTGGTGTGGAGCAGCTCGGGGAGGCCTCCTACGGTGGTGGCTTCGGGTGGGATCAGCGTCGCACCCCGGACCTCGGCCTCGTCCAGGAGAAGCTCGATGAGGCGACGGCGGGCACGCCGTCCCGGAAGGACGATGGTGGCGGGGCGGAGGTCGGCCACGGGCCCCTCGATGTAGTGCTCGATGAGGTGAGCCGCGGCCGTGGGCAGAGCGGGGTGGTCCCAGCCGAGAAACACACGTCCGACGGTGTTTGCCAAAGCTAGACTTAGTTGTGAAGTCAGGGCGCAGCTTCTGTTGGGGTCACGGTGCAGCGTCTGTTTGGAGTCAAGGTGCAGCTTCCGGTGGGAGGCAACATAGGGGATGAGCGTGAGCGTGATAGGCGATGGCCTCGCGGGGCGGGGATGGTTGACGGGAGGCGGGCCCCGAATGAAAATGCACCTGGCTCGGACGAACGATGACGTCGGAGTGACTCCGGCATGCTCTAGAAAGGCTGTTGAACCGCCTTCCAAGGATGAATCTCATGCGTTTTCCTCTGATCGGCGCTCTCTCGATGGGCTTGTCCCTGGGTACAGTCACAACCGCTGCGGCGTCCGTCCAGCAGCCGGTGACTCCGCCAGAAGAGCAGTTCGGGCACGAGATCGGTGCCGATTACGAGCTCGTCAACTACACGGAGCTGTACGAGTACTTCGAGAGGCTTGCTGCAGAGTCCGACCGGATGACGGTGGAGGATATCGGACTCACAGAAGAAGGTCGTCCTCAGGTCATGGCCGTGATCACGTCGCCGGCCAACCACGCCAACCTCGATCGCTATCGAGAAATTTCCCGGGCCTTGGCGAAGGCAGACGGCGTGCCAGAGGAAGAGGCCCACCGCCTGGCACAGGAAGGTAAGGCCGTGATCTGGATCGACGGAGGGTTACACGCCACCGAAGTCCTGGGCGCCCAACAACTCATCGAGCTCGTATACCGCATGGTCAGTCGCTCGGACCCGGAAACCCTGCGCATCCTCGATGAGGTGATCCTGTTGGCGGTTCACGTTAATCCGGACGGCATGGAGCTGGTTTCCGATTGGTACATGCGTGAGGCCGACCCGTTGCGGCGGAGTACGCGCGGGGTGCCCGTCCTGTACCAGAAGTATGCCGGGCACGACAACAATCGCGATTTCTACATGTCCGCCCTTGCCGAGACGACCAACATCAACCGGGTGCTGTTCCACGAATGGTTTCCTCAGATCGTCTATAATCACCACCAGACCGGTCCATCGGGCACCGTGTTGTTCGCGCCTCCCTTCCGGGGTCCGTCCAACCACAACCTCGATCCGCTCATCCTCACAGGCCTCGACGCGATCGGGGCCGCGATGCATGGGCGCTTCGTGTCGGAGGGGAAGGGGGGCTCGACCATGCGGTCCGGAGGGTCGTATTCGACCTGGTGGAACGGTGGCCTGCGCACCACGCCCTACTTCAAGAACATGCTCGGGCTGCTGACTGAGACCATCGGTAATCCGACACCGATCCAGATTCCGTTCCGACCCCAGCGGCAGTTGCCGCAAGGGAATCTCCCGTTGCCGGTGGAGCCAGGGGAGTGGCACTTCAGGCAATCCATCGAATACTCCCAAACGGCGAACTGGGCTGTCCTGGATTACGCTGCCCGAAACCGTGACCACCTGTTGTTCAACATCTGGCGGATGGGGATGAACTCGATCGAGCGCGGTAACAAGGACACGTGGACCGTGCTTCCGTTCGAGGTGGAAGATGCCGCGAATGCACTGGGTGCGAGCGGGTCCGGTACGGCGGCCGACTATCGAAGACTCCTTCAGGCTCCGGAAAACCGGGACCCGCGTGGGTTCATCATTCCCTCGGATCAGGCCGATTTCTCCACAGCCACGAAATTCGTCAACACGCTCTTGAAGAACGGGGTCGACGTGCACCGGACGACGACGGAGTTCGCGGTGGACGCCGTGAGCTACCCGGCCGGATCGTACGTCGTAAAGACCGATCAGGCGTTCCGTCCCCACGTCATGGACATGTTCGAGCCGCAGCAACATCCGAACGATTTCGAGTATCCCGGAGGACCACCGATCCCGCCGTACGACAACGCCGGCTGGACTCTGGCTTTCCAGATGGGGGTGGAGTTCGACCGAATTCTGGATGGCTTCGAGGGTCCGTTCGAGTTGATCGAGGGGCTGGCCGAAGTTCCCCCAGGAGTTGTTGTCGGGACCGACGCAGACGGGTACGTGTTCGATCACCGCAACAACAACGCGTTCCTCGCCGTGAACCGGCTCCTGGCCGATGTGCACCAGGTGGCTTGGCTGTTGGACCCTCCGGTCGGAGTGGACTTGCCCGAGGGGGCCTTCTACGTCGCCGCCAACCAGATGGACCGATCCCGGTTGGAGGCGCTTGCCGCCGAAACCGGTGTGGACTTCCACGCGGTGGCGGCGCCGACGGGAGAGACACTTCGGCTTCGCCGGCCAAGGGTGGCGCTTTGGGATCGGTATGGAGGTTCGATGACGTCCGGATGGACTCGGAAGATCTTGGAGGATTTCGGATTCGACTTCGATGTGGTCTACGCTGAGGAGATCGCCGAAGGCAACCTTCTGAATCGCTTCGACGTGCTGATCCTCGAGGATGGAGCAGTGCCTGCCCCCGACCGTGGTAGTTCCGGCTCGACGCCCGACCCGACTCGCGTGCCCGCACAATACCGCGATCGGATCGGTTCCATCACGGTGGAGCACGGCGTGCCGGAGATCCTCGACTTCGCTCGAGCCGGAGGGACGGTGATCGCGGTGGGGAGTTCGGCCAGGTTGGGGTACTACGCCGGACTTCCCCTGAGTGACCATCTGGTGGAGAATGGGCGTTTGCCCAGCCGATCCGAGTATTACACGCCTGGGTCGGTTCACTCGCTCAAAATCGAGCACGACAGTCCATTAACCCACGGCTTGGAGGATCGGCTCGACGTTTTGATCAATAACAGCCCACTCTTCGATCTGGAGCCCGGAGCCGAGGCCGTCGGTGTAAGGCGGCTCGGCTGGTTTGATACCGACCATCCTCTCCGAAGCGGATGGGCGTTGGGTCAGGAACGTATGCAGGGGGGGACAGCCTTGATCGAGGCGAAACTGGGCGACGGAAAGCTCTTTCTCTTTACGCCCAGGATCACATTCCGATCGCAGTCCCACGCCGCCTTCCCACTTCTCTTCAACGGGATTTTCTACGGTTCGGCCGACGACGGGCCAATCTTCTGACCGCCACCCCCCTTTCCGATCACTCGCCTGGACCAAGAGTTCGATCCGGAGCCGTCGCTCGGCGGAACCTGTTGGAGGACCGGTGGCTATCAAGAGGACGGGACGCGAGCCTGTGGTCCCGGGTGAGAAGTTCGGTTGGAGGTGAGTTCCATTGGATAGGACGTTTCTAACTAGAGTTGCTGGTCCAAGAGGAATGGCACTTGCGGTTTTGGCCCAAGTTGCGGCCCAGTGCCTCATCGTGGGGTCCGCCGTGGGCCAACTGGATGGGGTGGTCACAAGACCCGGTGGTTCGCCCCTCGAGGGTGTCTCCGTTGAGGCGTGGAGCGTCGACCGGAGGGTCGGTGCTACGCTGACCGACGCTCTGGGAACGTTCTCCTTTTCTGAGGCGATCGCCTCCAGCACGGTCCTACTCCGGTTGGGTGCACTCGGTTTCGAGGTGGAGGAAGTGGCGGTTCGGGATGGCCTCATCTCCTACGAAATCGAACTTACGGAGGCGCCTCTGGCGGTTGAAGGGTTGGTCGTGACCATGGAGAAGGCCACCTGCGAGATGGGCAGGGAGGACGCAGAGGGGAGGCGGCTCTGGCAGCTTGCCCGAATCCGTTACGACGGGCTGATGGATACGCTGGGCGTTGCGACCTACCTGGCGGAGGCGGACACCATCGTGCCACTGTCCGAGCTCGGCTCGCTTCAGCTTCCCGCGCTCAACCTGAGCCAAAGAGGATCGTCGTCACTGCTGCGCTTCAATTGGACCCGGCGCATCAACAGGGACGGATACGCCTTCGCGGTTCGGCGAATAGACGGAGGGAGGCCCTACGATTCGTGGGTATATCCTCCGCTCGAGGCCGACTTCGCTCCCCACTTCGTGGATGAGGTTTTCGGTGAACGCCACCGTTTCGTCATCGAAGACGAGGGCCCGGACGGTTGGCTGCTGGCGTACTGCCCGAAGAAAACGGACAAACCTTCCATCAAAGGCACCATCACACTCGCGCGAGATACGACCTTCGCCGCTGTCGACTGGCTCTTCCAGACCCCAGAGCCCATGGAGCATGCCGGAGGGCGCGCCTTCTTCAAGCCCATCCTCTCCAACTTTCTCCTGAGTCATCTCCTGCCCACCGAGGCGGTTATTTGGCGCGCCGTCCCGGCGGGCGACTATCTGCAGAGCTACCAACGGTACGAGGAATGGAGGGTCGCTCCCGGCGATTCCGTGCCTCTTCTGCCGCTCCGGCGAGAGCGCGGCGGAGCGGGTGTCACGCGCTGAGCGAGTGTCACTTGCGGAGCAAGCGTCAGTCGCTGAGCGTTCGCCTGAGGTAGCCCCTCAGTCGCTGCCAGGCATCGAGCGCGGGCTCGGTTCGAAGCTCCGGATCTCCGTCGATGCGGAGCCAGAATCCGTGGTTCACCTCGTCATAAATGTGGACATCATTTTCGATCCCGGCCGCCCGAAGCGCTGACACGAATTCGTTCACCGTTTCGGGCGGAATGCCGTTGTCCATCTCGGCGAAGCTGCCGTACACCTCGTGGTCGATCGACGCGAGCACCGCGGGGTCCGTGACGAGACTTCCATAGAAGATGGCTGTCGCTTCGTGCTCTCCACCGCCGAGAGCGTAGGTGAGCGCCACGCCACCCCCGAAACACCACCCCATGGTGCCGACACGGCCGGTCACGTCGTCCCGCTCCCGCAGGAATCGCGCGGCGGCATCGAGATTCACGACCATCGCATCGGGGTTCGCCAGGTGTTCTGACATCAAGACGCGGTTCTCAGCGGCAGTCGTTCCGACTTGGCCAGAGTAGAGATCGGCGGCCAGGGTGACGTAACCCTCGTCGGCCATCGCGTCGGCTACCTCGCGGATCCGGTCTACAAGACCGTTCCACTCGTGGATCAAGATCAGGGCGGGAAAGGGCCCGTCACCCTCAGGGACGGCCAGGTACCCGACCACGGCGTCATCGCCTGCGAAGTAGGAGACCGACTGACCGCCCAGCGGACCAGCCGTACCGAGGATCGCTGCTGGCAGGACGCCGTCGGGCAGAGAGGACGGTGGGGGTGACGCATCCGCGGTGCAGGAGGCTCCTGCAACGAGAATCGCCAGAGCGACCGCCATCCGGGTCCGCCCCACCCCCGTTGTGACAGGCATTAACCCGCCGAACCGTAGGGCACTGTACGAAAGTGTCTTCGAGTCCAGCTTCCTGATCGCGGTCATGATTCTTTCCTTGTAGATAGAGGCGGGTGTTAGATGGTGGCACTCCACGACCCCTGCGCTCGTCCGAGGTCGAAAGAGGCGACGAGCATAACATGCGACAGGGCTGATCGCGAACGGCCCGAGACTTGCAAAAGGGACAAGGACGCGCTGAAACTCCTTGATTTTCAACGAAAAAAGGTCGAAGCTTCGGCGCGTTCTTCGCAGATAACGCCTCACTCTTGACGGTTGGAGCATGTGAGCCGCCAATCATCATCGGTTTTGGCCCCGTCCGGGTTCGTGGGCCGGTTTTTTATAGCCGTCGAGCGCTGGTCAAGCTCGGTTGCCGAACACGCGGGGCAGCTCGGCCTGTTGGCGTGGAACATAGGTGTGGCCTGTGTGCGCCTCCGAGTGTCTCGCCGGGACATTCTGCGACAGCTCCACATCGTCGGTATCCAGAGCATCATGATCGTGTTGATCGCGGCTGCGCTCATCGGTGTCGTGACCAGCCAGCAGGGTGGCTACCAGATGCAGAGTCAAATTCCGCTCTACGTCATGGGATCCGTCGTTGTGGAGAGTGTCGTTCTCGAAATGGGCCCGGTCCTCACGGCCATCGTGATGGTGGGCAGGGTCGGCGCCCGGATCACGGCTGAGCTCGGTACCATGAAGGTCTCCGAACAGGTGGACGCGCTTGTGTCGGTGGGTCGAGATCCGATCGAGGTTCTCGCGGCGCCACGGGTGCTTGCGATGATCGTATCGATGCCGCTGCTAGTAGCCATGGCCAACCTCGTGGGTATCACCACGGGGATGTTTTCGGCTCAGGTGACCCTCGGACTGGGGCAGGAGACGTTCTTTTACGGCGCCCGCTTGTTCTGGCATAGTTACGATCTGCTCTATTCGCTCATGAAAGCCTTGGTGTTTGGCGTGGCGGTACCGCTCATCGCGGTCCATATGGGCCTCCGAACCAGTGGCGGGGCCGAGGGAGTCGGAAGAGCGACGACACAGTCGGTGGTATTCATGACGCTGACGATTCTCGTCATCGACGCCCTGTTCCCTCCACTTTTCCTTAATTAGGCCGGGCCGTGTCTGTTTCCGGAAACGGGTCGGGGGCGGCGATCGAGTATCGGAACGTGTTCAAGGCGTTCGACGCCCCCGTCCTGTCGGGTGTGACACTCTCCGTGGAGCCGGGTGAGATGTTTGCTCTGTTCGGCCCTTCTGGAACCGGGAAGAGTGTGCTTCTCAAGACGACCATCGCTCTGGTCACACCGGATCGGGGAGACGTGATCGTGGGTGGGGAATCCGTATATTTCGGAGGGCGCCATGCACTCGAGCGGATCCGCCGTATGGTCGGTTTCGTTTTTCAATACGCTGCGTTGTTCGATTCCCTGACGGTCTTCGAGAACGTCGAGATCGGTATTCCGGAAGAGGGCCTGAAGCGGATGAGCACGAACGAGGTGGCATACCGGGTCTCGGAGTCGTTGGAGCTCGTCAACCTGGATCCAAAGCAGGTGCTGGATAAACTGCCGTCCGAGCTGTCGGGTGGGATGAAGAAACGTGTGGGTATCGCTCGGGCCATTGCGGGACGCCCGGAAATCTTGCTGTGGGACGAACCGACTACCGGCCTCGATCCGGTGAACACGGCAGCCATCGAAAGGCTCATCACCCAGCTCTCGGACGAGTTACAAGTCACGTCCCTGTTGGTCACCCACGATATCGAGGGGGGCCTCGAGATGTGTGATCGGGTAGCGATGTTGGAGGGAGGGAGCCTCCGTTTTTGCGGTTCGCCGGACGATTTTCGAGCGAGCAAAGACCCGGTGGTTAACGCATTTATCGATCGGAAGGCCGCCACCGCGGCCCTGGATACGTTGGAGATCACTTGAGTGACCATACGGTGAGTGACGATCCGGTGAACAGGAGCATCCATTGACTGTAAACGAGATCCCAAGCGCCTCCGGCGCACGGGTGGAGGAATTGGTGCCCGAGCGGGCTGGGAGACAGCAGGTTCGCGTCGGAATTTTCGTGCTGGCGGGTCTGATTGCGACCGTCGTTCTCCTCTTTTGGTTGACCGATCCTGCGTTTTTCCGGGGCCGGTACAAGATCACGACTGCCATCGAGAACGTGATGGGGCTCAACAAGGGAGCTCCCGTCCAGATGCGTGGCGTGACCATCGGAAAGGTTCACAGCTTCGAGATGGAAAGGGACGGTGAGAACGTCGTCATTACCCTCGAGATAGAGGGCCAGTGGCTTATCCCTGAGGGCTCACGTGCTCGAGTCGTGACGCTTGGACTGATGGATCCTAAAACTGTGGAAGTGCTGCCGGGCTCCGGCCCCGGGACGATCGGTAACGGGGCGTCGCTGCCGGGGACGACCGTGAAGGGCATTCTCGACGATACCGAGTCCTTGGGCGAAATGGGCCAAAAAGTCCTCGACCGAATCACCCGGCTGCTGTCAGATAAGAACCTGGACGCCATCAGTGGAAGTGCCGAGGGTCTGAACAAGCTTGTGGCCGAACTCTCGGATATTGCGGATATCGTCGAATCCGAGAGCGGGGGTGTCAGGGAGTTGATAGCGTCCTTGAACAGCGCGGCCGACGGGCTTGCGGAGGCGACCGGGCCGGAGCTGCGGGAGAACCTGACGAGCACTCTGGCCAGTGCGGACACCCTCATGGGGCGCCTCAACACTACATCGGAGAGCATCGAGGGGGTTGTCGCATCCTTCGAAACGATCCTAACACGCATTAAAAACGGCCAGGGTACGTTGGGCCGACTCTGGGCCAGCGATACGCTCTATATCAGCCTTGAGGCTACGATCGAGAGCGCGCGCCTTCTGCTGGATGACATCCGGGAGAACCCGGAGCGTTACATGCCAGGCGTGTCGATCTTCTAGCTGGAGATCCTTTCTACCACCCCGGGGTCTACCACCCCGGGGACAACACGAAGCCCCAGTGCGGTCCCCTCTCCGGGCGCTGGAACGGATAGGCCCGATAGGCCTCCAGGATCAAGAAACCGAAGAGGTTGAAGCGCGCCCCGGCCCCCACAGCGAACACCGGTACACGCTGGCCACCCGAGCGTACAAACTCGAATCTCAGCTCGCTAATATCGTTGAAGGCGACTCCGGCGTCGGCAAAGCCGAACAGTTCAGTAGGTAGGTAGGGGAAGTTGATGAGCCCGAACCGCTCATTCCCCAAGAACGGCACCCGAATCTCGAAGTTCAACACACCGAGGCGGTGACCGAAAAGGCGATCGAACCCGGGGCAGCTACCCACAACGGCACCCGGTTCGAGCGCCGTTGCCGCACATTCCGCCGGCTGGAAGCTTTCGAATGCGTACCCACGAATGAACGTCTCGTACCCCAAGAAGTAGGGTTGAATGGTCGCCGTATTCCGGTCGGTATCCAGATTATTTCCGTAGCGCCCGAAGTGAAGAGCTCGGGCCGCAAAAGTGATGCTGTTGTTGGGGCTGAAGTAACGCCGGACATCCAGCACGAGGGACGTGAAATTTAACGTGCCCACGGACTGCCCCACCTCCAGCCGATAACGCCCACCCGAGACGGGTGACGTGTACGCGATATTCGAGTTGTCGCCGACCAGAGCGATGGAGGCCGAAGCGAGGTTGATGGCGGGTCTGGACGGGAGGGACGTTACCTGGCTCCCGAGATAGAAACCCCCGCTGAAGATGGATACCCGCTGCTCGAGGTCGTAGGAGTAGCGCTGGACCCCGATGTTGCCCTCCACACGACGCGTCGTGGAGAACGGATAGGCGCCCATCAGACTGGCTTGGTTCACGTAGATGCGCTGGATCACCTCAGTGATGGTCTGGGTGCCGTCGGGATTGAACGATTGAAACGCATAACCCTGGAGGTAAGGGATCCGACCGCCGTTGACGCCCCAATTGAGTCGTTTCGCCTTATTTACGTAAAAGACCTGCCCGCCGATGTCCTTGAAGGTTCCCTGAGCCAGAACCATGACACCAAGCGTCCGATTACCGAGCATATCACTGAAAAACGCCGAAGCACCGCCGGCGGCATAGTTCCCGAATCGGTCCGTGCCCACGCCGATGGTGGGTTGCCCCAAGTAATCGAGGGAGAGAGAAGCATCATAGGCGACCGCGTTCTCGACGAGATAGGTTCCGGTTGGTGCGAGACCAACGATCGGATCAGCGAGGTAACTGGCGACGCGGCTCGAGCGCGAAGGTGCTGCCGGCGGGAGGAGACGGCCCGGCTGAGGTGAGGAGGATACTGCGATCGTTTCGCCTCCTGCGTCGGCCTCGCCTGCCTGTAGGCTGTATATGTGGAACTCGAACTCGTCGAACACGGTGAAGAGGATCGTTCCGGCCTCTCGGGCCACGGAGAGCGTCGGTGACATCGCGGTGATCCCGCTCACGCCGGTCTGCAGACGGGTGATACGGCGGACGTCCCCGGAGTCAAAAATGTACTGGTAGATATCGCTAAAGCCGTCCTGGTCCGAAACGAAGTAAAGGCTTCGCCCGTCCGGCGCATATTGCGGGTTGATGTGCTTGACCTCCCCGAAGACACTGAGCGTCGATACCTCGCCGGAGGCCACATCCAGGAAGGCGATCTGCGGCTTGCTGTACTGGAGGTTCTCGAAGTCCGTAATCGGTCCCCGATCCGAGACGAATGCGATCGTCGATCCGTCCGGCGACCACGTGGGCTGAAGGTCGGCGTGTTTGTCGTCTGTATGCTGTCTCAGCGCGCCCGTGACTACATCCCAACTATAGATGTCGCTTATGCCCCCGTTGAGCCCCGAGAAGGCGATGAATTGGCCATCGGGGGACCAGGCCGGACTGGTAATCGCCCCGATGTCATCGAGGGCGATTTTCCGCTCGATGTTGCCGGTCTCCACGTCCACGATCGCCAACTCGTTGTCCCCATTGGCGAACACGGCGAACACGAATTGGGTGCCGTCCGGCGACCAATCTCCCGCCGAGTCGATGAACCGCAACGCATCGAAATGAGGATCGGAGTCGGCGCTGACCAGCTTCTTCTGGATCTCACCGGTCCGCGCATCGGCCACGAAGAGGTCGATCCCGAAGAGATCCTTCTCGGACAGGAAGGCGACGAGCCTCCCGTCCGGACTCACCGAGGGAGAAACGTTCTGCCGCCCCGCCCCAGTGGATGGAGCCAGGAGCAGCGCTCCGGACTCACCAGGAGCCTGCCTTCCGGCCATGAGGGGAAGGTACTCGCTCTCGACGGCTTTTCTCCATGCGACCGAAAGACTGTCTGAGCTCGTGCCAAGCACCTGATTGATGGCCGGCTCCCAACCGATGCGGAGCGACCTTCGGAATACGTCCGCGATCCGGTCATCACCGTACCTACCGCCGATATATGCCCACAACGCCTGCCCGAAACGGTACGGGAAAAACCGAGTTTCGGTGGTCATTTGCCGGACGCTGGGCAGGTCTTCCCTTCGAATGGCGTCGCGAAGCCACATGGCCGTGAGCGGGTCTTCTCGCCCGACCGACAGGTACTCCGCCATCCCCTCGATCAACCAGAGGGGAAGGAGCGAGAGACCGCGTATCCCGGCACCGGACCGGCCTTGCGCCAAGTTGTATTGGAATGCGTGAACGAGCTCATGCCCCAGGACGTGGTCGGTATCACCGTACGACCCGGTCAAAGGCATGATCACCCGATTCTTGAGTGACTCGGTGACGCCTCCCAAGCCCTCACTCAGGCGTCCGGAGAGTGTATTCGTCTGCTGAAAATCGGGGTGGTCCGCATATAGAATGATTGGCTTGGGCTGTTCGAACTCATGCTGAAACAGGCGCGCGAAACGTTCGTACCACCGCTCAGCCATGCGCGCCGCGTCCTCGACCGCTTCCCCCTCCTCCGGATAGAAGTGGATGTCGTAGTGAGGGGTCTTCAGGATCCTGAAGTCGAACGTTTCATACTGGACCTTGTTCCGCCCGAAGTACTGAGCGGACACCGAGGACGGAAGTGCAGTGACGGACAGAGCCAACACCAGCGCCATGAGAAAGCTGCGAGGGGCTCCCAAGCCCGACGGGGCTCCCGAGCCCGGCGTGTGAGAACGAGTATCAAAAGTCATGGGACTCCTCTCTCTTGTGTTGCCTGCACGTCTATTCAAGTTACTGCCTTACCGCCGGGCGAACCAATTCACCAATTCGCTTGCCCAACCCCAGGAACCCCCGGGGAGGGCCCGCGGGTTCCACGGGTGGCCCTTTACGCCACTCATTCGGTGGTGCAAGATTCTTGCCTGTAACTGGTCGGGCCCGCGTTGGCTGCTTTGTCTTGATGCGAGGAAATAATGATATCCTTTCGGATAGGGATATTGGTTACATGTCTGAGCGCGATGGCCTGCCTCGATACGGGTCCACGTGGGATCACTCTAGGCGAGCTCGAACCACTGAGCCCGCCCTTGGGAGAGGGCAGTCTGTGGCCTGGACTGTCCACCCAGGGGGACAAGGTTGTATTGAGCTGGCAAGAAAGTGATGGCGGAGATGCCTGGTCTGTTAAAACGGCCATCATCGATGAGGCTGGGTGGGGTCCCGCACATACCGTCGCCCGCTCGACGGAGGAGAGGGGATTTTTCGTCAATTGGTCCGACTTCGCTTCGGTCGAGATCCTGGAGTCGGATCTGCTGGTTGCTCACTGGCTCGTCCGTGGCCCGGACGGGGGATACGACTATGGTATTCGGGTCGCCCGGTCGACGGATGGAGGTCTTATGTGGACCGAGCCGTGGTCGCCTCATACGGATAGGACCCGCACGGTGCATGGCTTCGTGTCGAAGTTTTCCCTGGACGACGGGGGAATCGGCCTGGTCTGGCTGGACGCCCGGAACTCGGTCGACATGGGCGGAAAGAAAGGTATCCCGGGGGCGATGGCGTTGCGATACCGCTCGCTCGACCGGGATGGAGTCCCGGGTTCGGAATTGCTCCTCGACGAGCGTGTCTGTGACTGTTGTCAGACGGACGTGGCCGTCTCAGCCTCCGGCCCGGTCGTGGTCTACCGGGATCGGTCCGAGGGGGAAGTGCGAGACATATATGTAACCCGTCTTGTTGATGGGCAGTGGACGGAGGGTACGCCGGTCTATCGGGACGGGTGGGTGATTGCAGCCTGCCCGGTGAATGGTCCGGCGGTCGCGGCTCGAGGGGACGAGCTCGCAGTCGCATGGTTTACCGGTGCCGGAAATGAACGCAAGGCCCAGGTGGCTTTTTCCTCGGACGGTGGTGTACACTTCGGAGAGCCGATCCGCGTCGACGATGGGACGTCGCTTGGGCGGGTCGACGTGCTGTGGCTCGAGAATGGCTCCGCTCTGGTCATGTGGGTAGAGCGGCGCCCCCGCGTGGCCGAGATACTGGTGCGCCAGGTGTGGCCAGATGGGAAGATCGGAGAGGAGATGTTTGTGACGACTACATCCGCAGGGCGGGACAGCGGGTTTCCGCAGATGGTCCAAGACGGCAGGGGCCGAGTGGTTTTCGCGTGGACCGATACGGGAAATGGCCCACACGTGAGAGTGGCAAGGACCAGTGAGGCTCCACGATGACCCGGGCGGTGTGGGCTACATCAGCCCTGTTGCTGTGGGTTTCGGCGTGTGTTCCGGACAATCTGGACGAGCTGGGGCCGCCGCAAGTCGGGGATCCCGCGCCCGATTTCCAGGCGATGTCGCTCGATGGCGAACGTACCGTTGCTCTCGCCGACTACGCGGGGCAGACGATCCTCGTAAACCTGTGGGCCACCTGGTGCGCTCCGTGCCGGTTCGAGACGCCTTATCTGCAGTCCGTTTATGAGGAGAATCAGGAACGTGGGCTGATGATCGTGGGCGTTTCTGTCGACTCTCCCTCCGCCCTCAACCAGGTAAATGACTTTCTCGAAGAGATGGGCGTTACGTACGATATCCTGCTCGATCCGGGTATGATGAGTACGGACGCCTTCCTGCCCATCGGGTACCCTGCGTCCTACCTCATCGACGGAGAAGGCGTGATCCGCTTCACTCGATTGGGTCCGATCGCGGAAGGAGACCCGGAATTTCTCGAAGCCCTGGAACAGACCCTCAATTAGTGTGGGCTGGCCGTATCAGAGCCATTCTGGAGCGGTCTGAGCAGGCCCGGGTGCTCGTCGTCGGGGACCTCATGCTCGATCGATATGTCTCGGGCTCCGTGACGAGGATCTCGCCGGAGTCTCCGGTACCCGTCGTTCAAGTGGAAAAGGAATGGGCTGCTGTGGGCGGCGCCGCCAACGTAGCGGCCAATGTCGTTGCGCTCGGTGCCCAGTGTGATGTGGTCGGGTGCGTGGGCAGTGATGATGCAGGATGTGAGCTCCGGGAGCGCCTCGAGGGGCTTGGGGTGGGCATTGCGGGCGTCGTGGAGACCAGGGAGCGGCCGACGACGGTAAAAACACGCGTTTTGGCAGGCCACCAACAGGTCGTGCGCATCGACAGGGAGAAATCGGAGGACGTGAGTCCCGAGACCGTTCGATTGCTTAGAAAGGAAGCCCGCAGGGGACTCAGCGCCTGTGCCTCGGTCGTGCTCGAGGACTACGATAAGGGTGTGCTGGTTCCCGAGATCATCCAGGAGGTGCTCGACGGTGCGAAGGCTGATGGAGTGCCCACGATCGTGGATCCGAAGCGTCGGCGATTCTTCGGATACGGATCGGCCACCGTGTTCAAGCCGAATGAGAAAGAGTTGGAGGATGCGCTGGGAGAGCCTGTTCGTCCCGAGGACGCCGCTTGGATGGAGGGGGCACGCTCGCGGCTGGACTGCGAGCATCTCCTCGTGACCCTAGGTGGACGAGGAATGGCGTTATGTTCGGCGAGGAAGGGCAGCACACTTTTCCCCGCGTCGAACCGAGCCGTCTTCGATGTTTCAGGGGCCGGAGATACGGTGACCGCAGTGGTTTCGCTCGCGCTGGCCCTCGGTGCATCGATGTCCGAGGCGGCCGTTCTCGCTAACCATGCGGCCGCCATCCAGGTGTCCAAGGCCGGGGTAGCCACCGTGACCAAAGCGGAGCTTTACGAGCATACATCGAACCTCATTAACGCCCGAGAGGTAGGTGGAACGGTTTGAAGTTTATTCATACACCTGAGGCGCCGGCGGCCATCGGTCCCTATTCCCAGGCTGTGGTCGCGGGGGAGTGGGTCTTCGCCTCAGGCCAGATTGCGATCGACCCCGCTACCGGTGAGGTCATCGACGGTGGGATCGCCGAACAGACCGATCGTGTCATGAAGAACCTCGCCGCCGTTCTCCGCGAGACCGGGTTATCTCTGAGTCATGTCGTGAAAACGACGGTGTATCTCGCCGACATGGGGACGTTCGAGGAGATGAACGAGGTGTACGCCAAGCATTTCGGGGGTCATCGCCCTGCTCGAGCCACGGTGCAAGCCGGCGCGTTGCCCAAGAGCGTGGGAGTGGAAATCGATGTTATTGCACACATTCCACAATAACGCCGAACCCCCCGATCCGTGTGGAGAGAGATGACCCAGCTCCTCGAGAATCCATGGGTTCGACGCCTCGGTTTCATTCTCGGCGGCCTCGTGTTGGGCGTCGTGCTGGAGTTCGTCGTCATCCGGCGGGCTCACAAGCTCGCCGAGCGAAGCCGCTTCAAGTGGGACGACCTGCTCATTGGCTCCGTCCGTGGCGTGGCGACCGTTTGGTCGGGTGCGGGTGGCGTCTACCTTGCGCTCAACGTCGGCGCTCCGGACCCGCTGCTGGTGACCACAATACAAAGTGTTCTCATGGTCCTCGTGCTCGGGGCCGTCGTGATCGCCGGGATGAGGGCGGTGGGGGGAGTGGTCGAGCTGCTTTCGGGCCGTGCAGATGGTGCGATCAAGTCGCCGACGCTGGTCACCAACCTCGCTCGGATGGCCGTAGGGATTCTGGGGCTCTTCATCATCCTCCAAAATCTCGGGTTCGACATCACGGCGGCGATCACCGCACTGGGGATCGGAGGAATCGCGATCGCCCTCGCACTCCAGGACACGCTGGGGAACCTCTTCGCCGGAATTCAGATCATCCTGTCCAAGCAGGTGCGTCAGGGGGACTACATCCGCCTTTCTTCAGGAGAGGAGGGGTGGGTGACCGATGTGAAGGGCCGGAGCACGACGATCCAGACCTTTCCTGATGGCAACCTCGTCAACGTACCCAACGCGGTGCTTGCGTCCTCCATCGTGAAGAATTTTTCAATGCCCCAGCCTGCGCTCTGGGTCACTGTCGAGGTCGGTGTGAGCTACGACAGCGACCTGGAACAGGTGGAGGCCATCGCCCTGGAAGTGGCCAAGCAGGTGCTCGCCGAGGCGGATGGCGGGGTCCTGGGGGAAGACCCCATCTTCCGCTACCACACGTTCGGGGATTCGAGCATAAACTTCGACGTCCGCATGATGGTGCGTGAGTTCAGAAGCCAGGGTCCTGTAAGACACGAGTTCATCAAGCGTTTGCATGAGCGTTTCGGTGACGAAGGCATCGAGATTCCGTTCCCGATCCGGACCGTGGTGATGAAGGGTGGGGCAGAGCCGGCGGGCGAGCCGACGGTCGAGGGTGGTTGAGGACTCACTCCAGCGAGCTAGGAAGGTCTCCCCGAGAGGAATCGGAAGGATGTTCCGACTTGACAGGTCCATGCAGCGTGGTGGCGATCCACGCATCCAACTTCGACCGGTAGCGGCGCGTGGTGATGAAGGTCAGTACGTCTCCAGGCTCGACCCGGGTGAAGCCCCTCGGCACCACGACCCGATCCCCACGCCTCAGGAGCGCGATGAGAGCCTGGGGCGGTACCCTGATTTCCCTGATGGGGTGGAAGCAGATGGTCGTGTGGGATGTGGTCACCTCGAGCGCCACGTGAACTGAATCTCCGCCGGCGTCGGGTGGCAACGCATTGGTGCGCTTCAGCAGCCGTTGGTGCTCATCCGCCAGCTCCTTGAACGCCCAGATCATCTCGGCCCGCTTCAACACGCCGACCACGCGACTCCGGTCCTCCGGATCCACGACGGGCATCTGATACGCACCCAGGGAGCTAAATCGTGCGAAGGCGTCCCGAAGTGTTTCGGCGGGGAAGGTCGTCTCCACTGCCGTGGTCATGATGTCTCCGACCGTTTTTTCTGATCCTCCGGCCACGATGGAGCGCTCCAGATCAGCCAGCGCGACGATACCCACAAGGCGCTGGTCGTCATCGAGGACTACCCAACTCCGTGCGCGCTCATCCCGTGCCAGCTCGGCCAGTTGGTCGAGGCCCATCGACTGGGGCACACTTCTCACCTCTTCCTCCATGGCGTCAGCCACGAGAAGGATGTCGAGCGTCCCCATCTCACCCTCGGAGGGTCGGAACCCACCGAGCCTCCGGAGCTTGATGGAATAGATGGAGTCCGGGTTGAGGCGTGAGGCGATAATCTGCGCGAGCACCACTGCCAACATGAGAGGGAGGATGATCCGGTAGTTGTCGGTCATCTCGAAGAGGATGACGATCGCCGTCATGGGGGCGTGGGCCGCCGCGCCGAACACGGCGGCGGCGCCGACCAGAGCATAAGCCCCGGGGGAAGCCGTCACCGTTGGGAACAGTCCGCCCACTACCGAGCCGAAGACGCCACCGGTCATCGCCCCGATGAAGAGGGCCGGGGCAAACACTCCGCCGGAGCCACCCGCGCCGAGGGTGATCGAGGTAGCGAGCATCTTCAGGATCACGAGCATGGCCATCGTGGCGACACCGAGGGCTCCGGCGAGCGCGAGCTCGACCCCCTCATGTCCGATGCCGAAGATGTGGGGACTCCCGAACGCCCCGATGACTCCCACCGCCAGGCCGCCCAGGAGTGCCTTGGCCCAGAACGGGATTGCCCACAGTTCGAACAGCTCCTCCGTTCGATACACCATCCAGACGTAAACCAGGGCCACGATGCCGGTGATGACACCAAGTCCCAGATACAGCGCGAACTCCCAGTTGCTCACGAGCGTAAACTGCTCGACGAGGCTGAAAGAGGGTTCCGTCCCCAGAGCCGACTGCACCACCGCCGTGGCCGCCACGGACGAAACCACCACCAGACCAAAGGATCGAGAGGCGAATCCACCCAGGATCACCTCCATGGCGAAGAGTACCCCCGCGATAGGTGCGCTGAATGTGCCCCCGATGGCCGCGCCGGCACCCGCGGCCACCATGATTCGTACTTCGCTGGCGCCCAATCCAGCGACCCGGCCCACAGTACTGCCGAGGGAGGACCCGATCTGGACGATGGGACCCTCACGCCCGACCGATCCGCCCGATCCGATGGAAATTGCGGACGCCAACGCCTTTACGATGGCCACACGAGGACGGATGCGTCCCCCGCGCTGTCGAACGGCGAACTGGACCTCCGGTATGCCATGCCCCTGGGCCTCCGGAGCCCAGCGACGGACCATCCAGGACACCACCACCATGCCCACGGCCGGGGCGAGAACGAGGGGCACCCACTCCGGCAGCGGGGTAAAGACCTCGAAAAAACGGCCCGCCTGATCGAAGAACAGCCATTGTACCCAGGAAATCATCCACCGGAGCGCGATCGCCGCGACCCCGGTGAGTAGACCGATGGTGGTGGCGAGGGCCAGGGGTCCGGCGGTGGTGGAGCGGCGAAATCGGAGGCGCAGGCGTTGGAGTATATCGCCGTTCTGGAGAGCCTTCGGGAGGCCGATGCCAAACGTCATGAGAGGAAGTTGACAAGAGGGGCGCATTTATCCAACCTGGCCCTCGTCCTTCTGGCCAAGGAACTGAGGAAAAACCATGCAGGACTTCCTGTCGAGCATAACCGCGAACCCCTGGCTTCGGGCTGTCGGTGGGGTGTTGTCCCTGACCCTCCTGGCGTGGGCTGCCAACGTCGTGGCCCGCCGCGTATTAGTGGGGCTGGCCCAACGTGTGGCGAGCAGGACCCGGTCCACGTGGGACGATCGCATCATCGAGCGACGGGTCTTCCACAAGTTGGCCAACATCGCGCCGGCGTTCGTGACCTACGTTGGAATCGGATGGGCGCTGGGCGTCGGTCCCGACATGCTGGCTGACGCCCCGGCCGTGGACCTTCAGGCGACGAGTCGGGAGGGGCTCGCGCTCGCCGGCGCGATTCTGGTGCGTCGTGTATCCCTGGCATGGGTGGTCATCACCCTCACCACGGCCGCCGGGGGACTCCTGAGCGCCCTCAACGACATCTACGCCGAGAGCTACGCCGAGGCCAATAACCGCCCCATCAAGGGCTACCTCCAGGTCATCAGCCTCGTCCTGTACGTGGCTGCGGGCGTCGTCGTGATCTCCATCCTGGCGGATCGTTCGCCCGTGGTGTTCCTGTCGGGCCTGGGGGCGCTCACGGCCGTCCTGATGCTGGTCTTCCGTGACACGATCCTCTCACTTGTGGCCAGCGTCCAGATCATGTCCAACGACATGATCCGCCTCGGGGACTGGGTCGAGATGCCCCAAGCCAATGCCGACGGCGACGTCATCGACATCGCGCTGCACACGGTGAAGATCCAGAACTGGGACAAGACCATCTCCGCGATCCCCACCCACAAGTTCATCTCCGAGTCGTTCAAGAACTGGCGGGGGATGAGCGAGTCCGGCGGGCGGCGCATCAAGCGCGCGATCCACCTGGACATGAGCTCCATCCATTTCCTCTCGGACGAGGAGGTGGCCCAGCTATCCCGCTTCGAGTTCCTGCACGACTACCTGCACGCCAAGCGAACGGAGCTCGATGTCGCCAACGCCCGGGAAGTGTCGGGCGACGACGTCGTTCCGGACCAACGGCGCCTCACGAATGTGGGCACGTTCCGGGCGTACGTGCGCCACTATCTGCGCAACCATCCCAAGATCCACCAGGGGATGACGCTCCTCGTGCGGCAGCACGAACCGGGGCCCCAGGGCCTGCCCCTGGAGATCTACTGCTTCTCCAACGACACGGACTGGGGCAACTACGAGGCAATCCAGGCGGACATCTTCGACCACCTCATCGCGAGTCTCCCGGAGTTCGGCCTCCAGGCCTTCCAGCAGCCCGCGGGCAGCGACCTGAAGGCGTTGCGCCCCAGCTGAGCGGGGCACCGTCTTCGGCGAATCCGTGGGACGGCTCGGCTTCAGGGTAAGCCCCGAGACCGCGGGGCACGGAGTAGACAGGTGGGAGAGGTCTATCTACAGTGTGGCCATGCCAACTGTGCTATCTGGTGGAGCGACATCTACATGGGGGCGGAGGAGGTCTGGTGGCCTCACTGGTCTTCAAAACCAGCTCGCCCGGCTAAACCCCGGGTTGGTGGGTTCGATTCCCACACGCTCCCGCCATCGGTGAGTTGCTTGAGTGGCAACGACTTAGGGGCTCCAGCCGTTCTCGGTGAACAAGGCTGGAGCCCCTTCTTGCTGTCGCGACTTTCGAGGAATTGTGCCGTAGCCGGAGAATTTCGGGCTAATTCCCTATCGGCAGCACTCGTCCATGGCGGGATGGGTAGTTAGCGCCTACGTAATCGTATCTCCTTCGCTACGTCACCCTACGTATAAAGAAGCCTCCTCTCTCGCGGCATCTTGTCGTCGAGCGTATGGCCAGTACCCCTGGACAGGAGGACGACCGTGAGTAGGAGAACCCCACTAGCGCGGCGGGCCATTGCCGCACCCCTTCTGGTGCTGCTAACGGCATGTCAAACCTGGCGACCTACATTTATCAGCCCCCAGACATTGATTCCAGCCGAGCAGCCCTCATCCGTGCGCGTCACACTCAGGAGTGGGTCGAGGCTAACCCTGGAGAACCCGACAATGAGGAATGACTCAATATTTGGTGTCACGGATGCTGGCGTGGTAGGCGTGGCCTCAGAAGATCTTGGCCTTCTTGAGGTGCAGCGCCTTAGCATTCTACGGACCGTAGGAGCGACTTGGGGACTCGCCGTGCTCGCGCTATCAGCCGTTTCTGTTCTCCTAATTACAGCATGCGCTCTTGGGGGGCGTGACGACTGTTTCGGGACTTGACTGTGGGCTTCGAGGAGGGGTCGACTATCATCCGCACAACCTCGTGATGCTGAGAAATGGCATGAACGGTCTTCAAAACCAGCTCGCCCGGCTAACCCCCGGGTTGCTGCGTTCGATTCCCACACGCTTCTGCCATCGGTGGAGAGGCCTACGTGGCAGCGAGTTAGGGGCTTCCGGGGGTCGCGGCCATCAGGGCGTCCGCGGTAGTCCGGAACCCTTTCAGAGGACCGAGGTTGAGGCGGCAGGCTTACGAGCGATCCACTGCCCGATCAGCACTGTTCCTTGAGGGGAGCGGCTATAACTTGGAAACGACGTGGCAGGCAGTCGCCACAGCCGAGAGAGGTAGCCTGTGAGCGTGTTTCGCCCCAATGACTCTGGAATATGCATCACGATCTCCGCCCGCACCGATGTCGGTCGCTCACGCGAGCACAACGAGGATGCGTTGCTCGTGGCGAACCTGACTACCCAGGACACGTCCATCGATGCTGATCCTCACCGCTACACGTTGGGTCGCAAGGGCTCGATCCTTCTCGTAGCCGACGGCATGGGCGGAGCGCTCGGAGGCGAGATTGCCAGCCGGATGGCGACGAAGCTCATCCACCGAGCATTGGTTTCGACTTGGTCGACGGATCCTGATGACAGCCCAGAGCGATTCGCAGCGTACATCCGGGAGGCGGTCCAGGGCGCGAACCACGAAATCCACACCCGCTCCAAGGCGCAATCCGATCTGAGTGGGATGGGGACCACGGCGACTCTGGCCGGCATCCTGGGTCCACGTGTGCTTCTGAACCAAGTCGGCGATTCCCGGGCCTATCTGATCCGGGCCGGCGTTGTGGTCCAGGTCACCAAGGACCAGTCCTTCGTCCAGCGCCTTATGGACACCGGACGAGTGAGTGAAGAAAGGGCGCTCGAGATGGCCCCCAAGAACATCGTTCTCCAGGCGCTAGGTCCCCGGCCCACAGTCGACGACGTCCAAACCTGGCAGCCCATCGCCCGAGGGGACACGATCCTTCTTTGCTCCGACGGCCTCTCGGGTTTGGTCACGGCCGAAGAGATGGCGCAGATGGTGACCGACGGGCCCGACTTGGCGCGAGCGTGTGAACAGCTCATTGCGCTGGCCAACTCGAGGGGAGGTCCCGACAACATCACCGTGATCCTGGCGCGGGTTACCGGGAACGACCTGAAGTCACCCGAAGAGGTCGGGTTTCTTGAGCCGTCCTGACTTGATAGGCACGGTCCTGGCGGGCCGGTACAAGATCATAGGTTTGATCGGCGAGGGAGGCATGGGCTCTGTCTACCTTGGCGAGCAGATCGCGATGAGCCGCAAGACCGCGATCAAGATTCTGCATACGGACGACCACGATAACGCTGCGATCGCTCGCTTCCGCCGGGGCTCCCGCAACGCGGCCCGCATCGACCATCCCAACGTCTGTCGGATCTTCGAGTACGGGGATCCGCCCGGTGGCCTCCACTTCCTGGCGATGGAGTTCATCGAGGGCGAGAGCATCCATGACCTCATGACGCGGAGAGGCCCGATCCAGCTGGGCAGGGCCACAAGGATCATCGAGCAGACGGTCGAGGCTCTCCACGCCGCCCACAGCCTCGGAATCGTGCACCGGGACCTCAAGCCCGCAAACATCATGCTGACGCGAGGCGTCGGGGGTGAGGAGCTCGTCAAGGTCGTGGACTTCGACATCGCCAAGGCGCCCTCCGACACAGGTGACGAAGAGATCACGCAGTTGGACTGGATGGTCGGCACTCCGTTGTACATGAGTCCTGAGCAGTTCAACGCACAGTCACTGGACAAGCGAAGTGATATCTACT
>SMVB01375929.1_pt1 | contig 32932 bp, 19 predicted proteins | sample 2456461 | NCBI WGS metagenome assembly SMVB01 (sample SAMN11095934, study PRJNA526329) | marine sediment metagenome | biome: Marine sediment; feature: Surficial sediment; material: Deep marine sediment; isolation source: Hadal surficial sediment | place: Pacific Ocean | collected 2014-05 | depth... | reverse complement strand
GTTGTTCGGTTGCCGGCTCGGCGTGGCGGACGCGTATCAGTTCGCGCGGGGCGATGAAATCCTTGCCTCCAGCGGACAGCCCGTGAAGCTCTCCCGGCCCCTCGACTGGCTGGTCGTCGCGGACCACTCCGACGGGCTGGGCATGGTGCAGGACATCGCCGCGGGCACGCCGGAGATCATGAAGTCCGAGCAGGGCCGGCGCTGGTCCGCGGGCATGAAGGCGGGCGGAGAGGAGGCGGTCGCGGCCGCCCTCGATCTGATCAAGACCTTCTCCCAGGCCGAGATGGATCCGGAGATGTTCGCCAACTATTCGCCGGGCTCCAAGAAGTACGAGAGCATCTGGCAGCGGGTCGTCGAAACGGCGGAGGAGTACAACGATCCCGGCCGGTTCACGGCGTTGATCGGCTTCGAATGGACGTCCCTCGTCAAGGGCGCCAACATGCACCGCAACGTGATCTTCCGGGACAACGGGGACCGGGCCCGGCAGATCGTGCCCTACACGACCCAGGCACCGGTCGGCAGCCCGGACCCGCTCGAGCTCTACAAGTGGATGGAGGTCTACGAGGAGAAGACCGGCGGCTCGGTCCTGGCGATCGCCCACAACGGCAACCTCTCCAACGGGATCATGTTCCCGGTCGATGCGCAGTACACGGGCCGCAAGCTCGACCGGTTCTACGTCGAGCAGCGGTCCAAGTGGGAGCCCCTGTACGAGGTCACCCAGATCAAGGGCGACGGCGAGACGCACCCGGTGCTGTCCCCCGACGACGGGTTCGCGGACTTCGAGACCTGGGACGTGGGTAACCTCGACCTCAGCCAAGCAAAGACCGATGCCATGCTCGCCGGCGAGTACGCCCGCGAGGCCCTGAAGAATGGCCTGGCGCTCGAGGCGAAGCTGGGGACCAACCCCTACAAGTTCGGCATGATCGGCGCGACCGATAGCCACACCGGTCTCGCCACGGCCCAGGAGGACAACTTCTTCGGCAAGCACACGGGTTACGAGCCCTCGCCCGAGCGCTTGACCCACCCGTTCATGAAGACGGACCAGGGCGAGTTGTTCGCCTGGCAACTGTCGGCCGCCGGGCTCGCCGGTGTCTGGGCCCAGGAGAACACGCGCAAGTCCATCTTCGACGCGATGGCCCGCAAGGAGGTCTACGCCACCACCGGTCCGCGGATGGTCGTGCGCCTCTTCGGGGGCTGGGACTTCACCGACGCGGACCTGAACAGCCGCCAACCCGCCTTCCGGGGCTACGAGAAGGGCGTCCCCATGGGCGGCGACTTGCGGCCGCGCACTGGCGAGGGCGGCCCGGACTTCATGGTCTACGCCCTGCGCGATCCGATCGGCGCCAACCTCGACCGCATCCAGATCGTGAAGGGCTGGCTCGATGCGGACGGCACGACCCACGAGCGGGTCTACGACGTGTCCGTGTCCGGCGGTCGGCAGATAGATCAGGACGGGCGCTGCGCGACTCCGGTCGGCAACACGGTCGATATCGCGGCCGCCAACTGGCTGAACACCATCGGCGCCTCGGAGCTCGCCACGGTCTGGACCGACCCGGACTTCGACCCTGCGCAGAGGGCCTTCTACTACGCCCGGGTGCTCGAGATCCCGACCCCGCGCTGGGTCGTCTACGACGCCTTCCGTTTCGGCGTCGAGATCCCCGAGGGCGCCGAGACGATCCTCCAGGAACGGGCCTACACCTCGCCGATCTGGTACACGCCTGTCCGGTGACGGAGATCCTTGTGGCGTAACCGCCTGGGTCTACTGTCCTCCGGCGAGGCGAATCCTCGAGTTCTCCAGAGCAACAAGACTATGAACATGAGACAGACACCGGTTTGCGCGTCGATAGCGTGCGGTCTCGTGGTGCTGGCCGTGAGTGCATCGGCCCAGGATCACACCCCGGACAAGGATGCCGTTGCCCATGTTCACGGCAAGCAGGAGTACTCGCCCTACGCGGGACGCAGCTACCCCACCCGGGTCATGTGGGGAGACCAGCACTTGCACACATCAGTTTCCGTGGACGCCGGGACGATGTGCACCGTCGGGCAGGAAGACGCCTATCGATTCGCGCGAGGCGAGGAGGTAACGACTACCCATGGCTTGCGTGTCAAGCTCTCGCGACCGCTCGATTTCCTCGTGATCTCGGACCACGCCGAGATGTACGGACTGATGCCCGAGTTGCTGAAGGGCAACCCGGAGATCCTCCGTCAGGAGATTGGCAAGAAGTGGTACGACGGTCTCACGAGCGGCGACTACGATCAGGTCTTCGCGACCGCCATGGAGATCGTGGGCACGCTGTCGCACAAGGATCCGCCGATCGAGAGTGAACGGATCGTTCGAGACGCGTGGAGGAGATACACGGCACTTGCGGATCGGTACAACGAGCCCGGGCGCTTCACGGCATTGATCGGGTACGAGTACACCACCATGGGAGGGACCAACCTGCATCGTAACGTCATCTTTCGGGACGACGCGAGTGTCGCCAATCGAACAGTGCCCTTCTCGCAATTCGACAGTCAGAATCCAGAGGACCTGTGGTACGCGCTCGCCGAGTTCGAAAAAACGGCGGGCGGCGAAGTCATCGCAATCGCGCACAACGGCAACCTGTCGAATGGCCGCATGTTCAGGCTCGAGGCATCCGATGGTACCCCTCTGTCTCGAGAGCTGGCCGAGCTGCGAGCTCACTTCGAAGTCCTCTACGAAGTCACCCAGATCAAGGGGGATGGCGAAGCGCACCCCATGCTGTCTCCCAACGATGAGTTCGCAGACTTCGATACCTGGGATCGCTCGAATCTCAATGGAACCGAGGCGAAGAAACCCGAGATGCTCCGCTGGGAGTACGCCCGAGAAGCACTCAAGACGGGTCTCTTGATCGAGGAGCGACTGGGCGTCAACCCCTTCAAGTTCGGGATGGTCGGTGGAACGGATTCCCACACGGCATTGAGCACGGCGGAGGAGGAGAACTTCTTCGGCAAGCACTCCGGGGTCGAGCCAGGACCGCATCGCTGGGAGCACATCGTGATCAAGGCGCCGAACCCCGACTTCACGGTCGTGGGGTGGCAGATGGCGGCCGCCGGCCGGGCCGCCGTCTGGGCGACCGAGAACACCCGTGAGGCCATCTTCGACGCGATGAAGCGCAAGGAGGCCTACGCGACGACCGGCTCTCGGATCGTCGTGCGTTTCTTCGGCGGATGGGATTTCATCGAAGAGGACACGCACACGCGCCTGCCCGCAGGCGTCGGGTACGAGAAAGGCGTGCCGATGGGCGGCGACCTGAGGAATGCTCCCGGTGGCAAGTCGCCGAGCTTCCTGGTGGCGGCGATGAGAGACCCCTACAGCGGAAACCTCGATCGGATTCAGATCATCAAGGGCTGGATGGACAGCGAGGGGCAGGTCCACGAGAAGGTCCACGACGTGGTCTGGAGCGGCGATCGCCGACCGGGCCCGGACGGCAAGCTCCCCTCCGTCGGGAACACCGTGGACACGGGGCGCGCCACATGGGTCAACTCCATCGGTGCGCCGGAGCTCATTACAGTGTGGACCGATCCGGACTTCGATCCGGAGTTGCGTGCCTTCTACTACGTGCGCGTGATCGAGATTCCCACCCCGCGCTGGACGGCGTACGAGGCCCTCCGATTCGGGATCGAGCTGCCGGACGAGGTGCCCTTGACGCACCAGGAGCGCGCGTACACCTCGCCCATCTGGTACACGCCATCGAGATGAAGGGCATGTTGAAGGAGCCCCTGCTCCATTTCGTCCTGCTCGGGGGCGCCTTCTTCGCCATCGATGCCCAGCTGAGCGAGCGCACGACCCAGGCCGGCGCCGGCACGATCGTGGTCTCGCAGGGACGCATCGAAAACCTCGCGGCGCTCTTCGGGAAGACCTGGCAGCGCCCTCCCACCACGGCGGAACTGAGCGGGCTCGTGGACGACTACGTGCTCGAGGAGGCACTCTACCGCGAGGGCGTTGCGCTGGGGGTCGACCAGGACGACACGATCATCCGGCGCCGGGTGCGTCAGAAGATGGAGTTCGTGGTGAACGACATCGCCGAGCTGGCCGAGGCGAGCGAGGAGCAACTTGTCCAGTGGCTGGCGGAGCACCCCGAATCCTACACGCGGCCCGGGCGCTTCCGCTTTCGCCAGCTCTACCTGAACCCGGAGCGCCGCGGCGATTCCCTGCCGGCGGACGCTGAAGAGCTCCTGGCGGAACTGCGCGCGGCGGACGCGACCATCGACCCGGGTCCGCTCGGGGACGTCTCGCTGCTCGAACACGCCTACCCTGACATTGCCGCCGATGTGCTGGAGAGGATCTTCGGCCGGGACTTCGCGCGGGACCTGGCCGAGGTGCCGACGGGCGAGTGGGCCGGACCGATCGAGTCCGCCTACGGCTGGCACCTGGTCTTCATCGACGCCTACACGCCCGAGGAGCTGCCGGACATCGATGGGGTGCGCGCGGAGGTGGAGCGTGACCGGGCCTTCGCCCAGCGCAAGGCGCTGTCCGGTCGCTTCTACGAGCAGCTCGTGGCGCGCTACGAGGTGCTGATCGAGTGGCCTGAATCGCTGGGCGTGGATCCGCGCTGATGGGACGCCTCCTCACCCTGGCCCTGATCGCGCTCGCTTGGCTCAGCGCTCCTGCGCTGGCGCACGAGATGCGGCCGGGCTACCTCCAACTCAGGCAGACTGGGGCAGAGACCTACGACGTTCTCTGGAAGGTGCCGGCGGCGGGAAACGACATGCGGCTCAGCATCCATGTGCGCTTTCCGGCGAGCACCGAGGAGACCAGCGAACACCGCGGGCTGTTCGTCGGCGGCGCGTTCATCGAGCGCTGGAGCGTGCGCCACCCCGGCGGCCTGACGGGCCAGAAGATCCACATCGACGGCCTGCGGTCCACGATGACCGACGTGCTGGTGCGGGTCGAGCGACTCGACGGGACGACCTTGGTGAACCGCATCGAGCCGTCGCAGCCGAGCCTGGTGCTGGCCGCGACTCCAACCCTGCGAGCGCTGGCCGGCACCTACTTCGCCCTGGGCGTCGAGCACATCCTCGGCGGCATCGATCACCTCCTGTTCGTGCTCGCTCTGCTCATGCTGGTGAAGGGCGGCCGGCGCCTGCTCGCCACGATCACCGCCTTCACCGTGGCGCACAGCATCACTCTCGCCGCGGCCACCCTGGGCTGGGTGAGCGTGCCGGGCGCGCCGGTCGAGGCCGTGATCGCGCTCAGCATCGTCTTCGTCGCGGCCGAGATCGTGCACGGCCTGCGCGGGCAGGTGGGCCTCACGGCTCGCTCGCCATGGATCGTGGCACTCGTGTTCGGGCTGCTCCACGGCCTGGGATTCGCCGGCGCCCTGTACGAGGTCGGGCTCCCCGGCCACGCCATTCCGTTGGCCCTGTGCCTCTTCAACGTGGGCGTCGAAGTGGGTCAATTGCTCTTCGTCGCGGCCGTCCTGACGCTCCTCGCCCTCGCGCGCCGCGTCGTCACCGCACCCCCGCGCTGGGCCGAGTGGGTGCCCGCCTACGGGATCGGGGCCGTCGCCATGTACTGGACGATCCAGCGCGTGAGCACCTTGGGCTGAGCCCGACTCGAACGGTCATGACCGCGCGGCGGGTCCTCCGGCCTCCATCATCGAACGACTCCGAAACGACTTGGGCAGCCAAGGGCCCGTCCGGGAACAAGTGCTAGGTTTCGGCGAGCTATCGTCGTTCTTGGCAAGGCGCATTGATTCGTATGCGCTGGATACTCGAAGGGGACCCCGCAACGCAGCCAGGGGCGGCGAGGGTCGGCGAAACCTAGCACTTATTCCCGAACGGGCCCTAGGGTTCGTAGTTGAAGAGATCGCTCCGGCGGTGAGTGCTCGCCGCGGCCAGATCCCAGGCCCGTCGTACCTTGCCCATCGTGTTCGCCGTCAGGCGTCGGCCTTTCATCGCACGCGTCACCATCTTGTGCGTGACTTGTTCGATCGACGCGGCGACGAGGTCACTCGGTTTCAGGCCGCGCTCAGCCATCAGGCGCGCGATGGGTTGCTCGCCCATGTCGCGCGCGTCCTCCGGGGTGGGAGTCTTCATGCGGCCGCCTGGCCAGGATTCTCTCGGTCTACGCGGCTTGGAAAGTGTGGGGGGTGTCGAGCGTGCAGATGCCGGCTACTACGAGGCGACAGGCCGTGGTGTTTCCAGGGAGGAATCCGAAGTAGCTCCGTACTCCGTGGCCCCCATTGGCCGGGATACTCTCAGTCGGGGAACATGCGAGCGCGAACAACCCGAGCAGTGCCGGTGCCGTAGCTACGTGCGATATTGTGCCTGCGTTCAATCTCATGATTATCGCTCTGGTATCCATCTTGCGTGGTCGAGATGTGCGTATCCAGACCAGTACGCGGGTAAGTTCCCTGAGTGTCGCTTCGCTCGAGTGCAATGATGTTCGGTGGATGCGCGGGACGCACCCACCGAGTCCCACGTTCGTCTAGTGGCCTTGCACGCCCTGCATTTGGTCCATGACCTGGTCGATCGTGAAGCTCGCGGCCTTCTGACGCGGCGGATACTCCTTGAAGGTGGCGAGGAAGTTTCCGACCACCTCTTGCGCCGGTACCAGCAGGAACACGTGCCGGATGTACCAGTCCCAATACGTGTTCGAGGTGATTGTGGCGCGCTCGAATGGGTCGGTCCTCAGATTCATGATGTAAGGGAGGCGCAGGCCCCTGAACTCCCTCTGCCACACCTCCATCGTGCCCGGCGCGTCTTGCACCTTGAAGTGCATCTTCCAGTTGCCGTGGCGCAGGGCGAGTAGGTCGCCGTCATCCGAGAAATAGAAGTACTCGATACGCGGGCCGGCCTGCTCCTCACCCGTGAGGTAGGGCAGGAAGTTGTAGCCGTCCAGGTGCACCGTGTACGTCTCGCCGTCGACCTCGTAGCCGGTCAATAGCTGCTCCTTGACGTCGGGGACGCCCGCCGCCGCGAGCAAGGTCGGCGCCCAGTCGAGGTTCGACATGATCTCGTTCGAGACCGTGCAGGCCTTGATCTTGCCGGGCCAGCGCACCATCGCCGGCACGCGGAACCCGCCCTCCCAACCGGTGCCCTTCTCGTTACGGAAAGGGGTCATCGCCGCGTCGGGCCAGGCGTTCATGTGCGGACCGTTGTCGGTGCCGTACATGACGATCGTGTTCTCGGCGATGCCGAGACTGTCGATCTCGTCGAGGATGGACCCGACGTTCTTGTCGTGGTCGATCATCGTGTCGTGGTAGAAGCCCTGGAACTCCCCGGCCTGGCCCAGGCTCTCGGGCTTGGTGTGCGTCCACAGGTGCATGTGCGTGAAGTTGACCCACAGGAAGAAGGGCTTCTCGGCCTTCACCTGGCGCTGCATGAAGTCCTGAGCTCGCGCTGCGATATCGTCGTCGATCGTGACCATGCGCTTGCGGGTCAGCGGACCGGTGTCCTTGATGATCTGCTTGCCCACGCGGCCGAAGCGCGGGTCGACGGTCGGGTCGTCCTTGTCGCTGGCCAGGCAGTCCATCACGCCGCGGGGCCCGTACTTGGCCTTGAAGGCCGGGTTCTTCGGGTAGTCGACCTCTTCCGGCTCTTCTTCCGCGTTCAAGTGGTAGAGGTTGCCGTAGAACTCGTCGAAGCCGTGCACGGTGGGCAGGAACTCGTTGCGGTCTCCAAGGTGATTCTTGCCGAACTGTCCAGTCGCGTACCCTTGTCCCTTGAGGAGCGTAGCGATCGTCGGGTCTTTGTCGCTCAGGCCCTGCTTGGCGCCGGGCAAGCCGACCTTGCTCAAGCCCGTGCGGAAGACGGCCTGGCCTGTGATGAATGCCGACCGTCCTGCCGTGCAGCTCTGCTCAGCGTAGTAGTCGGTAAACCTCATGCCCTCGTCCGCGATGCGGTCGATGTTGGATGTCTGGTAGCCCATCAACCCATCCGAATATGTGCTGAGGTTGGTGATCCCGATGTCGTCGCCCCAGATGATGATGATGTTGGGCTTGTCAGCCGTGGGAGTGGGGGCGCTCGGAGTTGGGGAGCTCGCGTCGGGACCAACGCTCGTCGATGCGCCGGCGCAGGTGGTCAAGCCGATAACCATCAGGAACTTGAATGCCACATGTTTCTCCTCGTGCTTGTGGTCGCTAGCTGAATGACTCTTCCAGGAAGGGCTGATGCGCGCCGACCTGAGCCTTCCCGCCCCATGCTTGGCGGACGAAGTGTCCGGTTCCGTCCGGGACAGAGTGGCTGGATGCTGAAGGTTAGCGATCTTTCGCGCCACCAGCCCCCCCCCAGTTTTCTTGGCAAAATAGGGGTTTCCCCTTGCGCTCTGCGCTGAACGCCGAGCCCGGGTCAACCATTCCATTGCGCTCCTGGGACTCCGCGAGAGTTCCACCACGGCGATACCATCGACGTCGGGAATCATCTGCGCCGACCGTGGCGGTCTGCGGCACGGCTGCCCGACGGGACCGGCGCTCCGCTACTCGCTTCCGAAGTCCGGGTGGTACGGTCCGGGCGGAAGCCCCTGACCCTTCGTGTCGAAGAGCGTTCCGTTGGCCTGGCGCGCCACGTCCTCCGAGGGATCGTGGATCGAGCTCGCGATCTGGTTCACGATCGCGGACGCGAGCATGTCCGCGAGGCCGCCCGATCCGGAGTTCGAGCCCTGGACCGCCGTCGCATTGCCGCTCCAGATCTCCGTCCCGGTACTCACGTCGACCAGTCGGGCCTCCACCGTCACGCGCGTGGCCGAGCTGAGCACGGAGTAGCTCGTGCCCCAGTCCGACAGCGTCAGGTAGAGGACGGCGTCGGCCCCGAAGATCTCGTCGATCTTCGCGAGCGAGACCCCGTGCATCTCCGCCGGTCCGGGGAGGCCGTTCTCGCGCATCATGTTCGCTACGACGGCCACCGGGAACACGTAGTAGCCCCGCTCGGCGATCGGATGCGTGACGGTGGCGAGATACGCGTAGCTCGCGTCCACCTCCATCGTGTCGTCCATTGGCGGTAGGACCAGAATCGAGCGCGGCGGGTGCTCGTGGAAGAGCGTGTAGTCGAAGGGCTCGGCCTGGCAGCCGGTCGCCGCGAGGGCGTAGAACGCCAGGGCGGCCGCGAGCGGGGTACATTGGATTCGAACCGGCATCGCGTGCCTCCTCAGGGTGCCTTGGATGTGGACATCCGGTTCAGCAGGAAGTCGACGAGCTTCGCGCTGTCGGGGTAGCGCGACTTCTCGGTCTCCAGCTGTCGCACGGCGCCCTCCACGTCCCCGCGCATGTAGAGCAGGTAGGCCAGGTGGGCGTGGAATCCGGGGGGCACCGCCTTGTCGTTGTTCTGGGCTTTCTCGAGCGTAGTTTCGAGCAAGTCCGTCTCGGCGACGACGTCGAACCCCTCGGTCTCGCTGGACACGCGCCTGACCGAGTCCTCGTAGTCGCCCCAGTAGTACAGTTCGGGGGCCGCGCAGGCGCCGAGCAGGAGCGCGGCAGCGCTCGCCGTCGCGCGGGAGAGGCTCGCGATCATTGTCCGTCTCCAGGCGTGCCCCACATGCCGCTCTCGAGGTCAGCGACGAGCTTGTTCACCGCGTCGGTGATCGAGAGGTTGAGCACCTTTCCGTTCAGGGTCGAGTCGTATCCGGACGTTCCGCCCGTGCCGAGCACCTCGCGGTTGCCCAGCTCGTACTCCCCCGCGCCCTGCACCGAGTGAACGATGCGCGAGGTGCGTACGTCGACCACGTTCAGGGACACCTTGGAATAGGCGAACTGCTTCTTGCCGCGGCCCAGGAGCCCGAATAGCTGTCGGTCTCCGGTCGTCTTGCGACCGAACTCGGTGACCTCACCGGTGAGCACGTATTCGGCACCCGCGATGTCGGTAGTATCCCCCCGCAGGGCGGCCTCGCTCTCGAGCTGCGCCATGTTGGCGCGGTCGACCAGGTCGAAGCGGTTCGTCTGCGAGAGGTGCGTCTTCAGGATCGTCTTCGCCTGTCCCCCCAGGCGGTCGTCACCGTCGGTGAAGATTCCGCGCATGTAGGGCGAGCTGTTGGCGAACCGGCCGATGGCCAGCGTGTGCCGGGGGCCGGAGTACTGGGTGCCGAACGTGGCGACCGTCGGCGTCTCGACCGTCCTGTGGCTCTCGGTGGCGCAGCTGTGTGTCAACAGGGCGAGCAGGGCGCACAGGGGTATCGTCTTGATCATCCTCGGTTCCTCCTGCTGTCGGTACGTGTGGAAGTCGGAGCGCTTCCGAGCCAGTGTGGTACAGGGCCAGATGGAGCGGGCGTCTTGTTCCTGCCCGAGAGCCTCCCAGGACTCGGTCACGAATCCTAGCAGAGTCCCGCGCGTGCTTCCCGGGACTCTGGCCTCGCAGGGACTTGGGAGGAGGCCGCGGCTGGCGGCGACGGGGCTGCAGGGATGCGGTCCACCCGCCTGATCGGCGTCGATCGGTCTTCCGGAGGGACTGGTCCCCCGCGCCCGCTCAGTGGTGAAGCTCCACCACGCCCTGTCCAGACGTCCCGGCGAAGAGCCTCGTCGGCGCGTTGGCGAAGTCGAGGAGGGTGCTCCGCAGACCCCGACGGAACGCTCCCGCGGTGGCGCCCGCGTTGGGAGAGAGGTGCGCCTCGTACCTGAATATGTCATTGGCGATCAGGAGACTCCGATCGAAGTCCGGCACCGTGGCCGTACCCGACCACTCGAACGCCGACGCCATGCGTGTCCAGTTCACACCGTGGTCGTCGGTGCGGTAGAGCCCATCCCCGGGTACCGTGGCGTAGGCCCGGTTCGGGTCGAGTGGGTCCGCGAGGAGTTCCCGCACGATTCCCGCGGGCTTTGTGGTCGCGTCCTGCCAGGTGACGCCGCCGTCGAGCGAGTGCAGGAGCTTGGACACGCCCGAGACGTACATGACGTCGGGGTCCGCGGGGCTGATGGCCGTGGCCCAGGACCAGCCGAGCGGGGCACTCGTCGGGACGAAGGTCAGCCCGCCATCGTCGCTGCGTTGCAGCCCGGTGCCCGCGCCGAACACGCGGCCGCCGATGGTCGGGTGGGCAGCGAGCTTGATGAAGGAGGGCGCGCTCGAGTCGGACTCGTAGAACGTGTGCCCACCGTCGTCGCTACGCCACATGCCGCCGTTCCAGTTGCCGGCGTAGAAGCGTCCCGGGATCGCGCGGTCGGCCGCCATGTCGTACGACCACAGGCCCACGATGCCGATGCTCTCGATCCATGACGCTCCCGCATCGTGCGAAACGAGAGCCGAGCCGCCAGTGAGCGCAACCAGATGCGTCGCGTCGAACGGATCGACCGCCAGCGCGCGTACAGTCGCGTACGCGTCGAGCCCGTTGTTGACTCGCGCGAAGGTCCCACTGGAGTCGGTTGAGCGGAACAGACCGCCGGGCGTCCCGACGACGAGTTCGCCGGCGTGCGCGGTGCTCGGCAGGATCGCCCAGGCGTTCTGGCCGGAGGCGTCGAGCCCGGGGTCGGTGATGACGGTCCAGGTCGCACCGCCGTCGTCGGTGACCGCGAGACCCTCTCTGCGGAGGCTGGCGTAGAAGCGCAGGGGGTCGAAGGGATCGAAAGCGAGCGAGTCGACGTAGGTGGACAGCGCTGGCGAGATGTCGGACCACGTGTCGCCGCCGTCCGTGGTGAGGTGAATCCCCGAACTGCCGAACAGCACGCGGTCACCGTCCGTCGGGTCCACGGCGAACGAGAGCGCGTATCCCCCTGGCATCGGCTTCTGGGTCCAGCTCGCGCTCCCGTCGACGGTCTCGAACAGGCTGCCATCGACCGCGGCATACACGTGCAGCGGATCGTTCGCGTCGACGTGCACTTGTACGCATGCCCCGCCCATGAGATCGAGCACCTGCTCGAAATGATCTCCGCCATCGAGCGAACGCCAGATCTCGAGAGTGGACGAGACGTAGATCGTGTCGGGGCCCGCGAATTGCGGTGAGCGAAGGAACGTACCACCCGGCGGGACCGCCGGTGTCAGCCATGTCTGGCCGCCATCGACACTTCGTTCGAGTGCCCCGAGGAAGCCCGCCCTGACCAGTGTGTCGGCGTCGGTCGGCGACGCGGCCAGGTAGGCGTAGCCATTGACCGCCGTGCTGTAGCGCGAGCGCAGCTCCCAAGTCACTCCGCGGTCGAAGGACGCGAGGATGCCGGCCCGGCTGACCGCGTAGATCCGGTCGCTATCGGCTGATCGCGCAAACTGGGTGATCTCGGGACCGGCCCCTGGCAACGGGCCGAGCTCTATCCAGTACGGCACCAGCGAGTATGCGAATGGCGCCCGCCCTGTCGTCACCGCTGTCGTCACCTGGGCCGTCGCCGGCTCGACGGAGGCGAGGAGCGTGGTGACAGCGAGAGCGCCGCAAGTCAGGCTGCTTGAAATGGTCATCGGGATCGTTCTCCGTGCTGTTCTCTGACCCCGCGGGCGTCGCGGAGCCGTTGCATGTACTCCCCGAAAACCGCCTGAGAAACCCGACAAGAATTTCTTGGTGTCCGCGGCGTTGCGGCCCCGCTGAGCGCCGTCTGGCCTCCGATCAGTCCGCGTGGGAGCTACCGAGCCCGTTCCGGAGGGTGGCTCAGTCGTCGGCGTCGAGGCGCGCACGCCACACCGACGCGTCGTCGGGCCGCTCCCAGCGCTTGTAGAGCTCGGCGAGCCACTTCACCGTGGACTTGTTCGTCTCGATCTCGTGCGCGAGGAGGAGTTGCCGCTCGGCCTCGGGGAAGCGACTCAGGCCCGCGAGCGTGACGCCGTAGCTCAGGCGCAGGGCCGCATGGATGCTGTCGGGCAGGGAGGTCGCGACGACGGGACCAGCGAAGACCTCCGCGAAGATTTCCGACGCCTCTTCACCTCGTCCGCGCAGGTCCACGACCCTGGCGAGGAGGCCCTGGCAGTGCAGGGTGTTGGCGTGGTCCCAACCGAGGTGCTCCAACCCGTGCTCGAGGCCCTCGCGAAACACCTCCTCAGCCTGGGCCAGGTCGTCATTGCGCATCAACGCCTCGCCCAGGTTGATGGTCATGACGATCAGGCCGGGGTCGTCCGGTTCCAGCACCTCGTGGTGGACTCGCAAGCTCTCCGCCAGGATCGGGATGGCTTCTTCGTAGCGGCCCAGTGTCACGAGGGCGGCACCCAGGTTGGCCTCGGTCCCGCGCGCGTCCTGGGACTCGCGCCCGAGGCGTCGGACGTAGCCTGCGTGCGCCACCTCGAGCAGTGGGATCGCGGCCTCGTACTCGGCGAGCACGAAGTGGAGGTAGGCGCGGCTCCCCATGCTGTGCAGAGTGAGGAGGTGGTCCTCTCCGAGCACGCGCTGACACGTGGCGAGTGCGTGCGTCAGAAAGGGCTCCGCCTCGTCCACCTTGCCAAGCTGCAGGAGCAGGAAGCCCAGGTTGCGCTCGGTGCCGAGGGAACGAATGTGGTCGGGCCCCAGCTGGGCGAGCGTGCTTTGGTACACCTCCCTGAGCGAAGCCACGCTGGTCGGGGAGTAGCCCTCCGTCGCGCGAAGTGTTTCGAGGTTGCGCCGCAGGAGGAGGGCCTGGCTGTGGTCTGGCCCGAAACGCTCTTCCGTCTTCTCGAGGACGTGGACGAACAGGTTCTCGGCGCGGGCCCACTGGCGAGTCTCGAAATACACGACGCCGAGATCGTTCATCGCGGAGAGAACGCGGTCGTGGTCCTCGCCGAAGGTCTCGACGAGCGAGCTCATCTGCCCCGTGAGCAGCTCTTCGGCGACGTCCAGATGGCGGAGGTCCCGTTCGATGCGCGCGAGCTGAGTCGTGGCGAGGAGTGTCGCGGGAGCCTCGGGGCCCAAGATCCGTCGGTGCGCTTCGACGAGCGTGCGCGCATTCGCGGCAGCCTCCGCCAGGTCCGAACGGGAGCGCAGCACATCGATCATGAGCTCCAAGGCCGACAGCGTCAGGGAGTCGTCGGTCCCGAACCGTGCCAGGCACCGGTCGTACAGGTCGTGGATGCCGTCTTCCGCCTTGCTCAGGTTCGAGCGACGAAGGTCGATGGATGTCACCAGGAGCTCGAACTTCAGGGTCTGGCGATCGTCGGCTCCATGCTCCGCGCGTGCTTCTTCGAGACCCGCGACGAGCGCATCCAAGGCCTCGTCGAACCGATCCAGCTCGATCAGCACCCGCACGAGGACGTCGACCACTTCGAGCCGCTCCGGGTCACCGTCGCGTAGCCGACCTCGCCAGAGATCGATGGCGCCTCGGGCTTCGCGCTCGGCCTCCGGGTAGAGCCCGAGGGCCAGGTAGCTCTTGCTCAAGGTGGCGTGCAGGCTCGCGCGCACCGCCGGTTGTTCGACACCCTCGGCGATTTCGCCCGCGAGGCGATCGAGGATGTCGGTGACCCGCACGTCGTGCCCGTCGCGGTCGGGGAGCACCGACGCCAGCGTCCTGGTCAAGACGCCGCTGATACGTCGAAACTTGGCGGCCTCGGTCTCCGCGCGCACGACGTTCCAGGTGGCGAGGATCACCCCGCAGACCAGCGCGACGAAGACCGTGCCGCCGGCCGCGACGGGCAGCCGGTGCCGGCGAACGAACTTGCGCAACCGATAGACCTTGCTCGGTGGCCCCGATTCGACGGGTTCGTGGGCGAGGAAGCGACCCAGATCGGCTGCCAGCTCCGAGACCGACGCGTACCGGCGGACCGGTTCCTTCTCGAGCGTGCGCAGCAGGATCCAGCCGAGCTCTTCCGGGACTTCCGGCGGTCGGGCGACCGGCTCGTCGCGAATGATGCGCGCCACTTCGTCCAACGGCAAGTCGCGCAGCTCGTAGGGCAGCCGGCCCGCGAGGAGCTGGAACAGCAGGACGCCCAGCGCGTAGACGTCGCTGCGCACGTCCACATCGCGCGGGTCTCCGCTGAGCTGCTCCGGACTCATGTGGTGCAGCGTGCCCACGAGCTCGCCCGTCCGCGTCGCGATCGACTGCACGCCCTCGCGGACCACTCGCGCGACGCCGAAGTCGATCACCTTGGGTCTACCATCCGCGCCGACGAGCACGTTGGCGGGCTTGAGGTCGCGGTGGATCACACCCTTCTGGTGGCCGAAATGGACCGCGTCGCAGACCTGGAGGAAGATCTCGAGCGTCCCCGTCAAGTCGAGCTCCTCGGAGCGCACGAAGGAGAGCAGGTCGCGCGCCTCCTCGACGTACTCCATGGCGAAGTACGGTGTCTCGAGCTTCATCCGTCCGCGGTGGACCCCCGCGCCATAAATCTGCGCGATTCCCGGGTGGCGCAGGTACGCGAGCGTCTCGGATTCCAACCGAAAGCGACGCAGGGCCGAGGGCGACAGCAGGCCCGAGCTCATCACTTTGAGGGCGACGCGCCGGTGCGGCTGGTCCTGGATCGCCTCGAAGACGGTCCCCATGCCGCCGGAAGCGATGGGCCGGACGAGTCGGTACTCCCCGATACGTTCGCCGGCCAGCGAGTCCATGGGATCGACATCGGGATCGACACAATCGGGGAGCTCGATGAACGGTGCGTCGCTCGCGTCCTTCTCCAGCAGCGCCTCGACCTCGCGGCGCGCGACGGCGTCGTCGCCCACGTGCGCCGCGATGGCCGCTGAACGCCCGTCCTGCGGCAGCTCGCGAGCCGCCTCGAGTGCCGCCTTGACCCGCTGCCAGCGCTCCGCGCTCACGGGTCCGGCTCCTCGAGCCGCACCAGCAGCCACGCGCGCGCCGTGCGCCAGTCGCGTTCGACAGACCGCAGGGATCGACCTTCGGTGGCCGCGATCTCGGCATGGGTCAACCCGCCGTAGCACCGCAGCTGGACGAGCCGCGCCAGCGGTTCATCGAACGCGGCGAGGTCCCGGAGTGCGTCCTCGAGCGCCAGGACGTCGATCGAGCGCTCCTCGAAGAGCAGCAGCACCTGGTCGAGCGCGACCCGCTCCCACGACCCACCGCGTTTCTGGGCCGCGCGGCTTCGGGCGTGGTCGACGAGGATCGAGTGCATCGCATGCGCGGCCAGCCCGATGAAGTGCGATCGACCTTGAATGTCGATGCCGGGTGATCCGAACAGCTTCAACCACGCCTCGTTCACCAGCGCCGTCGGTTGCAGCGTGTGGCCCGCCGGCGTGGCACGCATCGCTTTCTGCGCCAGGCGATGCAGCTCGCCGTAGACGATCGGCGCGAGCTCAGCCGCGGCGTCGGGATCGCCGTCTCCGAGCCGCTGGAGGAGCCGAGTCGTTAGGTGGGGGTCGGGCATACGCCGGGGCGGGGTCGGAGGAAGACCCCGTGCCTGTCCAGTCTGCCAGAAGAGCCGGAACTCGCAGCCCCAGGGCGATGCGGGTCCTGCACCCCAGCCGTGCCCACACTGATCCTCCCGAGACACCCTCGTCCCTGCCGGATCCATCACTTGGATGACAGCATTCGCTGATGCCGACCGACGACCGCGGCTCCCGGCCAGCTTGCGCCCGCCACGGCGTTGCGGCTCCTCCGAAACTTGCGGCGAAGTTGCCTCGTCGCCGCGCCTTGTGGCGAACGCAGGCGAGCTCAGAATAATGCCGCGTATGCCTGACTCGCACCACTAGTTGATCCGACCCGCGGAGCCGGCCTCCGATACACTGGGCTCACGGGCCGATCGTGAACGCGATCCCGTTCGTCAGGCTCGTGCCATTCGGCGGGGCGTAGCCGGGATCGCGGCTCCAGAACTGCGCCCAGACCTTCTGCCCCACCACGAGTGTCGCGTCCACGCCGCTCGCGATGCGCTCATTGAAGTCGAGCACGAAGACTCCCGAGCAGTCGGCGGCGGGGGGTGGTGAGCCTTGTGAGTTCTGGACCGCGGTGCGGATGTGCGGCGGAGCGACGCAAACCGTTCCGAACCCGAAGGGGATCGCTGCCGCACCGTCGATGCCGTAGAACATGATGCCGAACTGGTTGTTCAGCACTTCGACGGCGCGCAGGATGAATCCATTGCCCGCCGTCGCGCTCGGAGTGCCCGCGTAGATGATCGACGGGACGCAGCCCAGTGAGTTGTCGCTCGTGTCGCAGTAGATCTCCGGCTCGGGAGCGAAGCAGAGACGGACGAACACGTCGGAGTGCGCGTTCGAGTCACCGGGCACGAGGTCGGACGCGAAGCTCACGAACGCCACGAAAGCACCGTCTTCGGAGATGCTGGGGTGGCCCGAGAGCCCGTTGGCCGGATTCCCGTTCTGGTCGAGGCTGACGACCGCGTTCGTGAAGGTCGTGCGGTCGTGGACGAAGATGTCTTCCCACCCGTTGTTCCCGGGGGCGAGGTTCTCGGCGAAGCTCCGGTACGCGATGAACCTGCCGTCGGCCGTGATCGCCGGCTGTCTGGACTCGCCGTCGCCGCCGATGCCGGCGTTCTGCGAGACGCGCCGCGTCAGGTTCGTGCTCCTGTCGTGGACGAAGACGTCCTTCAAACCGTTGGTGTCGTTCGCCACGATGTTCGTCGCATCGCTCTCGAATGCGACGAAGAGCCCGTCCTCGGAGACGACTGGTTCGTCGGAACCGCCGTCCCAATTCGGCGAGGAGCCGACGCGCAGGGTGGTGAGCAGAGTGCGGTCGTGGATGAGGACATCGTCGTGGCCGTTGCCGTCGAACCCCGCCAGGTTGTTCGCTGCGGTCGAGAAGACGACGTAGCGACCGTCGGGCGAGATCGACGGGCTGCGTGAGTTCCCGTTGCCCTGGCCGCCGCCGCCGGACTGGACGCTCACCCTGGTCGTGATGCCGAGGATCATGTCGCGTACGAAGCAGTCGCCCGTAGCGTTCGAGTCGCCCGCGACGAGGTCCGACGCGGCGCTCCAGAACGCCACGTAGCGTCCGAAGTCCGAGATCGTCGGACTTTCCGAATTGCCGTTCCCCGGGCCGGACCCCGTCGTGCTGACGAGCTCCGTCGTCCCCGTGAGCCGGTTGTGCCGGAAGACGTCGGACCAGCCGTTGGTGTCGCCGGCGACGAGGTTCGTCGCCGTGCTCTGGAAGACGACGAACGTACCCGTGAGCGAGATGCGGGGGTGTGTGCTCGGGCCGTTCGCCTGGCCGCCGCCCGTCGCGACGCTGACTCGCGATATCGTGTCCGTGTCGCGGTCGTGGATGAAGATGTCGGCCTGTCCGTTGGTATCACCGGGTACGAGGTTCGTCGCGGCACTGACGAAGACGGCGTAGCGGCCATTGCCGGACAGGGCGACCGCCGAGCCGATCCCCGTGCCGCTGTTCGCGTTGCCCTGGACGCCGCCGGCGCCGAGGCTGACACGCTCGGTGACGCCATCGTCATCCGATGCGGTGGCGAGTGGCGAGACGAGCGCGAGTGCCAGGGCAAGAGCCAGGGGACGTGCGGGGCTGAGGGCTTGGGTGGTCATTGGAATATCCTTGGGGTTCGGGGAGGCTGAGACTGGATACATCCAGCGCCATGCCGATCCGTTGCGCGGATTCCGGCCTTTCGCGGCGGGTTTCCGCGTGAAGGTGCGTCACCCCACTAGACCCCCCTCAGGTGTTCATTGGAGCCCGGCCTGGTGCCCCTCGAAGCCCGATTCTCCGGTCTGGCGGCTTGGCGCAACACCACGGGTGCGCCCAATGCCCCCCGCCTGGGGAGCACCCGTTCCCGACCTTCTCGAAACGTGGGCGAGAGCTGACCCAGCCCGTGCCGGCCCACAGGTCATACGGGGGGGGCGAGGAGAAGCGAGTACGGTTGGTTGGGCGGCTCCGCCTTCAGCCGGGTCTTCCCGCTTGGATCGCGGTGACCTTTCAGCGATCGAGTTTCTTCTCCGCGGCGCGCCGTGCCCGTGACAAGGCCGCGGAGAGTCCCTCGCTGCCTTGCGCCGGTTCGGCTGCGTGCGGCTGGGGAGCGGACGGGCGCTTCGGCCCGTCGCGCGGCGCATCGGGGCGGGCGGCTGGTGCCGGTGTGGGGGCGCGGGCCGCGCGCGTTTGGCCGAGCCTCGGGATCAGGCGTCGCGTGGTGCTCGCGACGAACGCGCCCGCGGTCGCGAGCGCCGGGGGCACCCGCAGCGAGGACCAAAGCGACAGACGCCGGCCGGCGATCTCGACCAGTAGCAGGATCAGAGCGAGCAGCACGAGCTCGCGCGAGACGAGCCGCCACACGCGACCCTCGCGTTCGCCGCGGAAGAGCAGGTTCACCGGGACGCCGACCTCACCGCCCGACTCGCGCGCGAGTCGGCGCAGGAGGCGTTCGCCGCGCTCGGGGTCGGGCGAGCGTTCGAACTCGGGTGAGTACGGGAGCACGATGGGGGGGAGGGAGACGAAGCGGTTCTCCCCGAGCCTCACGGTGCCCAGGAGCACGCCCTCCTGCTCGAGCGGATAGCGGGCTTCGAAGAGGTACTCGCCGGTGCGCTCGAGCGTGACCTCGGTGCGCCGGCCGTCCGAGCTCGCGAGCACGGCGGTGAGCTGGGACGTGTCCGGGGGCATGGGCGCGTCGGGGTCGACCTCGACGGTCAACACGGCGTCCTTGCCCTCGCGCCGCACCGACGTGAAGAACTCCTCGGGCTCCTCCTGACCCAGCAGCCACCGCGCCGCCGTGACGAAGAACGTCGCGAAGCCGTCCCAGGCGACGACGCTCCCGCCGAACGAGCCGCCGATCTGGCCGGTGTAGGCGGCGGTGCGACCGAGGCCCTGCTGCATGAAGGCGAACACCGGCGCCTGGTTCTCGTCGGTCGTGACGACGCCGGCCGTCGCCTCCGGGCGCATGTAGGTGAGGTTGTAGCCGTCGATCGTCGGGAAGCTATCGCTCGCGATGGCGCCCATGCCGAAGAGGTCGGGCAGCATCGCCGTGCTCGCGGGTTGGTCGACGAAGGCCGAGCGCGCGGCAGTCATCGTGTCGAGCGCGAAGAGTCGCGGCAGGTCCGCGGGGTCCATCGTGAAGTAGGCCTCGCCGCCGCCGATGGCCGCGATCTCCTTCAGGAACTGGGCGTCCGAGTCCGCATCCGTACCGAGGGCGATGACCGAGAGCGTCACGCCCGACGCGCGAAAATCCTGGAGCAGGTCCGCGCAGCCCTCGTGCTCCTCGGCGTCGGCGGCGTCCGCGAAGAGGATGATGTGCTTGTTGAGCTGCTGCGCCTTCGCGAGCTCCTTCCCAGCCGCGAGGAGCGCGGTGTAGGTGAAGATGCCGCCGCCCATCGACTCGATCCGGCGCACTCTCGACGTGATCGCGTCCACGTCGGTCACCTGGGTCAGCGCCTGGATGAGGTGGGCGGACGAGTCGACGGCGATCACGGCCACCGAGTCCATGGGGGAGAGCAGCTCGATCGCCGCGACGGTGCCGAGGTTGGCGAGGTCCATCTTGCGCAGGCCGCCGGCGACCGGCGCCCCCATCGAACCGGACCGGTCGAGCGTGATCGCGAGCGCGATCGACATCTTGCGGTGCTCCTGGCGCAGCTCCATCGAGACGGGCAGCAGGTCGTCGAGCGGCGAGAGGTAGTAGCCGCCGACGCCGAAGCTCGCCTGGCCGCCCGTGAGCAGCAGGCCGCCGCCGCGGTCAAGCACGAAGCGCTTCAGCGACTCCGTGCCGCGGCCGAGCCGACTGGCGGCGACGTTCTCGAGGATGACGGCGCGAAAGCTGCTGAGGCCTATCGGGTCGAGCCGGGCGCCCTCCGGCGTCGCGACCGCGACCGGGATGCGGGCCTGCCTCAAAGCGCGAACCAAGGTGTCCTCGCGGCCGTCGTCGTTCAGGACGAGGAGCGCAGGAGCGCCCGACGCCATCACCGCACCGAGGCCGCGGTTGTTCTCGGGCACGCGGTCCTCGCTGCCTCCGTCGAGTTTCACCTCGTACTCGGCGACGCCGCTGCGCTCGAGGACGTCGCGGAAGACGAGGCGATTCAGGCCCTCCTCGAACACGCGCCGGCCCGAGGAGAGCACGCGGCCGGCCCGCGAGAGCTCGAAGTCGGCCTCGACGCGCCGGTCCGAGCGGACCCACACGTTGAACTGGAACGGCTCGCCAACGGCGACCTCGCCGGGCAGGTCGAGCCGCTCGACCGAGAGGTCCGCGGTGTTCGGCTTCGGGAAGCCGCGGACATCGATTCGCACACCGCGCGCGAACGCGCGTCGAGCGGCGGGGAGCGCGTCGCGGCCGTTGTTCTCGCCGTCCGAAATGAGGAGGATCGCGCCCCGCCGACCGTCCTCGATGAGGTTCAAGGCCGTCTCGAGCGCCGCTCCGAGGTCGGAGCCGTCGGGCGCGACCGGGCGCTCGAAGCCACGGAACCGTTCCGTATCGGAGGCGAAGCGCTCGATCACCGTGTCCGCGCCGAACGCGATGACGGCGACGCGGTCACCATTCGCGCGCTGCTCCTCGGCGAGCCGGATGAGCTCCAGCGCGGAGTCCTGCGCCTCGCGCGGCATCGAGCGCGAGCGGTCGACGACCACCACGAGATCACGGCCCGTCGCCTGCGTCTTCAAGTACGGCCCGGCGAGCGCGAGCACGACGAGCGCGGCGACCGCAAGCCGCAGGGCGTCCGTGACACGACTCGATACGCGTGTCTGCCACCACACGAGGGCGGCCGGCACGGCGAGGAGGAGGAGCGCGGGGAAGAGGAGTCCCACGATCAGGTCTCCAGCGCCGGGATTCCACGTGTCTCGCGCCGCGCACGCTTCGACAGTACCTGCCAGTCGAGGACGACGAGGCCGAGCACGAGGACGAGCAGCACGATCTCGATCCACGTGAACCCGGCGAGCACGCGCGCGATGGTGACCTCGCCCGCGCGAACCCCCGGCCGGAGCCCGCGCAGGTCCGACTCCGCCGCGTCCGAGAAGCTGTAGGCCACGTCGCAGAGCCACGTCTCGCCGCGGACCAGCGTGTAGACGCCCGGTCGCGCGACGTCGTCGATGGCGAGCATGCCGCGTGCGCGCACGCGGCGCGAAGTGGAAGTGGCGGACCCACGCGGGCCCGCGAACGTGTACTCGGCCTCCTCGCGCCCGTGGTAGAGGAACGTCTCGCCGAGGGCCAGGCTCGTCCGCGCGGGCCCGGGCAGGTTCGCGCGCCGCATCTCGGCCAGGTTCGCGAGCAGGATCGGCCAGTCGGGCGAGCGGTGCAGCGACGACTTCGCGGGGTCGATGTTCATCCAGAACACGAGCCGGTCGCCTGTGCGCTCCTCCGTGACGAGCGGCAGGTTGCCCGCCGACACGATCGGCGCGCCGGGCAGCGCTAGGTCCGTGGTGACGCTCCACACGATCCCCTCGAGCGTGAGGCCGTCGAGCAAGGGATGGCGCTTGTCGGCCAGGAACGGGCCGATGAGGTGCTTGCGCTCGCCTGCCTGCGACATGAGGACGAGGCCCCATGTGTCCTGCGGTGCGACGCGTTCCGTCAAGACGACGTGCGCGGCGCGGGGCTCCCGCGCTTCGACGGAATCGGGCACGAGCGCGAGCCAGCGATCGATGTTCGAGGCGGTCTGGCCCGGGCTCATGAGCCCCAGGTGGCGCGAGAGGTCGGCGGGCAGCGTCGAGGCGAGCGCGATGGTGCGGGGTGGGACCGGCGCGAGCCAGGCGCCGTCGTCGACGGTGAGCGCGTCCGCGGGCAGTCGGACCTCGATCACGGGCGAGCCCGCGGGGAGGGTGAAGGCGAAGTGCTTGCGTTCCCCGGGCATGAGCTCGATTGCGCGCTCCGCGAGCACTTCACTGCCCGCGCGGAGCGTTAACTTCGTGTGTCGCAGGAGGGATGCGAAGCTCGCGACGGTGACGTGGACCTTCTCGAGCGCTTCACCCGATTCACCTGGGCGCACGCGCCGCCGCGTCGCGGTCGTGATCGCGATGTTTTCGGCGGGGGCGCCGACCGAGACGAGCTCGACTTCCGGGGGCCAGGCGTCGGGCTCGAAGTGGTCGGTGACGACGAGCACGGAGCCCTCGCCCGCGAGTTGCAAGCCGAGGGCGACCGACGGTGCCAGGTCGTGGCGCGACAGCAGGGGCTCGAATGCGTCGAGCGCGCTCCGTGCCTCGGCGGTGAACGCGGCCGGACCCGCGAGGACGGTGGGGCGCGGGCCGCTCGCGATGATCGTCACGCGGGAGCCGCGCGGAAGCCGGTCGATGCGCTTGCGCAGGAGCGCACGGGCCGCCTCCGCGAGCGTGCCTTCACCGGAGGGGTTCGCGCCCATCGATGCCGACGCGTCGAGCACGACGACGAGGTGCTCCGCTTCGCCCGCTCCGCACGCGCGCGGGCCCGCGAACACGAGGGCGAGCAGGAGTGCGCCGAGGACTTCGCACCAAAAGGACGGGCTCGTGTGCAGGGGCTCGCGCTTCCTTCCGGCGACCGGGGTGCGGTCCTGTGCGTGCCACAGGAAGATTGCGCTCACGGAGTGCGGGCGGAAGCGGCGGCGGAAGAGGTGCAGGCCGACGACGATGGGGACGCCGAGGAGCGCGAAGAGGGCTAGGGGGTGGAGGAACAAGGGACGGAACGGAACGGAAACGGATCGGGCCCGGGCACCCGTGCAGAAGCCAGCCTATTCGCCGCGCTTGAAGTACATTTTCCGCGCCTCGGCCGGGACCGGGTAGACCTCCGCCGCGTCCGCGCCTGAGTAGACGGCGCCGTTCTTCATCACGTACCGGATGGCGCGGGTATTGGTGATTTCATCCATCGGGTTGGCGTCGAGCACGACCAGGTCCGCGAGCTTGCCGGCTTCGATGGAGCCGAGGGCGTGGTCGAGGCCGTGGTGGCGGAAGCCGTTGATCGTGGCGACGCGGATCGCCTCGAGCGGCGTGAAGCCGCCGTGCACGAGTAGCTCCATCTCCCAGTGCGCGCCGAGGCCCATCATCTGGCCGTGCGCGCCCATCTGGAGCTGAACGCCGCGCTCCTGCATGCGGTGGAGCTCGCGCGCCATCTCCATGTGGTAGTAGTCGTCGTCGAAGAGGTGCGTCGGGCGGCGGTGCCGGATCAGCTCGTCCTTGCGGAAGAATCGGAGCAGCTTCGGGTTCTCCCAGAGGCGCTCGCGCATGTGGAAGTACTTCTCACCGGCCTGCCCGTTGTAGACGACGATGAGAGTCGGCGTCACGCCGATCTCGGTGGCCGCGTACAGGGCGAGCACGTCGTCGTAGAGCGGCGTGAGCCCCATCGTGTGCTCGAGCCCCGTGAAACCGTCGATGACCTGCGTCAAGTTCATCGGCGGGTTGCCGAAGGACTCGCTCACGAGGTTCAGGCCCAGCTCGCGACAGGCAGCGACGAGCTGCTGGCGCGCTGCACGAGTGTGGTTGGAGTAGTCCTTGAGCGCCGTGGCACCGTGGTCCTGGTTGAAGTGCGCGAGCTCTCGCGCGTCGGCGAGGGAGGTGATCGGCCGGTGCATCTTCGTCCGGTACTTGGTCACGAAGACGGGGTCACCCACCGAGTAGATGCGCGGCCCGATCATCCGGCCGGCGCGCAGCATGTCCGACACCCAGAAGTCCTTCTGGGTCGTGCCGTACACGTCGAACATCGTCGTCACGCCGTACGCGAGGTTCGCGTGGAGCCCGTAGAGCCGCTGCTCGATGACGTTGAGCGCGGAGATCGGGCTGCCGTAGTGTCCGTGGGCGTCGAACATGCCGGGCATGATCGTGGCGCCCTCGAGGTCGAGGACCCGCGTGCCCTCGGGCGGCTCGATGGTCTCGCCGACGGCCGTGATGCGGTCGCCCTCCACGAGGATGTCCGCGTGTTCCAGGACATCGCCCGCCGCGTTCATGGTGAGGACGCGCGCCCCCCGCAGGAGTGTGGCGTCCTTCGGAGCCGCGATGTCGTACTCGAACGCGAGGTCGATCTTGACGGAGCCACGCTCGCCGGCGAGGACCTTCGCGAGCGTCTTCGTGCAGTGGTAGCGCCCACGCGTCCAATACAGCGATTGACTGTCCGCACTCCACTCCGTGAAGTCGCCGTCCTCTTCCGGGTCGACCCGCACCGTGAAACCGGTTTCGTCGGCCGCGCTGACCGTCAGGGGTTTGCCGATGAACTCCCAGGGCGTGACGAACGTCCGGTGATACTCGCGGAATGCGATCCAGCGGAAGTCCGGCGATACGACGGCGCGCGTCGCGTGCGGAAACGTGACGAGCGTTTGCTCGCCGTAGCCCGAGGTCCGGATGCGCTTCAGCGTGAGCGCGTCCTCGACGTACTCGGTGAAGTAGAGCCACTCGCCGTCCGGCGCGAAGCGCACGGTGGGCGGGCGCTTCCCGTAGCGGTTGCTCGTCCACGTGATCGTCGTGACCAACTGCTCCTTCGCGCTCGCGCTCGTCGTGCAGAGCTCGAAGTCCGTCTGGCGCTCCAGGTGCTTACCGGTTCGGATGCCCCGGTCCCCGCGGATGTAGGCGAGCACCAGGCCGTCGCTCGAGATCGCGAGGGAGCCGTATTGCGACGGTACGGTCGTGATCTTCTCGGGCTCGGGGCCCACCATCTTCCAGATCGCGCCGAGGTCGTCGTCGGTCCACGAGGCGTAATAGAACGTCTTCGTCGCCGCGTCGTAGACAGGGCTCGTCTCGAGCGCTGCCGTGCCGACCAGTAGGGAGCGCCGTCCCATGTCCAGGAGCCACAGATCGCCGAGGGCCTCGTACAGGATCGCGTCGCCGAAAGCGGGCTGGCTCCAGCGGTGCGAGCGCGTGAACGCCGTGTCGCGGGGAACCTCGGTGCGTACGCGCAGGGTCTCATCGATCTGCCGCGTGACCTTCGCCGTGAACGGGATCTCGCTGGCCGCACCGGTCGCGATGTCGACGGAGTGGAGCTTGCCGCCCCAAGACGCGAACACGCGCGCGCTACCCGGATCCCAGGCGATGTTCGAGTAGCAGCCGTAGAACCCGCGCGACTCGAAGCGCCCCGTGTCGAGACCGCGCTGGATCACGCGCTCGGTGGCCCCCTCGAACTCGTGGAGCACGAGCACCGTCTCCTTGTCGTCGCGGTGCACGTAGGCGAGGTACCTGCCGTCGGGGGAGATCGCGGGGGAGGCGGCGCCGCCCGGGCGGTCGATGTAGATCGACATCTCGCCGGTCCGCATGTCGAAGCGTTTGATCCGCGGACCGCTGGCAGGGATGTTGGCGTCCTTGTGCTCGAAGTAGAGCGCCTCCTCGCCTGGGCGCTCGACGAAGTGATCGACCGGCGCGCGGTCACCGGCGGGCACGAGCTCCTGTCGGCCTCCTTCGAGGTGGAAGCGATAGCCGGGAAACCGGACCTTCAGGTTCAGGGCGGTGCCGTAGACGTGCTGACCGTCGAGGGCCCACGTGCCCTGGAAGACGGGCAGGTCCATGTCCGAGACGTTCGCGGCGTCCCCCCGTGCGCGATCCAACACCCAGAGGTCATTGCTGCCGCCGCGGTCGGAGGTGAACAGGATCTTCTCGCCATTCGGACCGTAGCGCGGGAACATGTTCCACGAGCGCCCCGCCGTCAGCGGCGTCGCCTCGCCACCGGCGACGTCCATCTCGTACAGATGGCCGAGACAGTCGAACACGATGCGTTCGCCGTCGGGCGAGACGTCGAGGCTGATCCAAGTGCCCTCCGTCGCTTCGTACTCGAAGAGCTGACTGGGTCCATGGTCGGCGTCGACGTCCCAGGTGTCGTCTTCAGCCTGCGGAACGAGAGCGAAGGCGCAGAGGAGTACGGTCAACATATTATGGCTCGAACGGGATTCACTATTCAGGCGGCGACTGCCAGAGGACCTGGAGGATCTTCCACTCGCCCTCGAACTTCGCCAGGTGCATGTAGTCGACGCCCCAGAGCGCGGTCAGCTTCGCGGCAGCGGTCTGGTCGAGGACGTCGAACACTTCGACCTTCTTCGGTGCGTCGTCCCCGGCCCGGCCATCCCTGTTCCAGGTCTTCGCAACCGTGACAGCCTGCTCGAAGCTCATCGGGCTACCCCGGTACTCCTCGTCGCCGGGGCGGCGCCAGAACCCGAACTTGGCCAGGTCCGCGTGCACGCTGCGCTCGAGCAGCTCCGGGTTCATCTCGTAGAATGCCTCGACGTAGTCGAGCACGGCGCGTTCGACGGCCTCGCGGTCCTCGTCCTCGGCGCGAACGGGGCCGAATGCGAGCAGGAGGAGCGTCGTCCCGAGAGCGATGGCTGCCTTGATCATGTCGGAGTCCCGGCCTTGCGGTGGTCGTCGCGAAAGCAGGGTACGGGGGTGGGATTCGAGCGGGGGAACAGGGTCGGTGAGCAAGAAACCGCGGCACCCCGGGACGCGAGCGTGCACCCGGGTGCGCGAGCCGCCATTGTAGGGGGATGCTTCGCATCGACGAACACCCGCTCCTCGAAGCGCGTGTCTTCACGACCGAGTTTCCTGTTCCGCTGGGCGAGACCGCGGTGCCCGAGTGGCTGACGGTCCTCCTGCTGGGCGCCACGGACGCGCCGATCGCCCGCAGCGAGGAGGTCCGCGCCGCCTCGCGCGACCTCCTGCGACACGGTGGTTACAAACCGACGGGACGCGGCAAGCCCGCGTCCGAGTACCTCGTCCGCGCCGCGAGCGAGGGCGCACTCGCCTCGATCAACCTCGCCGTCGACGCGTGCAACGTCGCCTCGCTCAACAGCGGGTTACCGATCAGTGTCGTCGACCAGGACCTCGCCGTCGCTCCGTTTCGAATCGGGCTCGCGGGCGAGGATGAGGTCTACGTCTTCAACGCCTCGGGGCAGGAGATCCGGCTCGCCGGCCTGCTCTGCCTGTTCGACGCCGAGGGCCCGTGCGCGAACGCGGTGAAGGACTGCCAGCGCACGAAGACCCACGCAGGAACCGTGCGCACGCTCTCGGTCGTGTGGGGCAACCGCGCGCTCGGCGACCTTACCGAGCGCGTCGCTGTCGGGTACCGCGAGCTCCTCGAGCGGGCCGGTGCGACGACCGCCGGTGTCTGACCGGAAGAACACAAGCTGGGAAAGCAGGGGAGGAAAGGGCGGAGAGACGAGACAACGGATTGCACGTCCGCACTCTCCTTCCTGCTTTCCTCGCTACGGGCAGAACCTCGCTTCGATTCCGTCCGACAGATTGAAGAGAGCACCGCCCGCGGCGGGGTCGCGGAACCAGGCCTGGAAGTACCAGGTGGAGCCCGGGGTGATCTGCGTCGCCGCGCTGGATGGGTTCGTGTTGTCGAGGGGAAAGGTCATGACGTTTCCGACCGCGTTGACCACGCCCAGCCGACCGATTTGACCGGCGACGCACCGCGTGCCGTTGCCGAACGGGACGCTCGCCTGCTGGGGGCCGTAGAAGAAGGTGCCGGGTTGATTGGGCACAAGTTCTGCCCGCAGGACGAGATCGTTCGCGGATACGCTCGTCGTGCCTGCCGTGAACATCGTCGCGCCGGACCCGACGGAGTTCGGAGCCGTGCTGCAGTAGTTGCTCGTTCCGCCATCGCAGACCGTGAACTTCGCGACGCGCGTACGCCAACTGCCCGTGCTGTACTCACCATGGGCCCAGAACGTGTTCGCGTCGACCGGATCGTCCACGATCGCGCTGTAGTCGCCCCAGCGGTTCGTGTTGTTCGGCGAAGTGCTGTCGATGACGCGGACGGGCGTGCGCGTCGTTCCGAGCGGATCACTCGCCAACCGATGGGTCCGCTCCATGGAGATGCGCTCGCTGCCCGAGGAGCGGGCGTAGACGAGCGCCATGTTGTCGTTCTCGTCGACCCAGAGGCTGCCGAAGTAGGTGCGGATCTGGGGTCCGGGGCTCACCTCGCCCCACTGCACGAGCGAAGGCGTCCCGCCGCTCGGCCAGCCCGCCATGTCGATCTGGTACCAGCGCTGCTTGACGGGGTTGCCCACGTGGTGGGTGGCCCAGAGCGATCCGTTCCGGTACACGCAGCTCCAGAACCGCTCCTCGAAGGTGAGCGTCGTCTGGCTCGTTCCGCCTTGGGGCGGGTTCTCGGGATGGTTGTAGGTCGGGACGACGACGTTCGTGCTCTGGATCACGGGACTCGAGAGCTGGCTCGTGATCGCGAACACCGTCACCGTCGTGTGCCCCGAGCCCTCCTGCGACCAGATCATGTACTGGGCGGGCGGGCTGGCATCGTAGGACACCGGGATCCCGAGCGATTGCTGCGGAGTGATCAGCGTGCTCTCCGTATTGGCCGCGCTGAGCAGGCCGCCTGAGAGTACGGTGGGCTTGTCGATGATGTAGACGAGGTACTTGTCGGGCCCGAAGAAGTCGGCCGTCAGATAGACGAAGTTCTCGTCCGTAGCGATGTTCGGTGAGTCGATGTCCGTGTCGCTTGCCGCCGCCAGGACATTGATCCTGTACTTGTGCCACACACCGTTGGGATCGGAGTCGTCCGAGACCGCGAGCAGGAAGAAGGGGAGGGAGTTGGAAAAATCGCGCTCGGCGGCCATCGCCATGAACCGCCCGCTGTGGGTGTCGTAGACGACCTCGGGATCGAACACGAGCCCCGTCGCGCCAAGGGAGCCCCAGAAGCCGGAGCCACCCTCGATCGCGTTCTGGAACTGGAAGGTGCCCGTGTCCGTGAAGAACGCGATGGCGCCGTTCGTCATGACGACGACGTGGTCCGGACCGACGGCCATGTGCGGATCCGGCGGCGTCCAGCCCGTGTTGGTGATCGCGAGAAAGTCGAACTCCGAACCGGGACTGGCGGGGTCGAGCATGCCGCCGATCTCGCGGTCGATGTCGCGGGGATCGAACGTCGGCGGGTCGTGTGGGGCCGCGCCCGCTTCGGGCGGCGCGAAGCCCGGCTCTCGTGCAACCGCCGCGACGGCGAGCCCCTCCGCGAGCTCGAGTCCTTCGGGCACGAGCAGGGTCCAGCCGGCCGAGCTCTCGTCTCCGAGACCGGAATCGCCGTGCCAGGCGAACGCCATGCACCCGTCCGGCATGAGGAGCGCGCGCCGCGTGCCGCGCCCGACGGCGAGCGTCTGGGAACCCCGCGTCCCCGCCGTCACGAGGAATGCGTCGGTCTGCGGCGCGCCGTCCGCGCCGTAGACGCGGGCGAACAGGTCCTTGTCGCCCTTCAGGGCGTCCTCGTAGCGGCTCCACGCGACCAGGCAGTCGCCGTTCGCCCCCAGGTCGAGCGCGAGTCCGCTCGCGGGACCGCCCGTCTCGACGACGCGGACGGGGCCCGCGACCAGTTCGTCCCCATCCAGGGCGTAGGCGCGCGTCCGGACCCCGTAGCCGCCCTCTTCCGCCTGCATCCAGGCGATGACGATCCGCCCGTTCCCGGCGACCGCGAGCGCGGGCTCGATCGTGTGCGCGCCCGTCGAATCGTCGGCACGGAACTCCGCTCCGAGGAACGCGCCCGTCGCGTTCATCCGGCGCGCGAAGATGCCGATCGGAGCCCCGTTCGCGTCCGTCCGTGCCCAGGCTATCGTGGCGTTGCCCTCGGCGTCCGCGCCGGCCGCCGGCAGGTTTGCATCCGCGCCCTCGCCCTGATCGACGCGGATGACGTCCCCCGCGGGAATGCCGTCGCGGCCGAGTCGGCGCGCGTGGATCTCGCGCCGCGCGCTCCCCTCGCTCGGCGACGTCCACACCACGAGGACCGCTCCTCCGGGAAGCGCGGCGAGGGACACGTCGTCCTGGTTCCCCACCTTCCACTCGTTGACGACCACCTCGCGCGTGGCGGACTGCAGCGTCGGATCGAACTTGCGCGCGACGATGGCGCCCTGGTCGCCGTCCTGGCCGAAGGATCTCCACGCAAACCACGCGGCGCCGGAGGGCTCGAGGGCGACGGCCGGTGCCATCTGCATTCCGCGCGTCGTCGCGTTGACGTGCACTTCGTCGCCGACTCGGCGCCCCGCCGCATCGAAGCGTTGCGCGTAGATGCCGTACCCGCCCCCCTCCTGGCGCCGGCTCTGCCAAACGACGACGGTGTTCCCGTGCGCGTCGCGGTCCATGGCGACCTCGTCCTGGGTGCTCGATTGGAACGTGTTCGCCTGCTGCTGGATGCGCCGGAAGGCGACGTCGCCGAGGACGAGCTCCGGCTCGTCCGCGCCATCTTGCACCGCCCACGCGGGGAGTGTGAAGAGGGCGGTGGTCAGGAGCGTCGCGAGGGCCGTGGTTGTACCGGGCCGTGTTCTGGAGTGAGCGAGGGACATGCTACTGCCTTGGCGGCGGTATTCGAGCGAGCGCGGGACAGGCTGACGGAGTGGCCCATCAGCTCCTGATTGTGGTTGGGATCCGGACAACGCGCCGTTGCAGGATAGCCCGATCGGGCGCAAGGGTTACGCTTCCACGGCCCGCCGGAAGGAACGCACACTCCGGACGAGCTCGGCGATCTCCCCGTGCCGCGGGAGGTGCGTGCGAGTCACCCAGGCCTCCGGCCCGAATTCCGATGACGCGGGGTCGAAGCTCCTGCCCGCGGCCCGACCGGGGCTGCTTGTCATCGGCAGCAAGCGCTGCGCTCCCAGCGATGGGTGTCAAGGAGCCGTCCTTCCGTCGCAGCCGCGGCCGTGAAGAAGGCGGCCGATCGGAGATCGACCGCCTTCGGGAGGTTCCGTGAGTCCCGGGATGATCGTCAGAAGGCCTCGTCGAACGCCACGGTGCCCGTGACGGATACCTGGTAGGCGGAGACGCGGCGTTCGAAGAAGTTCGAGAGTTCCTGCACGTCCTGGAGCTCCATGAAGCCGAACGGGTTCTTCGAGCCGTACCGCGGCGGGATGTCGAGGTTCGCGAGGCGCTGATCGGCGACGAACTCGAGGTATTGTCGCATGTCGTGTCGCGAGAGTCCGGGGACGCCGCCGCCCAGGAGGTCCTCGGCGAACTGCGTCTCGCAGTCGACGGCCTCTTCGAGCATCTGGACGACCTGCGCCTCGAGCTCCGCGTCGAAGAGGTGGGGCTTCTCGCGCCGGACCGTGTTCACGACCTCGAGCGCGAAGGCCATGTGACAGCTCTCGTCGCGGAACACCCAGTTGGTGCCCGCGGCCAGGCCGTTGAGCAGCCCCTTCGAGCGCAAGAAGTACACGTAGGCAAACGCCCCGAAGAAGAAGAGGCCCTCGATGCAGCAGGCGAAGCAGATCAGGTTCAGGAGGAATTTCCGCTCATCCGACTCGGTCGCGAGCGCGTCGATGTCCTGAACGGAGTCCATCCACCGGAAGCAGAACTCCGCCTTGCGCGCGATAGAAGGGATGTTGTGGACGGCTGCGAACGCCTTCTCGCGCTCCTCGATGTCGGGGATGTAGGTGTCGAGGAGCGTCAGGTAGAACTGGACGTGCAGCGCCTCCTCGTAGAGCTGTCGCGACAAGTACATCCGCGCCTCCGGGCTGTTGATGTGCTTGTAGAGGCTGAGGACGAGGTTGTTCGAGACGATCGAGTCGCCCGTCGCGAAGAACGCGACGAGGCGGTTCACGAGGTGGCGCTCGGCGGGCAGCAGGCGGTGATCGAGGTCCGCCGTATCGGTGGAGAAGTCGACCTCCTCGACGGTCCACGTGTTCTTGATGGCATCCCGGTACATCTCGTAGAAGACCGGATACTTCATGGGCCGCAGGGTGAGGTCGAAGCCTGGTTCGAGGATCATGTCAGCGCCCTACTGGCAAGCCTCGCAACTCTCGGGGTTCTCGAGCGCGCACGCGACTTCCGTCGCCGCGGTCGTCGTCTGACGGATCCGCGTCGCCGGGCGTGAACGCAGGTAGTAGGTCGTCTTGAGCCCCGACTTCCAGGCGTAGTTGTACATGGATGAGAGCTTGCCGATCGTTGGCGAGGCCATGAACAGGTTCAGGGACTGGCTCTGATCGATGTACGGGCCGCGGGCGGCGGCGAGATCGATGAGCGCCTTCTGCGGCAGCTCCCAGGCCGTGCGGTACAGGCGTCGGAGGTCCTCCGGCAGCTCCGTGATCGTCTGGACCGAGCCCTCGCAACGCTTGATCTCGTTCCGGATCGCCTCTGTCCAGAGGCCGCGGGCCTTCAGGTCCTCCACGAGGTATCGGTTGATCTGGATGAAGTCGCCCGAGAGCGTCTCGCGCTTGAAGAGGTTGGAGACCTGCGGCTCGATGCACTCGTAGCACCCGGCGATGCTCGCGATCGTCGCGGTCGGTGCGATGGCCACCAGCAGCGAGTTGCGCAGCCCGTGCTCGGCGATTCGCGCCTCGAGCTCGTCCCAACGTCCGGGTGCCTCGGGCGTGACGCCCCAGAGGTCGAACTGGAGCACGCCCGTGCTGGCGCGCGTCTCGTCC